>Ga0209591_10002612_pt1 | contig 21501 bp, 18 predicted proteins | sample MAT01_FD_187207 | JGI IMG/M metagenome (GOLD analysis project Ga0209591, IMG submission 187207) | Freshwater microbial communities from Lake Fryxell liftoff mats and glacier meltwater in Antarctica - MAT-01 (SPAdes) (version 2) | ecosystem: Environmental > Aquatic > Freshwater > Ice > Liftoff... | reverse complement strand
CTCGCCTGACAAATTGTGAGTGGAACGACCGGCAATGCGACATGTCGGCGTTTCAGTCACATATCGAACAAGCAGTGGCAGTGCGGGCGTCGCCGCACGAATGGCCAGATGCCGAGGCGGACAAGATGGCAAATGATCGAGAGCAACTTTCCGGAACTGATGCCGCCAACACTGGCGTGGCGTTGGATGCCGCACTGCTGATGGAATTGACGAGGGCGTTACTTCCCTATTTGGGTCCGTATTCGATCACGACGGTCAAGCGGGCGGCTCGAAGCGCAAGCAGCGCCGGCGAATTGGTCCGCCAGATCGCCGGACACGTCGACGACATTGGCAAGCGCGAGTTGTTCATGAAATCGGCCATGCGTATTCTTGCGGAATACGCGGCCAGCAAAGACGCGCCTCAGGCCGCAAAGGCTGATCTGCCAACGGATGGTGGGCGACCGCCATCACCAATGACGCCTGAACTTCTCCAACGCGGCGAAGCCGCCTTGGCCCCTATCATCGGGCCGCTTGCAGGCGTATTGGTATCGCGATACGCAAGCGCGTCGCAGAACTCCAGAGAGTTTTTCGAGCGCTTGGCGGGACACCTTCGCACCCCCGAAGAGCGCGACAGCTTTTTCATGAGTGTCCGGACCGGTAGCGGCACTTGGCGTCCAGAGTAACAATACACACACCCTTCGATCGGCGATTGCACCGCCGGACGCAGTTAACGGCATAGGTGATTCTGATGGGGCTGCGGCTTAAGTTCAATTTGATCTTGGTGGCGATTTTCCTCGCTGGATTCGCTACCGTAGGCGGGATCGCCCACCGCTATTTGCAAACGCAAGCGCTGGAGGATGCCAAGCGCGCCGCCAATTTGGTACTCGATGCGAGCAGCATCGCAAACATCGATGCACGTTTGGCGACGGCGCTGGGCTCCAGAATCATCGAGATGCGCGTGCGCGAGTATTCTGCTCAGGAAACGCAGTCCGGGCTTGAGGCCGACGTGGTGCTGAGGCTCAACGCGGTTGCAGGGAAGTCCTCACAAATTACCGACATTCTCAACACGCCGACCGGCAGCCGGAAGCTGGTGGTGGGTCGCACTGTTCAATCGGCAGAAGGTGCCAGTCTCATTCGCTTGGCCACCATAAACTACGAGGACGTCACGGCAACCGCCAGGCTAGCGCTGACAACGCTGATGAGCTCCCTCGGTGTGGTGTTTTTTTCTGTCTTCTTTGTGCTAAATCTGATGCTCGATCGCATCATCGTTCGGCCGGTCGCGGAGATGGCCAAACAGGCTGACGCCGTCTCCATCGGCGACTTCACGATCCCAGAGTTCGTGCCCGCGTCGCGCGACGAAATAGGCGTGCTGGGTATTGCGTTCAACCGCATGCGCCGCAGCACGGAGGAAGCCATAAAACTCCTCAAGGGCACCTGAAGAGCGCTCACCGGCGGAACAAATCGCTCCGCCGATAACGTGCACTCGAGTGTCGCAGCGCCACCAGGATCGCCGCACTCGCGGGTAACGCCAGCAGTACACCAAAGAAACCGAACACCTGCCCAAACGCGAGCAAGGCAAAGATCACCGCGAGCGGATGCAACCCGATGCGCTCGCCGACGTACTTGGGTGTGACGAAGAAACTTTCGATAACCTGGCCCGCGCCGAACACCGCCCAAACCACCGCAACACCGTAAATTGCATCGTCGAACTGCATGACTGCCGCAATCGTGCCGAGCACCATCCCCAGGCCGACGCCCAGATATGGCACGAACACCAACAGCCCGGTGATGAGTCCTACCGGCAGCGAGAACTTCAAACCAACCGCCCACAGGCCAACGACATAAAAAACGGACATGATGACCATCACCAACAGCTGACCGCGCAGAAACTCAGACAGTACGGCATCGATCTCGGCAGCGAACTCAGTGACGCTGACGTGGTAGCGCCGCGGGATAAGCTCATCGACATTGTTGAGCAGGATAGGCCAATCGCGCAACACGTAGAAGAACACGATCGGGATCAACGCCAAATTAACCAACAAGCCGACGACAGCCAACCCACCACTGCCGACGCCAGCAAAGACGCGCTTGGCAATGCCGCCTGCATCCGACAGGTTCTCCTGCATGAACTGACGAAAGCTCGACGGGTCTAGCGCAATTTCGATGCCCAACTTTGTGTTGACCCAAGGCACGACCTTCGACTTGAGGTGCTCGAGAAATCCGGGAATCAATTGCGTCAGCTGTGCAACTTCCTTGTAAAACAGCGGAAGAACAATCACCAACAGCAGCGCCACCGCAAATATCAACAACAATACAGCCGCAACAGTCCCGATTGCGCGCGACATCCCTTTCTCTTCGAGGCGGCTGACCAAGGGGTTAAATATGTATGCAAGGATGGCGGCAGCAAGAAACGGTGCCAGGATCGGCGATAACACCCAGATCACCGCGCCGAGAGCGATTGCGGCAAGTGTCAGCGTGGCCAAGTGCCAATTGAGCCACCGTGGCGCGCGCGGCGAGGTTTTTTGTCTGAGTCTCGTCAAAAAGGCCGGCGTTGGTGTTTGCTGAGGACGAAAGCGCATATCCGGTAAAATTTAGCAGGTTGGTAGGCGGGATTGGCGAAGGTTCAGGCGGCGGCGCTTTCTACTACTGTTGACCACACTCTATCAGTCGGTGACCGAACCAAGCCCGGTGACGGCTCCAAATTTTGATCCCGTCCAGCCGCCTCGAACCTTTCTTGCCTCGTCGGTCACTGCGGCCGACACCCCTGCAAAATTTAACCCCACGACCGGCTCCACATGTCCTCGACTTCCGTTACACCACTGACCTACAAAGATGCTGGCGTTGATATCGAGGCGGGCGACCAATTGGTCGAGAATATCAAGCCATTCGCCAAGCGCACGATGCGCCCTGAAGTAATGGGTGGTATCGGCGGCTTCGGCGCGCTGGTGGAGGTTTCAAAGAACTACAAGAACCCGGTAATGGTCGCAGGCACTGATGGAGTGGGCACCAAACTCAAACTCGCGTTCCACCTGAACAAACACGACACGGTCGGCGAAGATCTGGTGGCGATGAGCGTCAACGACATTCTGGTACAAGGCGCCGAGCCGATCTTTTTCTTGGACTACTTTGCCTGCGGCAAGCTCGACGTCGCCGTCGCAACGGACGTTGTGCGCGGAATAGCACATGGCTGCGAACTGGCCGGCTGCGCACTGATTGGCGGCGAAACAGCCGAAATGCCGTCCATGTACCCGGCGGGCGAATACGACCTCGCCGGCTTCGCTGTCGGCTTGGTGGAAAAAGAGTCGATCATCACCGGCGAGACGATCGCGCCGGGTGATATGGTGTTGGGATTGCAGTCGTCGGGCGCGCACTCCAACGGTTATTCCCTGATTCGCAAGATCATTGACCGCTCGGGCGTCGACTTGCACCAGCCTGAAAACAAGCAGCTGGCGCTCGATCTCATCGCCCCGACGCGAATTTACGTCAAGCCGTTGCTCGCGCTGATCAAGACCGGCATGGTGAAGGGAATGGCGCATATCACCGGCGGCGGCCTCACTGAGAATATTCCGCGGGTGCTGCCCAAGAGCGTGGTTGCGGTGATCGACCGGAAAGCGTGGCAGGCCCCGGCAATTTTCCAATGGCTGCAGCAGGCTGGCAACGTTGACGACGCCGAAATGGCACGTACTTTCAACTGTGGGATCGGCATGGTTGTCATCGTTGAGCGCGGTCACGCGGACAGCGCGAAGGCGCAGCTTGAGGCGGCCGGCGAACGCGTTTTTGTGGTCGGTGCCATCCGCCATCGCGGGGGCGATGAGCCGCAGACCATCGTTTTCTAGCTCAGTTAATTAATTTGGCAAACTCCATATTTGGCGGGCATCTTCAGCCAAAAATGTCTGAACTCGCCCGCCCATAAACGACTTTTAAATTCGCGCCATGCTCAACATTGTCATACTGATATCCGGCCGCGGTTCGAACATGGAAGCGATCCTCGGCGCAGGCCTCGAATGCAACATCAGCGCGGTAATTTCCAATAATCCAGCGGCTGGTGGAATCGAATTTGCCCGCCGAGCCGGCATAGCTGTCGCGGTGGTCGATCACAAGTTGTTCCCGACCCGCGTCGCGTTCGACGAGGAGTTGCGCAGGGTGATCTACTCGTATCAGCCAGATTGGGTGGTGCTGGCCGGCTTCATGCGCGTGCTGTCGGCCGGCTTCATCAGCGCGTTTCCGAATCAAATTCTCAACATTCACCCGTCGCTCCTGCCGGCGTTTCCGGGCCTGCATACGCATGAACGCGCGTTGCAAGCCGGCGTCAAGATTCACGGCGCAACGGTACATCTGGTGACTCCTGAACTTGACAATGGGGCCATCATCGCGCAAGCCGCAGTGCCGGTGTTGGCGGACGATACCGCAGCTGCATTGGCTGAACGCGTGCTCGCTCAGGAGCACATCCTCTACCCGGCGGTGCTGCGCGAGCTACTGGCGAAGCGGATCCAATATTCGACCGCCGCCGATGGCACCGTCCTCCGAATGCTGCCGCGCAACGTTAATCCCGATACCGCAACTACTCGGGCTGACGCCGCTCTACGCGCTCCCTGGACATGAATGATCAATCCAACCCTCCCGGGCGTGTCAACGCCGCTGAAATTGCGCCCTGCTAACCCAGAATTTTTAGCTATTCAGGCCACACTTCGGCCGGCATGGATGTTGGCTGCTCTCATGACTTGTTGGTTGGCGCTACTGCCGCCCCTTGCGACGGCGGCAGCGTCCGGTCCGCCCGGATCGCTTCCGACGTCGATCATTGCCACCTACAAAATCTACAAATCAGGCATTCTGCTTGGTCGCATCAATGAGCGATTCGAGCGAGATGGTAACCGCTACAAGATCACTTCTGAGACGCGCTCCGACGGCCCGTTCGGCGCGCTGATTCGTGAAGAGATAAGCTATCGGTCAGAGGGGAAAATCGGGCCCGATGGGTTGGTGCCGTTGGTGTTCTCGAGCACCCGAAAGTCAGATAGTTCGAAATCGTTCACCTCGCGCTTCAACTGGGACGCTGGCCGACTGGTTCGCGAGCACCAAGAACGCGATGCCAACGGGCGGACTGATCAGGAGACATTCGATCTACCTGCGCGCACGCAAGACCGGTTGTCGTCGATGTATCAGTTCATGACTTCCATCCCGACCGAACAGCGCATCGAGACAATGATGACGCAGGGAAAGCACACCGATCGCTATGTCTACCTCAAGCAGGGCGAGACCAGCATCACCACGCCGGCCGGCCAATTTCCCAGCGTTCACTACATCCGCGAAACCAAGTCTGGTGAATCGAAGGCTGAACTGTGGCTCGCCAAAGACCGCAACTATCTTCCGGTTCGCGTCGTATTTACCGACACTAAAGGCTCCTCGCTCGAGCAAAGACTCGTTGAGTTGGTGATTCGCTAGCCATCGACGAGCATTTTTCAAGCGAATGAGCAGCCCGCCACTAAATATGCGCCCTCCCGCGCCCAGCCCGTCGTTGCGTGCACGGCTGCAGGACTTGTTGCGCGAATGGTGGCGCGACGGCCGCGTGCTGTGGATCGCGCTGGCGATCTCGGTAGTGACGCATGCCATGCTTTACTGGATGACCCCGGGGATCGAGCTTGCCTTCAGGCCGACGAAGGTCGCAAAGTACGACGCGTCGCTGGTACCCATAGAACAAATTGCACCAGCACCAGCGCCAACCACCGCAGTCCGGCAGCGACTGCGCACGCAATCAGCGATACCGCTTCGCGAATCAGTGCCGGCCAAGCTTGCGCGATCCGAGGCCGATTTTGTTGCGCCCGAAAACAGCATTGCGGTTGCCTCGCCTTCACCTGTAGTCGAGGTCGCAAACGCGGTACCCGCCGATGACCGCCTGCCAGCGGCAGCCGCATCACAACTACCGGAGCCCGCGACCGAGAGCCGCGCATCCATTCCCGCGGAAGCTTCAGAACAGTCATTGCCGGCGACGGCCCAAAATGCGCCGCGTCGCGCACCGGCATTTGCCGAGCGTATCGCCATCGAGTACAAACTGTCGACCGCGATCGCAGATGGCGTCGCCAGCTTTCGCTGGAACAGACGCGGAGCCGCGTACGAAATTGAGTCGAGCATTCAAGCAACGGGGTTTCTGGCCGGTGCCTTCGCCGGCGTCATACATCAGCAAAGCAAGGGCCTCATTACTGACGAAGGGCTGCGACCACAGCAGTTTTCCATCCGGCGCGGCGAGGGCGAAGCCGAAGCGGCTGAGTTCAAGCGCGAAACCAATGCGCTGTCGTTGAAACGAAATGGCAAAACCCGAACGCTGCCGCTGACCGAGTCGATGCAAGACATGCAGAGCTTCCTGTTTCAACTCGCCTACGACGCGCCCCACCTGGCGGAAAATGGCGAGAAGCTCGATATCGTCGTCACCAATGCACGAAAGGTCTATCGCTACCAATTCCGCAAGCTCGGCACGGAAACGCTGGAGACACGATTCGGCGCAGTCGAGACGATCCGGCTGCTGTCAGAGGCAGCCAATCCGGAAGACCAGTACGAAGTATGGCTCGCGCCGGGCTACTTCTACCTGCCCCTAAGGCTTAAGTACTACCTTGGCCGATTCGAAGTCGAGCAATTGGCAACGCGCGTTGGCGTCTCAAGCGACGCAGCTGCGCGCTAGGCGGCGATCTTGCCACGTTGGGCCGGTTTTCGGCCCGCTAAGACCGAGCGACAAGCCTGCCATTCCCCAAGCTCTCACCGGCAAACACGGGCTTGGAATAACGCCGTCCGTCTGCGATAATAGCCGTTTGCAGTTGCGGGTGTACGAATTCACGTTGTCCGGCATCAGTAGCGCCCCGGGCACACCATAAAATCAACATCGCCCCGAAAAAAATTGCCTCCCATGCCGTTGACCTTAGCTCTGTACCATGCACTCGTCGATGCACTGACGGTGATACTGCCGTTGACGTCGCCGGCGGACATCGGGCTCAAGCGCTATTTCAAAGAACATCCCAAACTTGGGCTGCGAGATCGCGCGTTTATTTCAGAGACGGTCTATTCGGTGCTTCGCCACCGGCGCTTTATAGAACACGTCGTCACCGACGGCTCGCCGCGCCGTATGGCCTTGGTGGCACTCACCCGCTTCATGGGCATCAGCGTGCGCGACCTGCACACCGTTTTACGCGGCGGCGATGAGGCCTGGCTCGCGCAGTTGAAGGCCAAGAAGCTGGACAACCTGCCCATCGGCATCGAAGCTGAACTTCCCGATTGGTTGATCAAACGCCTGCGTGACTCTGGAATGACCGACGCCAAGATCGTCGAATTCGGTCATTCAATGATGAATCCGGCGCCGCTCGATCTGCGGGTCAACAGTACCAAGGCCAAGCGCGACGCGGTGCTCAAGCAATTGCAGCAGGAAGGCCTCAAAGCCATCGCGACCCCGCATTCGCCGCTGGGCATCCGCCTCGACGAGAAACCATCACTGACCAAACACGCCGCGTTTATTGAAGGCTTTATCGAGGTACAAGATGAAGGCTCGCAACTGCTTGGCTTGGTGCTGGAAGCCAAGCGCGGCGAAATGGTGGTCGACTTTTGCGCCGGCGCCGGCGGCAAGTCGTTGTTGATCGCGGCGCAGATGGCGTCTGCCGGTCGCGTTTATGCCTTTGACGTGTCGGAAAAGCGACTGACGAATCTGGCCCCGAGGCTTAAGCGGTCCGGCCTATCAAACATTACGCCGCAACGCATCGCCAGTGAAAAGGACGCCAAGATCAAGCGCCTCGCCGGCAAGATCGACCGCGTTCTCGTTGACGCGCCGTGTACCGGTTTCGGTACTTTGCGCCGCAATCCAGATCTCAAGTTCCGGCAGACCGATGAGGCCGTGGGTGAGCTGACCGTAAAGCAAGCCTCGATTCTCAGCGCGGCGTCAAAGCTGGTCGCACCGGGCGGACGGCTGGTCTATGCGACGTGCAGCGTCCTGCCGGAAGAAAATGAACGAATCGTCGAGGCATTCCTCGCCAAACACGCAGATTTCGAAGTCGTGCCGATCGCCCAGGTGCTCAAGCGATTGAAGGTCGATATCAAACAGACGGACGAATACCTACGTCTTTCGCCAAAGGTACACAATACCGACGGCTTCTTTGCGGCAGTCATGCAGCGCGCCGCTAAGTAACGACCGGTTGGGCAATGTCCGGCTTCGACCTATCGAGTATCGCCGACACACTGCTCTCACGTTCCGGGCTCGCGCAGATTGGTGTTGTCTCCCTCGGCATTGCGATCGCATGGATTACCGCTCGCGCGTTGCAGGCCCGCCTGCCTGAACACCTGCAACCCGGGCTAGCGAAAATCGGCGCCGGTAGCGCCTACCGGCTGATAACACCGCTCTTATTGCTGGCACTCGCGTGGATCGGTCGATTTGCGTTGGCGAAGTGGCAACCCGTGCCGATATTGAACGTCGTTATCCCGCTCATCGCTGCTTTTGCCGTGATCCGGCTCGCTGTCTACCTGCTGCGCCATGTGATGGCACCGTCTGCGTTGCTTAAGTCGTCAGAACGGCTGATCGTATTGTTCGTCTGGGTATTGTTTGCGCTCTACATCACCGGGGTCCTCGCTGAGATTGGCGCTGCGCTTGAAGATGTGATCCTGCCCATCGGCAGCAAGAAGGTCACCCTCCGGCTTGTTCTTGAGGCCGGCTTGTCGGCTGCCGTCACGGTGTTTATCGCGCTCGGGTTTTCAGGCTTGATCGAGGCGCGAATCATGAAAGCCGAGGCGCTCAATTTAAGCTCGCGCGTGGTGATCAGCAGGCTGACCCGCGCACTCGCGCTGACGCTCGCCGTTCTTATAACGCTGCCACTGGTCGGGTTCGATCTGACGATGTTGTCGGTGTTTGGCGGCGCACTGGGGGTCGGCCTGGGGCTGGGATTGCAAAAAATTGCAAGTAACTACGTCTCCGGATTCATCATTTTGCTCGATCGGTCGATCCGTCCCGGCGATCTCGTGACGGTAGACAACCGGCATGGCGTTATCAGTGCCATCAAGGCGAGGTACACGGTGATCCGCGGCCTCGACGGAACCGAGGCAATCGTTCCCAACGATATGCTGGTGACCAACACCGTCCTCAATCACTCCTACACTGACCGCACCATCTCAGTGAAGACGTCCGTTACGATTGGCTATGAATGCAATCTCGACCAAGCCTGCCAGTTGATGACCCGCGTTGCCAGCGGTCATCCACGCGTACTGGCCGAACCGGCTCCGGCGGTGCTGGTGAAAGCGCTGGGCGACAATGGCATCGAACTTGAACTCAACGCATGGATCCACGACGCCGAGCAAGGGCAGGGCTCGCTGCGTTCGGATCTGCTGACGGCGATTTGGCGGGAATTCCAGTTGAATGCCATTTCGGTACCCTTTCCGCAGCGGGCAGTGCGCGTTTCGCCGACCGCCGCCGAAGTCAAGGCAGACAATCCGCCGCTAGCGTAAAATGGGCGCTTCTCAAAGGAGTTCTGCTTGGATATTTCAATTCTCAACGGCATGATCGATCTTCCCTGGTGGGGCTATCTGTTGTTTGGCGTCGTCATCACACATATCACGATCGCGGCCGTCACAATTTTCCTGCACCGCGCACAGGCACACCGCGGGCTTGAGTTGCACGCCATTCCCTCACATTTTTTCCGGTTTTGGCTGTGGCTGACAACCGGCATGGTGACCAAGGAATGGGTGGCGATTCACCGCAAGCACCACGCCAAGTGCGAGACCGCCGAGGACCCGCATTCACCGATGTTCTACGGCATCAAGAAAGTGTTGACTGAAGGCGCTGAGTTATATCGCACCGAATCGCGCAATCAAGAAACACTCGACAAGTACAGCCATGGCGTTCCGAACGATTGGATTGAGCGAAACGTTTACGCGAAGTATTCTTGGCAGGGCGTTGGCTTGATGCTGGTGATCAATTTAGTGCTGCTCGGGCCGATTGGCGCAACCATCTGGGCCGCGCAGATGATTTGGATTCCGGTACACGCAGCAGGCATCATCAACGGCATCGGACATTACTGGGGCTATCGGCATTACACGGTGAACGACACCAGCACCAACATCACCCCGTTTGCCTTCTGGATCGGCGGCGAAGAACTGCACAACAATCACCATGCATTCCCCACGTCCGCACGCTTTTCCATGAAGTGGTACGAATTCGATTTGGGCTGGCTCTATATCCGCGCGCTTGAAACTTTAGGCTTGGCGAAGGTGAAGAAAGTCGCACCGCAGGCCAAGTTTGATTGGAACAAGGTGGCGTGTGACGTTGAGACCTTGCAGGCGGTGATTTCGCATCGCTATGAAATCACCACCAAGTACGCGCGGTCGTTGCGCTCAACCTGCAAATCCGAAATTGCCCGCCTTCATGCTGAGGGTGCGGCTTTCGACGGCATGCGTGCGCGAAGCGCGTGGAAGAGCTTCCGTATTTGGATGCAGTCCGATTCGACGAAGTTGAGCGCGGAGAACCGTGCGACGCTCGACCGTGCCTTCCAGCAAAGCGCAACGCTTGAAAAAGTGTATGCGTTTAAAAAGGAATTGGCGGCGATGTGGGATCGATCGACGGCATCAAAGGAAGAGCTGGTGGCACGTTTGGAAGACTGGTGCAAGCGGGCTGAGGCATCCGGCATCGACGCACTCCAGCAATTTTCCCGAAGGATTCGCGCGTATTCCTAAACCGACGATAGCGGTTGAAGCAAATAAAAAACCCGCCGATGGCGGGTTTTTTATTGCCACTAAACTGACATCCGCCAAGTCGTTTCGCAGCGCGAAACGACGAGACAATCGATCACTTCAGCTTGGTTTCCTTATAGGCAACGTGCTTACGCGCCTTCGGATCGTACTTCATCATCTCGAGTTTCTCGGGCGTTGTACGTTTGTTTTTGCTGGTCGTGTAGAAATGACCCGTGCCTGCGGTCGATTCCAATTTGATTTTTTCGCGTCCACCTTTGGCCATGGTCGCTCTCCCTAGACTTCAACGCCGCTGGCGCGCAGATCTGCAAGCACAGCATCAATGCCGTTCTTGTCAATCGTACGCAAACCGGCATTGGTCAGGCGCAAACGCACCCAACGGTTTTCTGATTCCACCCAAAAACGACGATATTGCAAATTCGGCAAAAACCGACGCTTGGTCTTGTTGTTCGCATGGGAAACATTGTTGCCCACCATCGGGGCTTTTCCCGTCACTTGGCATACGCGCGCCATAGGACACCTCTTTCAAACACTGCTGCGGTTAAAAACGCGGATCGAAGCTACCGATTCCATTGATTTTGTTTACGGCCGTGGAAGGCCCGTCGAACGCTTTCGAGGCGTGGGCCACGAATCGCGAGCGAAGCCCAAAATTATAACCAAACCAATCACTTAGCGCAACCAGCAGCGTTTCGTGCTGCTATGCCGCCCAAAGCCCCTGTTCGGCAAACGACATCGACGCGCCGGGCGCAACAATGAAATGATCGAGCACACGAACGTCGATAACGGCCAGCGCCTCAGCCAAGGTCCTTGTTAGCATCCGATCCGCTTGGCTGGGCGTCGCCTCTCCAGACGGATGATTGTGCGCAAGGATGACCGAGGCGGCGTTATGAGCGAGCGCTCGCTTTACAATTTCCCTTGGATAAACAGAGGTTTGTGTCAACGTACCGCGGAATAGCTCGTCAACGGCGATCACTCTGTTTTGGGCCGTAAGAAACACCGCGACAAAAACTTCATGCGGCAGTCTTGCCAGCGTAATCCGCAGGTAATCACGTACAGCGCGTGGATTTGATAGCGCATCGGCAAGTTTGATTTCCTCCGCGAGCGCCCTTTTCGCCATCTCGATGACGGCCTGCAACTGTACGTACTTCGCCTGACCCATCCCGTTCACGGCCGTCAATTGCGCCAATGACGCGCTGAACAGGCCATTCAGCGAACCGAATTTTGCCACCAGATCACGGGCAAGATCGACCGCACTCTTACCTTTGACCCCGACCCGTAGAAAGATCGCCAATAGTTCGGCGTCTGACAACGCCGAGGCTCCGTTGGCCAACAATCGCTCCCGCGGCCGCTCTGCTTCCGGCCAGTTCGTAATTGACATCGTGGCGCTCCAACCCTGTCTAGTAGAATTCTTCTATGACCAACGCGCCAACCGCGATTTCTGACGACGCCCTCGCTGCCGGGAAGCCCACGCAACAAATTGTTTTGGGTATCACCGGCGGTATCGCGGCCTATAAAAGCGCCGAGTTGGTTCGTCTGTTTGTCCGCGCAGGCGTGGGTGTCACCGTGGTGATGACCGCTGCAGCGCAAGAATTCGTAACCGTAACCACCATGCAAGCCTTGTCAGGCAACAAAGTCTTCGTTGACCTGTGGGATCGTGACATCCCCAACAACATGGCACACATTGAGTTAAGCCGTCAGGCCGGTTTGATCGTGGTGGCGCCGGCAACGGCTAACTTCATTGCCAAGCTCGCGTGCGGTCTGGCCGATGATCTCCTATCGACACTTTGCCTTGCGCGCAATACCTCCAAGTGCCTATTGTTAGTCGCGCCGGCGATGAACCGAGAGATGTGGAGCAACCCGGCCACAGAACGCAACATTACCCGGCTTGGGATAGATGGCATCGTTGTGCTTGGACCAGCCACCGGCGAACAGGCGTGCGGTGAAACGGGTGAAGGGCGGATGTTGGAAGCTGACGAGCTGTTCGGACTCGTCATGCAGCATTTGCAGCATGACAAGCAATTTTCAACCCGCTCGACCGCCCCCTCAGTATTTGCCTTCAAGAAAGCGCTTGTCACCGCTGGTCCGACGTTTGAAGCGATCGACGCGGTGCGCGGCATCACGAACGCCAGTTCGGGGAAAATGGGGTATGCCATCGCAGCCGCGTTGCGCCTCGCCGGGGCGGACGTGACGCTGGTCTCGGGCCCAACAAACCTGGCCGCCCCCGAGGGGATAAAAGTTGTCAGCGTAACATCATCTTCGCAGATGTTAGAAGCTGTAGAACGCACAATCGAGAACGTTGACGTCTTTTTTTCGGTTGCCGCGGTCGCCGATTACACGCCGAAATCGCCCAAAGTCGAGAAAATCAAGAAATTGCCCGTGGATCTCACCATTTCGCTGGTCCCGACCGTCGACATTCTGGCGAAAGTCGCCGCCCGCCGAACGCCGCCATTTTGCGTTGGCTTCGCGGCGGAAAGTGATAACGTCGCTGAAAATGCCGCTAAAAAGCGCTTAAAGAAGCGAATTCCGATGATTGTTGCAAATCACGCAGGCTCAGCAATAGGCGCAGATGACAATGAAGTGATTATCGTCGACGCATTCGGCGAGCATCCAATACCTCGTGCGAGCAAGTCAGAAATTGCCGCAAAAATCGTCTCGCACGCGGCCAAGTTGTTCGCCGAACAGCAACTACCTCGCCAGCCCGGCGCTTAAGGTCGCGGACCGGATTCCATCCACATCAACCAAAGCCATCATGTCGCTTCCAACCCTTGATATCCGCGTTCTCGACGGGCGCTTGGCCGAGCAACTGCCTGCCTACGCCACACCCGGCTCGGCAGGGCTCGACATCCGCGCCTGTATCGACACTCCGGTCACGCTGAAACCCGGCGACACCAGCTTGGTTCCTTCGGGCATGGCGATTCACATCGGCGACGGCGGCTTCGCCGCGATGATATTGCCGCGCTCTGGTCTCGGGCATAAACACGGCATCGTGTTGGGCAATCTGGTCGGGCTCATCGACTCGGACTACCAAGGGCAGATTTTTGTCTCCGTCTGGAACCGAGGGCAGACCGAGTTCACCATCCAGCCGATGGAGCGTATCGCGCAACTGATCGTTGTTCCGGTGGCCCAAGTCAAACTCAACGTCGTCACGGAGTTCGCTGCGTCCAGCCGGGGGGCGGGCGGATTTGGCAGCACCGGCAAGAAGTAGTCGCCCCAAGAATCGCGTGTTGTCGGCTAAATTGTCGACCAACCGCCGAGACACCGCGTTTCAATCTGTATCCACCGCAATCAATCCGGCTCATCCATGACTCCCACAATACTGGCCCGTCTGTTCACCCGCTTTTTCGCGTGCTTAACCTTTGCATCGCTGGCAACAGGATTTGCATTTGCGCAAAACCCGGCTGGTGACGCCAAACCACAGACCGGCCTTCCCAAATTGACGCTATCGGCGGGCGGACAAACCATCACCGCCGACGTTGCTGCGACAGACGAGACGCGCCAAAAGGGACTCATGTTTCGCACCCAGATGGGCAAAAACGAAGGCATGTTGTTCGTTTTTCCACAGCCAGGCTATCACGCCATGTGGATGCGAAATACGCCAATCAACCTTTCGGTAGCCTACCTTGATGAACACGGCAAGATCATCTCAATCCACGAGATGCACGCGTTCAACGAAACGTCACATCAGGCGGCCGGTCCGGCGCGCTACGCGTTGGAAATGAACGCGATGTGGTTTTCCCAGCACAAGCTCAAAGCGGGGGACACTGTGAAGGGTCTTGATAAGGCGCCCAAGCCAAAATAGCCGCACCGCACGGCAACCCCGCATACCGAGCCGCTACCACTCGCGCCATCCCCGCAGCATCGGGAAATAGAGGCCGCACTTGATCGGCATCAGCCCGTTTTCCGCCGCCATGCTGCCGATCAGCGCGGCGTAAGTATCGAGTTGCGGTCGATAGCGTCGCTGTTCATTGTCTAGAAAAGCATCAGCGTCGGTGCCTTCATGACTACCCGTCTTAAAATCGATGATCCAGCGCACGCCGGATTCATCGACAAACGTCCGATCGATCACCGCATTCATCAATGAACCGCCGATGACGCCGGTTAGACGCCACTCCGATCTGGCCCGATCATGCGGCGTGAGAATCCATCGTCCCCGCGGGTCTTCCAGCGCCTGAATCAATGACTGGACGATGCGATCGACTGCGTCGCGCCGCGCATCAGTCGGCACGCCTCGGCGCGCCAGTTCGTACTCAAACATCGCCGCAGCAGCGCTGATGCGTGCAGCGCTCCAGTGTTCAAGGCCGTCCTCGGCAATGCGTTGCAACATCGCGTGCACGACGGTACCGACATGACGAATCGTGTCACCGGCCCAGTTGAAATCAATGTTTGCCGCCGGCGCGGGGCTGACTACGCGCCCGCCGTCCACACCCTCAGCGGTTCCCCGCAAAGTCTCGGCAAGCGCCGGCAGCGGAACGCCGTGCGAAATGCGGTATGGGCGCAATCGAGTTCGCTCACCCCCAATCAGAGCTGAAGGCTCTGCCCTGTCGTTGGGCACCATTGGCGCGCCGCTCAACGAGGCCGCGTTCAATTCGGGCGCGGGGGGCAGCGGGGATAATTGGGCCGGCCACAACGACGCCATCAGACTGCCGGCGCGCGGCGCCGCATACTGCGGCCCGTCCGGCGTCGACTTCTCGGCCAGCGACGCGAACAAATGCAGATGTTGCTTTGCGCGCGTCGCCGCCACGTACAGCAGCCGGACGTCTTCGTGTCGTTGTTTTTCACGCTCCATTCGGGCGATGTAGCGGTAGATATCGTCGTCGGCATCGTCACCACCGGTTTCCCGGATCGGTGCCAATAGCAGTTCACTCGCGCCTGTTTCCGGGTCTGCCTGCTCCGACCAAAGCATGAGCCGCTTGTCATCGTTGCGCGGTGGGCGTTCAAGCCCCGGCACAATTACGGTGTCAAATTCCAAGCCTTTGGCCTTGTGGATGGTCATGATCTGCACGGGATTTACCAACACGTCCGCGCCGGCCTCTTGGCCACCGGAGAAAAGCTTGTCCAAATGCGACTGGAGAACAACCAGATCGGCGATCTGGCCTCCGGCACCCTGCGCTGTAGCTTCTGTTTCCAGCAAGTCAAGAAACGTGCGCGCATCGCTCAGATCTTGCGATGCACGCAAACACGCCGGACCACCGAGAGCCAACCAGACGCGTTCCACCGCTTCGCGCAATGGCAGGCGGCCGCGCATTCCCAACGCAACGCCCAACACCTCACGCACGCGTGCCAGCCTGACCTGACCATCTTCGCTCAACGCGTCCAACCTCGCGGGGTCATGCAATATTTCCCATATCGTTCTGCGGTCGGGCTCCAGCTTGTCGCTGGGTGGCGGCTGACCGTCAACCAGCGCGGCCAGATCGTTTAGGGTAAGACCGCACCATGGCGCGCGCAGCACCGACAGCCAGGCGACGCGATCCGCCAAGTGCAGCAGGGCGCGGGTCAGGGCGAGCAGATCTTGTACAACCGGCCGATTCTTCAGCGCATCAATATCGACAGCGCGAAACACAATGCCGGCGGCTTTCAAGGCGGGAACGATGGCGCTCAGGTGACTGCGGTTGCGAACAAGGATCGCGATCGTTGCTGCGGGGTCCGTCGCATGCGATTGCTTGATGAGCTCGACGATCTGTCGGGCCTCCAGGGTCGTCGCAGCCGTGGATGCGGCGCTTGCGGCCGCATCGGACGACGCCGCGCCGGCCACTGTATCCACCACCGGCCGCGTGTTCCAATGCATGAACACGCCGCTATTGGAAGATGCCCCCTCATCTGCATTGACCGCCTCGCTGGGCGAGTACGGAACCACACCGGCACCCGCCACTTCGGACGCCGGCATCAGTCTTTGAAAAACCCGGTTCACCCAATCAACCACCGCCGGGGTCGAACGGAAGTTGACGCCGAGCGTAATCGGCTCCAGCGCGACACTACCGATTCCGGTCGACTTCGCCCGCAGGAACAGGCCCACCTCGGCTTCGCGAAATCGGTAGATCGACTGCATCGGATCACCGACCACAAACAGCGTTCGACCGTCGCCGTCAGACCAGCCGCGGGTGAGTTTTTCCAACAGCTCAAACTGGGCGAATGACGTGTCCTGAAATTCATCGACCAGCAAATGGCGGATACGATAGTCAAGCGACAACGCGAGATCAGTCGGCGCGTCTTCTTCGCCCAGCGCACGCGATGCGGCTTGCGAAATCTCGGTGAAGTCACACTCGCCCGCCGCGCCGAACACATTCCACAGCATGGCCGTCGCCCTCGGCAACAGCCGCACAATCGCACCGAGAACCTGCCACTGCGCGTCGCTATAGATCGCGGGGGGCAGCATGCGCAAATTGGACAATGCGTCGGCCAATGTGGTACCAGCGGGGGCAGCCGCAAATGATTCAAGCAGGCTGCCGGCGCGGGATTTCATCTCGCCCAGCCTGGCTTTTTCGTCTCTATCCGTGCTGGTCGGAAATCCGATACTTTTATTCACGCCGCGCGGTTTGCGCCATTCTCCCTCTTTGGTCAGCAGCAAGTCCGCCACCGCCAGCCAAGCCGCCTGATTTACAGCGCTCGCATCCGGAAAGGCCCTGATATCAGCACACTGCGAAAGTGCTTGATTGACGCCATCTTTGAGCAAGTTTTGCCCGGAAAAGCGCATCAATGCTAGGGTTTCGTCCCGCAGCTCACTTGGGAAAAGCTCATCCGCCGCAACGAACGCGCGCTCGCGCACGCGAACCAGCGCGCCTTCCAACGATGCCCGCTGATCCATCCTATTCAGGTTGCGAAGCCAGTGATCGCGCGAGCGCAACATGTCGGCAATCAATCCTTCGACCACTGCCAGATTGTTGTCGAGGTGCGTGAGCAACATCGCAACATCGTCTGCGACATGCACGTTCGTCGCGCCCTCACCCGGCGTGTTCACTTGGGCGACCAACGCACGCGCGGTTTCCAGATAAAGCGATGAGGCGTCGTCGAGACTATCCGGTTGGGCGCCAAAGCGCGACGCCATCGACATCTGCCGGGTGAGTGATGCGTTGAGCGAATCGATGGTCATGATGCGCAGCCGCTGTGCACTCGCGCCCAGCCGCCAGCCACACGCGGCGTCGCGGGCCAATGCGCGCTGTGCCAGCGCACGGGTGGTGGTGTCAACTTCAGTGTCAAGTCCAGTGTCAACTCCAGCGCCAACTCCACCGTCTCCACCGTCTCCCCCGTCTCCCCCGCCCGCTTCCGCCCCCGCTGCGGATGCGAACGCCGCCTGTACGCGCGCGCGCATCTCCGAGGCCGCCTTGCGGGTAAACGTGATGGCAATCACCTCCTCAGGCTCATCCGCACACGCGAGCAGGGCGAGGTAGCGCTGGATCAACAATCGCGTTTTGCCAGACCCGGCCGGCGCGCGCACGATGAACGATGTGTCGACGTCCAGCGCGCGTGCCCGCGCCGCGCCGTCCGCGAGTTCCGGTGCGCTACGCACCGGCGCCACCATCAACATCAGCCGGATTAACGGGCAGCTCGTCATCGTAATCGGCTGCGCCGGCAACCTCGGCAATCCGGCACAACGACTGCAAGTCGCATTGCTTGCACGTCAGCCCGGCGCGCTTCGGATCGACCGCCGAAGCGCCACGTTGAAACTGCACCGCGAGTTGATCAAGCCCGCGCTCCCATTCCTGTACCAGCACATCCCACGACGCATAGCCAGCGTCCGCCATGCCGCGCTTGGTCTCGATGGGCGCGACATCCGGAAGCGCGCCGTCGGTAGCCGAGACGCCTTCAAATCCAAAGCTCTTCCCACGTTTGAGCCGCGCGAACGCAAGCGCAGAAACATGTTGCTCGGCGGTACGACAATAGAGTGGCAACTGTGGCTCGTCCAATCGATCCCCCAACCAACCGCTGATGCTCGCGTTGCCGGTCTTGTAGTCGATCAGCGCATGGGTGCCGTCAGACAGAAGATCGAGACGATCCAGCCTCAACGAGATGGCCAGCGGGCCGATCATCGTCGCAACCGCGGCTTCACTGGCGACGACTTCAAAAGGCTGTCGCGAACGTTCATAGTCGAGCCATTCGGCGGTGAGTCGGCAAAGCCGGGCGCGCTCAATGTCGGCAAATCGACCAACCAGCCCCTCTTGGCCGCGCTGCCTTGCCTCGCCAATCGCCGTATTGGCGCAGCCGTCGATCAACCCGGCCAATGCCTCGGCGGACATGGAGACAAGCCGCTCGTGTTTGCCAAGGGCGTTCCACACCAAACTCAACATACGGTGAACCAACGTGCCGCGCTCGGCGGCGTCGTGCCCTGCCGCAGGTTCCTCCAGCGACTTCGCACCCAGGCGATGGCGGGCAAAGGCGCGAAACGGGCACGCCGCTTGATCGCGAATCACGGTCGCGCCGCCCGCCACCGAGGTGCCCTGCGGCAGCGGTGCCAGCGCTTGGTCTGGGATCGGTTCCAAACCATCAAATCGGGCTTCCGCGCTGGCGCGCTGCAGCGCTTCCGCGTAGTTCGCTGCGGTCGGCGGATGCATACCCGTGTCAAGCGGCACATCAGCCGTCAGCGCGCTGGCAGCGAGGGATTCTTCACGCACGCCGCCGTCGCCTTCGTGCGCCGCGTGGCTGAACATGACAACGCCGGCTGCCTGCTTCCAACCCGTCGTGATCTGCTCATCGAGCGCCAGCGACGCCGCCGCAGACGCCGCCGGCACACCGGCACGCCGCTGCATGGCAATCGGAATGAGCGGATTCGGACGGGCGGCCAGCGGCCATGCCGACGCGCTCAGCCCGGTCACCCATAGCTGATCGAATTGCTGCCCGGCGGATTCCAGCACGCCCATGATTTGAATCGGGGCACCATCCACGTCCGCACTTTCAGGCTGAAATACTGCATCGGCAAGAATGCGTCGCAACTGTTGCAACGCTTCGTCTGCGCGCATCCTTTGCTGGACAATTTGCAAGGAGGCGAGGCTGCGCAACGCTTCATGCAGTTTCGCCAACACTTGGTAGTCGAGCGAATCCAATGCCCGCTCGCCGGGAAACCCCCAAGCTGCCAGCACCGCGGCAAAATGCCGCGACCAGTGTGCCGGCCCCGGGCTCTTGCCCCGCGCGCCGGATTGGCTTCGTGCTGACGACTTTGCCGGGGCATCCCCGACCGGATCCGCGATTGATGCAACCGCATCGATGCGTTGGCACAGCACCGGGACCTCAGCAACCGCCCGCTGCATTCGTGTCCGGGTCGTGAGCTTCAGACGTCTCTGCAGACCCGGTAGACTGACATGCGAGCGGCACTCTTCGCGCAATAGTGCGTCAAGCTGCGCGCGCGCGGCGACCTCCCGCTCCGCCGCCGCAATAAACGGCGTGCGCAGCAGGCGGCTAACGTCAGCGAACGGTGTCTCCGTTCTGAGCGAAAAATCGATCAGTCCAAGCGCATCTGCAACGAGCGCGTATTCAGACGTCCGTTGACCCAACGAGATATTAAAGAGTCGCGACTGCGCCTCGAACTGTGAAGCATAGGCTTCGAGTGAAGCGCGCGCCATCGGCTGCAGCGCGTCGCAGAATACCCGCTCGATCTGACTGCGCTGTCCTCTCAGGTCGGGTACAACAATGCCGATTCTGGAGCCGCGCCCCGCAGCGACAATCTCGCGCGCCCATTGGGCACAAGCGCGCAGCTCGTCGTCTTCCGATAGAAACTCGCGTCGTGCAACTGTGCCTTTGCCTTGCCCGCCTACCGGATCGAGAGCGGCGACGTCGATGCCGAGTCCGAGCAGCGCACTGCTGAACTGCCGCTGCTGGGGGGTGACAATATCAAAACCCGCCGTGAAGAACTTTTTCGGCAGTCGCAGCCGGTCCATCGCGCCGACCTCAGCAGAGCGTCGCATGAGCAGGTCCGCCAGCGCCTCCGGCAACAAGGCCGGGTCGAGTAAATTCTTCTCGCGCAGCAATTGCCGGTAACGTGATGCCCAGGCGGCAAAAACCTGTCCATCTTCGTGCAAGGGATAGACCTTGAGTTGCGGAAACAACTGCCACGCATACGCGAGTTGCCACGCGGCCATCGCCTGCCGGGCCGCCGCCGGGATCAACAGCAGCAGCTCACTCGCATCGGACTTGCGAACCACCTGTTCCCAGATGAACACGCTGTGTGACGCATCAATGAGACGCGGCACTTCGGCGTCGCTGTCACCGGCTGTCAATACGCGGTAGGTGCGTTCGAGAAACGTCGCGAAGGGCACAATATCGGGTGTCGCCCAGGCCTGCTTACCCAGCGCTTTCTGGGCTTGGTCGTAGTCGCGCTTGAGCGCCGCCGCAAGCCGTCGGTTCGGCGTCACAACGGTCGTTTGTTCAGCGTCTGCGCTGAGCAGCCTCGCAATTCGCGACGGAATGTGAGAAGCCTTGGGCATGGGGGCGAACGCGGGACGAATTCAGCTTGGTCGGTGGCTCGGTCGCCGTTGTGGCGAGACTGGTTGCGGCGCGCGCATCCCGCCGCGATGTGTGCGGCGCGCTACCGTCAGCGCTCGATCAGATGCGCCTTGTCTTTGACCTTCGCCCATATGTCGGCGTCTGGCGGACCCGGCTTGCGCTGTACGATCGGCTTCCACGCCTTTGCCAATTCGGCGTTCAAGCTGATGAAAGGATTCTGCGCGGCAGGCACGTCGTCCTCGGCAAAGATCGCCTCGACCGGACATTCCGCCACGCACAGCGTGCAGTCAATACACTCGTCCGGATCGATGACCAGCATGTTGGGCCCCTCGCGGAAGCAGTCGACCGGACAAACGTCCACGCAGTCGGTGTATTTGCACTTGATAC
>Ga0209591_10002610_pt1 | contig 21517 bp, 6 predicted proteins | sample MAT01_FD_187207 | JGI IMG/M metagenome (GOLD analysis project Ga0209591, IMG submission 187207) | Freshwater microbial communities from Lake Fryxell liftoff mats and glacier meltwater in Antarctica - MAT-01 (SPAdes) (version 2) | ecosystem: Environmental > Aquatic > Freshwater > Ice > Liftoff... | reverse complement strand
TAAAAAAAAAAAAAAAAAATAACCCCTTCAAAGAACAGAGAACAAATAAAACTTTGCTTCACTAGAACAGGGCTTACTTTGTGGGAATATTCCTTTTAGCCTCCTGTCTTTTAGAGTAAAGAGAAAGAGGGGGTGTTTTTCGTAGCAGAAAAGCTAACTAAGGGATATTCTTCATTGTATTAAAAATAATGGATTTACTTGTTATACTAATTATACTAATAAAATTAAAAATAGGATTTTAATATTTCACCTTCCCAAATTGGGTCCGTTTTAACCGGGTTTAAAAATTTTTACTTAAAAAGGTTTTATTTGAAAAATGATTTTAGAGCTTCTTTTATCTCATTAGAGAACTAATGCACTTAAGTTTGCTTGCTATTCAATTGGATAGTATAATCTAAGAGGGAAGTAAAGGATTGGAGCCTGCAGGGATATAGACTTAAATACTTATAATTGCATAGTTATTATATATAAAGAATATAGCTATGACTATACTATATAAGTCTAAATACTTAAATAGAATTTAAATATTCTAAAATATTTTAAAATCATTTTTCATTTTTTAAAATTTTCTATAAAATAGTTTTTAGCTATTTTATTACCCCAAAAACTGATTAATTATGACTACAAGAAAATCAGCTGAAGTTAATACATATCCTATCTTTACAGTTCGTTGGTTAGCTATTCATGCTTTAGCGGTTCCTACTGTTTTCTTCTTAGGATCAATTACAGCAATGCAATTTATTCAACGTTAATAAAACATGAATAAATTGAATTTATTATTAATGGATAAAATTTTTTTAATAAATTTTATCCATTAATTTTATTTTCAATCTAACAAAGATTTTTTTATCTTTATCTGTTTGTTTTGCCGCCTATTTGCTTCAAAAAAAATCAAACTGCGTTTCTTCTTATCTTTCACCATATCCATATAAAGGGAAAAGTATTATTAGAGAAAAAGAAAGCTTTTTTATTCTTTTTTGGAGCAAGGCCATTTTTATGCAGGAGGATTCATATTTACTTCATACAAACTTTGTATAAAGTAAATATGAATCCTCCTGCATAAAAATAATATTAAATTTTTTAAAATTAAAAGAGGACTGACAATTTTGTTGTAATAGAGCTACTTTGTCCATAAAAGAAGCTACTTTTTCTCCTTTTGCACTTTTTTCACTCCTTTTTATATGAACGTAGGGAGGGGGCTGGACTTTAGCACACCAAAGGTTATTTACTTTTATGTGGAATAATTTTTTAATCTAGACTTGGCATAACCAAGTGTTCTTTCTTTATCTTTTGGTTACTTTATAGAGGAAGGATATTTGTTGCACGCCCCCTTATAGTAAATCTCACCCCCTATGGCTTTTTATCTATTTATTATATTGCAAAGCCTCCTACGGGAACCCTTATAAAATATAAAAAGGGTACGCATCAGCAAAAGAATACTTGCTATTTTTTTCAGAGGGCTTTCTTTTGGGAACCCTCTGCCTTATCTTCTTCCTTATGTAATAATGTTGATTAGTCCCCTTCAAGAATGTATTGTCCCTTCTTTATTTGCTTTCCCCACTTCATTCTTTTTTTTGATACAGAAGAAAAACGTACTTACCCCTCCTTTTTACTGCTTCTTTGCTTCTTCTCCATACTGTGCTCTATCAAATATAGGCATAGCCTCCTATCGCAGATAGGTTTCCGTTCCACCTCCTTATTGTAGATAGCTTTGCCTATCTTCGATTCTTCAATAGGGGACAGTAAAGATACTCTTACCTACAATAGGTATGCCCCATTTGTTAAGATTCAAATAGGAAGAGCACCCTGTCTACTTTATTCTATCACAGATAGGTCAATAGCTCTATCAAAGATAGATAAGAAGGAAATCTATCGTAGATAGATCAATAGGGGGAACATATAAAAAAGTAGGAATCCTATCGTATTGCTCCATACAGTGTGAATAAAGGCCTTCTCCTCCCCTCTCCTCCTTATTATAGATAGTTTTGCAATAAAGCGGGAAAGGGGACGCGGGTCCCAAAAAGCTATAGAGCAGAGATAAGGTTTATGAAGAAAGAAAAAGCTTCTTACAGTAAGAAAAAAAGGAGAGAGGATTGGCTTCACAAAATAAAGGAAAAAAAGGGGTGAAGGTGTTTTCAATTAAAGACTCAACCAGCCGTTGAGGGGGAAATCAATTAAACTTGTCCGCAAAGTAGGGGGAAAGGGCAATTTTTATAAGTAAAAAAAAAGCAGGCTAAAAAAGAATTTTATTTTTTTTAGACCTGACAAAATATTAACAATTCTATGGCTAGACCTAATCCAAATAAACAAGTAGTTGAATTAAACCGTACAAGTCTATATTGGGGACTTTTATTAATTTTCGTATTAGCGGTTTTATTCTCTAGTTATATTTTCAACTAATTAATTTATACATAAAAAGTTTACATATATGTTTATATGTTATATGTCTAAATATTTTCATATAAACATATATGTATTCTTATTACTAAGTGAAGAATAAGCTTTTTGGTTCCTTACTACCTTTGCTACAAAGTTGCTCTTAATATAAATGTGTGTCTAATAGAGGGGCACCTTTTTATGGAAAAAGTTTGTCCCTAAGAAGAGGCCTTGATGGACCCCACCCTTCCCCGCTTCCCCTCCCATTTCCTGCACCTTCTTTTTTCCTTCGTATCTACGCTTTTGGGGCCTCCTTTCTCTACCCGCCCCTACCCTTTTCCACTTTTTCCACTTTTGCTTCAATTTTCTTTATACCTATCTGCGATCTACGATCTACGATAGGAAGTTCCTATTTGAATCTTGAACAAATCCCATATTTATATACGATTTCCTTCTTACCTATCTACTATTCTATCGTAGATAGATAGAGCTATCTGCCTATCTGCGATAGGGTACAGTAGACAGGGTGCTCTTCCTTCGTACGGAATTGTAGATAGTTCCTGCGCAACTATCTACGATTTCCTTCTTACCTATCTACGATTTCCTTCTTACCTATCTACGATAGAGCTATCTACAATAGACAGGGTGCAGAGCACCTTGTCCCCTTCAACAAGAAGGAGATCTGAATCTTGACAAACCCTTCCCCTTAAGGGGAAATAAAATAGTGGATAGCTCTATCAAATATAGGTAAAAAGGAAATCTATCTATGATAGATAGGTAGACCATCTATCTACTATCTACGATGGGAAAGTAGGGGAAGGGGCGTACTTTCTTCTTCATACGTTCTCCCTCTGCAAAGCGGGAGGAGGCTTTGCGCAACTATCTATGTCTATGATAAGAGCAAAGCAATCTCCTTTGTACGGATTCCTATCTACGATACTATCTACGATAGGAGCAATGCGATAAGATTCCCACTTTTTTCGAGAAGCCTTCTCTTGCAATCTTGCAAAGTGTACCGCTTTATTGCTTTATAGCTTCTTTATCCGTTCCTATTGTAGATAGCTGTGTGCAACAGAGGAGCAAAGCAATCTCCTCCTTATTGTAGATAGGAATGGATGAAAGAAAGGATAAGGAGTGGGGTGTTAATAAAGGGATGGAACAGAGGAAGCAAAAAAGGAAGCGGACTATATAGCCTTTTGCCGTAGAAGGGGTGGGTCAAAAAAATTTTGTCAATGCCTAAAAAAATTTTAAAAAGCCTAAAAAAAGATTTTTTAAAAATAGCTCTGGAAAGACTGGGAATATAAATATGACATTTTTCTTTATAAATATAAAAAGGTCTAAAAGAAAGGGAGAATATCTTTTATGACAGAATTTAACTTTATTTTTTTTTATGTTAAAATAATTCATATGGAAGTGAGAATACTCCTTTAATATATATTTATATAAAAGAAGAGTTAGGAGATCTTTTTGAAAAATAATTAAATAATTTTAAAATTATTTTTTTTGTAGCTTGCTATAATTTCCCAAGAGTAAGGAGTAAGAGGAAACCTCTTACATAACCCCTAAAGGATTCCTTTAAAGAACTAAAGATGGAGATAAAAGTGACTTGCTTTTTTGTAAAAAAAACCTGCAGTTATGTAGCAACGTAGTTATATAGCAATGCAGCTATGCAGCAACGTAACTATGCAGCAACACAGCATCTCTTCTTTCTCTTTTTCTCTAACGGTTTTCTTTGGAGTGCAGTCATGTTTTATGTTTTCAGGATAAGGCTGGATATCTTTTGCTACAAAAAAGCTGCTTTCCCTTTGTGAGGAACAAGCTAAATTTAAATTACTTGAATAATAAAAAATTTTTCATTAAAAACTTTTTAAATAACAAAAATGGTAGAACCTTTATTATCAGGAATTGTACTAGGATTAGTTCCAGTAACAATTGCAGGATTATTCGTAACCGCTTATTTACAGTATCGCAGAGGCGATTTAGCTAATTTCTAAAAATTAGCTATTCTTTGCACCATTTTATTAAGGTACCTATTCTTATTTTTCAGTTCCTTCTATAAAAGAAAGGGAGTTTTCTTTATTATTTTGTGTGCCATTTCTAACAAAGGAAGGTAGGAGGCCTCTTATTTCCTTTTTATTTTTTCCTTTCCCTCCGTAAGGAACGTAAGGAAGAAGATTGCTTTAACTTTTCCCTTCGTAAGGAAGAAGATTGCTTTTACTTTTGTAAAGCCTTTCTTTGATTCCCCGTAGGGGATTTTATTGTAGATATTTAATAGGGTCCAGTACAGGCAATCTTCTTCCTTACGGGGGGAAAACAATTTCCAAGCCATCCACCTACAGGCCCCTTCTTTGCTACGCAGGTCAGGGCCTTATAGTATCCTACTTTTGTTAAGCAGGGGCTCTTTCTTATCTTTCTTATAAAGAATGTTATTGTCCCCCAGGCCTTCTTTTGGTCTTTTGCTTGCCTATTATCTCTCCTTTCTTACAGTATGAAGCTCTAGGAAGCTCTTCCTTTCTTTATTCCCCCCTATTTACGCTCTCCCACTTTTACTTAAGATTTTATCTTATAGTAGACAGTATCACATAGCTATCAACTATAGAACTTCCTACTGTACCCTATCTGCGATAGGCAGATAGTTATGAAGAAAATTGATCAAGCGCAGGGGCATACCTATCTAACGTAGATAGATTTCCTTCTCACCTATCTATGATAGAGCTATCTATCTATCTATAATAGAATATAGTAGACAGGGTGCTCTTCCTCTGTACGGAATAGTAGATAGTTCCTCCGTTCCGTACAGAGGAACTATCTACTATAGGAATCTATCTACAATAGATAGGAACCCTGCATCCGCTTTGTGTTAAGAAGAAGATCTGAATCTTGACACACCCTCCCCATCGTAGATAGATGGCCTATCTACGATATCTACGATATCTACGATATCTACGATATCTACGATATCTACGATATCTACGATATCTACGATATCTACGATATCTACGATATCTACGATGGGCGGCCATCTTTCTACTCCTATCGTAGATAGGTATGCCCCTTTCCCTTAAGGGGAGGGGGTTGTAAAAGATTCAAATAGGAAGAAAAGCAATCCCCTCCTATCTTCTATTCTTCAATTCTTCGATTCCCTGTAGGGGATTCTATCGTAGATAGATTCTTCAATTCCCCGTAGGGGATTCTATCGTAGATAGATTCTTTGATAGGAAAGCTTTGTGGTGGCAGAGGGCATATCTATCGTAGATAGGAGTAGATAGGAGTAGATATTTACTTATCTACAATAGGAAGTAAAGCTTACCTATCTACGATAGGAAGGACAGTCATCAAGAAGGAAAGGAGAGGGGAGGACTTTAAGGAAGTGGCTGATTTTATTCAATTTTTATTCAATAAGAAGAGCCTTGACTTTAATTCCACCTTTATATTGATATTGGGGGAAGGTAAAAAATTTTAAGGCTACAAAGTGATTATTGCTTCAGCAACAAATGAACTCAACTGGATAATAAAAAAAAAGCTTATTTTATAGAAGGCAACACAAATATACATAACATTAATGTTTAGGTATAATTTTCTAATTCAATAAAAAACCAATATCATTTTAGAACCTAAAATAAAACAAATGCTAATTTTTTTGGTACTCTGTTTTTTTCTGTTTTATTTTTCTTTAATTTACTTTGCTTTATTTTTACTCTAGAATGAAAAGAGTATGTGTAAACAAGGTATAAAAAAATTAATTTTATTAAATAATAAAAAGGTTCGAAAAAAAGTCAATTAAAGTAACAATTGTTATATTGTATAAATCTTTAAAGGGCTTTTCTCTCTATATATATATTATGGGTCAAAAAGTACATCCGTTAGGTTTTCGTGTAGGTATTACAAAAAAGCATCAATCTCAGTGGTTTGCACGCTTTAATAAACATAAATATGCTCAAAGTGTTTTAGAAGATCGTATGCTTCGACAAACATTAACAAATTTATTTCCACAGTTATTAAATCCAGTAGGGCAAGATGGAAAAAAACAAATTAGAGATAAAAATGAAGAACTATCAGTTGTACCAAAAATTACACAAATTAAAATTGAAAGAGGATTAATTCCATATGAAATTGGAATTCAAATTCATGCAGAAAATTGTGATTTAATTAAAAAATCAATTGAAAATTTAAAAGTAAATCGTGATTTACTTTGCCATTTACAAAAAACACGTCGTTATTTACAACATTTACGTTTAAAATTAAATGATCTTAATACAACTGATACTGCTTTATCTAATAAAGGATCATCACTTCCTGTACAAAGTGATGAACAAGAAAAACCTGAATCTAATTCATCTGCGGGTGAAAAAAAAGAAGTAGGTCAATTAGGAAGAAAAGATGGTAAAACTATTTCTCGTTCATTTGAAAAAAGAGGGTTTTTTACTTCGCCGTATGGGAAAGAAAGAACGCGTTTAACAAAACAACAATTACGTCGTCAAAGTTTAATTTTAAAACGTTTAAAAAAACGTCAATCAATTCGACGTCGTTACAAACAATTAGTTTATAAAGGTTTATTTTTAACTAAAAAAGGAAATAAAGTAATCCAAAAATTCAAGACATCAGCACTATCATTCCCTAGCCTTTTTAACGAAAATAGCAAAAATAAACAAATTCAAACTAAACAATCTGGGCCACAACTTGGTTTCTCTCCTAACTCTTCAATGGTCAAGGGGAAAGATCGTAATCTTCCTTCTCTTAGAACTGGGACTACATATGCCAATAACTCTTCAGTTGCTACACAGGGAAATAAACAGCAACTAGGTTCAGTTCTTTTAAAAAGAGATCCAGCTCAAAAATCAGCAAATATTTTAAAATCACGTGTAAAAAAAAAATTTGTTTCGATTTTTATTAATAGAATGAATAATAAATTTTTACAAGTTTTAAAAAACACTTTTATTTCAAGTTTACATTTTGCTGTTACTTCTAATGAGGTTCCTTCAGAACTATCTAATGGAGCAAAAACAGAGTCAAAAGTTACAAGTACACAAAAATCAACAAAATCAAAAGAATCAGCTTTAGGTTTAGTTTATGCGAAAAAATGGAATTTTAATATTGTACAAAATCAATTAGTATTAAAACCATTATCACAATTAAATAAATTAAGTACTGTTTTAGAACAAAAATCACTAAAGAAAATGGAATCTTTAAGAAAAGATTACATTGCTTCTGGATTAATTTCAAAAACTGAAGTTTTAAATTATTATCAAATGTTAAATTTCTTAAAAAAATTAAAAGAACTTATTTCACAAATCAAAAGAAAACAAAAATCACTTCGTTTGCCTTCCCCTCGCAAAGCGGAAAGAGGAAGTATTAATGTAGTTACTGCAACTACAAAACAGGCTTCTAAAAAAACAACAGGTTCTTTAGTTCAAAAATTACAAAGCAAAGCAAATGTAACAGGTGTAACTTTAAATGTATTATCAACAAAATTAAATAATATTGAAAATGAATGTCGTAAAATTAAATTTATTGAATATTTAAAACAAATTGTAAAAAAACATCGTACTGATAATATTTATTTATATTTATCAACTATTGCAGATGCACGTAAAGATTTACGTAAATTACAGCAATTTACAAAACGTAATGCTTCTTTCTTATTTGGTGGTACTTTATCCAATATTAGTAATAATGAAACAAAAAATAATGCTACTGAGTCACTAGCTACTTCGGAACGAGCTAGTCAACTAACATTTGAACGTGTTTCTAACGTTTTTAAACAATCATCTGCATATTCATTTGATAATCAAACTGTTGAAAAAACATTATCTGAAGTTTTCTTAGAACAAATTGAAAAACAAAGAAATATGTATAAAGATAATGTGCAATTAACACCTAAAATTGCTATTAAATTTTATTCTGTAAATTCAGATGCTTTAAAAGCAAAAGCATCTGTAGTAGCAGATTCTGTTGTTGATGCTTTAGAAAAACGTAAAGCTTTCCGTAAAGTTATTAAAGATGCTAAAGAAGATTTAATGCGTACATCTGGTGTAAAAGGTGTTAAAATTCAAGTAGCTGGCCGTTTAAATGGTGCTGAAATTGCGCGTAGTGAATGGGTACGTGCTGGTCGTGTTCCATTACAAACTTTACGTGCTAATATTGATTATTCTTACAAAACAGCTAATACTATTTATGGTATTATTGGTATTAAAGTTTGGATTTTTAAAGGTTATACAAAACTTATTTAAAGTTACTTTACTTTCTTCTCCCCTTTCTGCTATAAAAAATCCTCTTCTTTCTTACCGCCCCACTCTTCCTATTTTATATTCTTCTATAGGAAAGCTTCTCCTATAATAAATAGTATCGCATAGCAAAAGATCCTTTACTATGCGATACTATTTACTATACTATTTACTATACTATTTACTATACTATTTACTATAGGAGAAGCTTTTTTATCTAAAATCGGATGAGTAAGGCATTAAGAAAGAAACAGAGCAAAGGAAGAGCCTTTCTAAATAAAAGCAAAAAAAGCAGATAGGTTTACATTCCCCCACCTTATCATAGATAGTTTTGCCTATCTTCTATAGGGGACAGTAAAGCTTCCTATCTATCTACTATTTCCTTCTTACCTATCTTCAATAGCTATATACAATAGAGCTATTGAAGATAGGTAAGAAGGAAATCTATCTACGATAGATAGGTAGACCATCTATCTACTCTTATTTTAGATAAGTATGGGGTTTTGTTCAAGATTCAAATAGAAAGGAGAGGAGGCTATCCAATACTATATACAATAGGAGCAAAGCTGTCCTATTGAAGAATAGAAGAATTGAAGAGAGTAGGTTTGGGTATAGCTTTATTGCTTTCTTGTCCCCCTTATTATCGTAAAGCTATCTTACCGCAGAGTGTATATAGGGGAACAAAAAAGAACGAGAGAGTTAAATTTTCTTCTAAAATTAATAAAATGCAGCCCTCAGAAGGACAGATAGAGATAGGAGGAAAAACAGTTAAGAGGAAGATGCTGTATGGTTTGACCCTTAAAAATAGTCCTCTTAAAAATAGTCCTCTAGATAGTCCTCTAGATAGTTCCCTTCCTTTGGTAGGGAATAATTATCCCAAAAAAAGGTCCTTAGGTATTAGGTTCGTTGGAGGAAAAAAACTTTCTGACAAAAAGAACAAAGAAAATTTGGTAAATAGACCAAGGGTATCATAGGGAGACCTCTATCAAAAACATCAAGCCCTGTTTAAAGAAAACTTTGTTGGTGCTTAATGAATATATATCTATTTTATATATCTATAATATATACCATATATATATGTATTTTTTTTGTTTATTAATCAAAAATTGGATACATTTTTATTTTTTTTACTTTTCATCTTATTATTTTGAAAATTTAAACAATATCTTTATTTTTCTAATTAAATCGAATTTTTTTTTTTTTTACATTTGGAACCTCCTTATAGGGGGCTCTCTTTTGCTCTGTTCCATACAGAGTAAAAGCGCGTCCCCCTTCCCTTTCTTTTGCAAATCACTTTTCCGTATGGATCCTTTGCTTTGCGGTATGGAGAAGCAGCAAAAAAAGAGTGCTAAATCTATAAAGTGGTGAAATATGGCCAGGAGCTTAATGACCTTCTTAACATAGGAAGCTCCACAAATTGTTCTGTGTGCTCTGCTCCATTTCTGTTTCTTTCTTAACGTAAGGAGTTCCCCTACGCAGCTGCGCAGAGTGCACCTTTCTGTGAAGAAATGAGGATCAGTATTGAGAGAAAGTGATAAAGCTATTGCCACTTCCCACTTCCCACTTTTTTAAATCTTCTATAAAGCTATCTATCGTAGATAGATTTCCTTCTTACCTATCTACAATAGAGCTATCTGCTATTTCCTTCTTGCCTATCTACGATAGGGTGCTCTTCCGTATCGTAGATAGGAACCCTGCAAGAAGGAAATCTGAATCTTGACAAACCCTTTGGGGTTTGTTCAAGATTCAAATAGACAGGGTTCCTATCTACGATACAGAAAAGCACCTTGTCCCCTATCGAAGATCTATCTACGATAGATAGTCAAGAAGGAGATCTGAATAAAGTTAATATACGGAAGATATTACTTTGCTCCTATTGTCAATAGTATCGTATCTTTATACGTTCCCCCTCTGCAAAGCGGGAGGAGGCTTTGCAATACTATCTACGACAATACTATCTACGATAAGAGCAAAGCAAGCTCCTTCGTACAGATCCTATCGTAGATAGCTTTGCCTATCTTCTATAGGGGATAGTATGGAGGAGTGGCAAAGAAAGAGCAAAAGAAAGGGACGGGAAGATAGCCCTTCTTTTACAAGCCCCTCTCTTGCTTTACTATCCCCTCCTTTTTTTTTTTTAGCAAAGTTCTCTTTTACAGGTACAGGGCGGAGAGAAACAGGCTTTAATAAAGAGGGAGGGATAGATAAAGGGGCGTGACATATATGCTGTGCAACAACAAATGTAAAAAAAATGCATTAAATAACAAAGTAAAAGAAAGCATAAAGAGTATATGTAGGGCATATAAGTAAAAATATATGTCTGAGCATATTTTGTATATGATAAATATAAATTTTGTAATTAGAAATAGAAAAGAGAATAACAAGCAAATAACTTTTTTCTTGCAACTTATTTGGGAATAATGACAATGTCTAAAAAAAGAAATTTTAAATATGATTTATGTCAAAAAATGCAGTGCTAAATCAATTTTTTTTTATGCCCCACTTATCAGAAAGTGGACATGTTTTTCAACTTGTTCACTTTTTACTAATTCATTAGGCTATAAAAAATCCTCTGTGCCTTTGCCCTTATTACAAGACAATAAAAAAAATAAGGCCTTAAAAAAAAACACAGGTCCCACTTGTAAAGTTCAGATTCTGCTTAGTAGAAAAAGAGCCCTTATTTCTTATGAAGGAAATAGCTCATTACTTTGGAAGCAAAATAAAAGTGCAAAAGAGGGAAGGGAGAAAATGAGTTTACTGCCTTTACGATTAAAAGCAGGAGAAAAAAGTCAACATGAAACTCTATTAACAGAATCAGTAAAACCAATGAAACCAATAAAAAAGTATAAAGGTCAATTTTTTAATCAATGTTTTGATAAGGGACGTTTAAAAAATTTTGTTTTATGGTTTTTGTTAAATTATGGGGAACACAAAACAGTTAGTTTAGTTGAACAGCTAAAAAATGTAGGTTTTGAATATGCTAGTCGAGCAGGTATTTCTTTAGGTATTGATGATTTAAAAATTCCTCCTAAAAAATCAAATTTAATTTATGATGCAGAAAATCTAACAAATATTACTGTTAATCAATATATACGTGGAGAAATTACAGGTGTTGAACGTTTTCAACGTTTAATTGACACATGGCATCGTACAAGTGAAGTATTAAAGCAAGAAGTAATTGATTATTTTGAAGCAACAGATATTCTTAATCCTGTTTATATGATGGCCTTTTCTGGAGCACGAGGGAATATTTCACAAGTACGACAATTAGTAGGTATGAGAGGTCTAATGGCAGATCCACAAGGTCAAATTATTGATTTTCCAATTAGAAGTAATTTTCGTGAAGGTTTAACATTAACAGAATATATAATTTCAAGTTATGGTGCTCGAAAAGGTATTGTAGATACAGCTTTACGTACAGCAAATGCAGGTTATTTAACACGTCGTTTAGTAGATGTTGCTCAACATATTATTATTTCTAACTTTGATTGTGGAACAAATCGTGGTATTTTTTTAACAAATATGAAAGAAGGTAATAAAACTATACATTCTTTATCACAAAGAATTGTTGGAAGAATCTTAGCCCGTGATCTTTTTATTGGTTTATCTACTGTTCACTCTTCCATTAAGAACAAAAACAAGGAAGGAAAGCAAGGGAAAGAAGATCAAATTTCTTTAAAACTGACACACGAAGGAAAGGAGGAACCAAAGTTTGTAACTAATTCCCTTCTTACTCAAAAAGTTAAAGGGCAAGGAGGCTTTATAGCATCCAGAAATGAGGAAGTAACTTTAGATTTAGCTTTTGAAATAGGTAAAAAATTTGAAAAAGTTTTTGTTCGTTCACCCTTAACATGTGAAAAACTAATTTGTCAATTATGTTATGGATGGAGTTTAGCTCAGGGAAGTATGGTTTCAATAGGAGAAGCTGTTGGTGTTGTGGCTGCTCAATCAATTGGTGAGCCTGGCACACAATTAACAATGCGAACATTTCATACAGGAGGTGTTTTTTCAGGTGATGTTAGTGATCAAATTAAAGCACCATTTGATGGTATTATTCAATATATTTCTGCAATACCAGGAACTTTAATAAGAACTCCTGAAGGAAAAATTTCATTTTTAACAAAAAGTGAAGGTTCTTTTTTGGTAAAAAAAATAGCATCTTTGCCTCTGACAGTAACCCAATCAGAAACAGAGTCAACAAATTCTAACTATAATAAAGAACTAGTTAGTGTGAAATCATTATTTCCTTCATATAAAAAGGAGGAAAGTACTACATCAAAGTTAGTAGAAATAAAAAAATTTACTATCCCACATTATACACTTTTATATATTAGGAATGGACAAAATGTATATGAAAAAGAAGTGATTGCACAAATTTCTTCAATTAGTCAAAAAACTAATGCAACAGATGATGCTGAATTAACAATTAAATCTGAAATTGAGGGTCAATTTTATTCAAAATTTTTAGGGTTTCGTGAAAAAATTATTGGTTGTTCGCTTCGCTCAGCCTCTTCTAGTATGCCTACTTCTCAATTTCCTACTTCTAGAAAAAAAAAAGGTGAAAAAGAACAATTTCGTAATTTAGAATGGTTAGCCAATCCGCTCGAAAATAGTGGGTTACCTGAAAGACTATCACTTCTTCAAAATGTAGGAAAACAAGAAAAAATTTATGAAGCTTGGACATGGGGATACGCTTGGATTTTGTCAGGTAAAATATATGATTATAAAAATTCTTGTTCTTTTCAAACAGCCACTCCTTCTTTGCCTATTATAGGTGATTTACTAAATACTAAAAGTTATATGACTCAAAATAAATGGAGTATAAATAATCGTAATGGAAGTAGTATTTCATTTTACTATAATAAAAGAACACCAAGCATGTTGTCAATAAATGAACAAAATGCCAAACAGAATAAAATCAATACAGTACCTTTAGTGCTCTCAAATTCTTCTCTTTCTTTAAGAAGAAAAACTCTTTCTTCTTTTAAACCGGGAAGAAATTTAATAGCTTTAAAAAGCAATATACAACGTCCTGACCATTCTGAGAATTCCCTTTTTGAAGATAGAAAAGGAAAAGGCTTTGGAAGTTTGCTTCAAACTAAAAATAGAAGCAGTAAGCAACTAGTAAAAACAATTCCTAGTCAAACAACTCAAATATTATTTATTGATTTAAATAATATTTTATTTAAAAAATATGGTTATGCTTTAGAAGTTTCTGAAAAAAATCAATTTAGAAGTAAAAACTTAGCATCTGCTTCTTATTCTTACCATTCTTTACAAAAATATACAGAGGGAAAAGAAGGGAATTCCTTACAATTGCATTCGAATTTTTTAGATTTGGGAAAGCAGAGTAACAAACAACTCTTATATAATAATAGCGATTTCTTATTTTTTGGAACTGGCATAACACCCTTTTATAAAAAGGAATTTTTAGCTAAGTCCGCTCTAAATAATAAAATGCCACTTCCCTTATCTTATAAAAATAAAGATGAAAGTGCACTTTCCCTTCTTTCACAACGCAATAAAGTGGCTCGCTTTATTGCAAAGGGAAAGGGATTAGGGTTTAGTGCTTATTCCCCGGAAGGAGAAAAAGCACAGAAAAAAAACAGTGGCGTAGCAAAAAATAAACAAACTGAAAAACTTCCTTATATTGTACAATGGTTTCCTAAAAAATATAAAACTGAATCAGGCGGTTTTATTATATTTGAAAATGGCATTTTCTCTAAAAAATCACCTTTTTTTGAAACCAGTTCATTTTTAACTACAACAATGACAAATAAAAGGAATATAGAACGTACATATACACTAAATCGTAATTTATTGTTAAAAACTCGAGAAATAAATAATTCAAAAATTTTACTTATACCTTCTGATGTTTTTAAAATTTCAACTGTTGGTATTATACCCCACTTTCTTTCAGCAGATTTTAAAGACATTTTAACTCTCCTCTCTCCCCTTAAAAATGAAGAGAAGGAAGGAGACAAACTATGTAATTCTGACCGAGTGCAAACAACCATGGTATTATCAGAATCTGAAATTCAAGAAAAGATAGGTTTGCCACAAGAATCAAATATTAATAAAAGTATTAGAAACAAAGTATATTATAAAAAATCAATAGTTAGTAATAATTCAAATTCTTTTATGTCAATTTTTTTAAACAAAAAAATTAACTTTTTACAAAAAAATCGCCAAGGTTGTTTAAATATTTCTTCTTTTGATTTTTTACTTCCTATTTCCTATACAGGAAGTGATAAGTTAATAAATCAAAATCAAGTTGATGGTAATTCTTTTAAATCATCTATTTTATTGAAAATTAAAAAATCTATAATAAATGAATTGGCTACAATACCTTCATTTACGCAGAATGATAACCCAATTTGCAACAACAGCAACAGCAACTTCTCTTTGCTGCCCCCCCTTTACTTTAGAAGAGGAGGGGAAAAAGAATCCTTTAGGAAAGCAGGAAATTGGGAAAAACAGCAAGGCCTTTTGAAAAGTGACTCTCGACCCTATTGTTTTAATTTTGTTTCAACAAAAAAATGTTACAGTAAGGCAATTAAACTTGTCTTTTTTAAAAACATTAAAATAAAAAAATTTACGACTTTTTGTCAAACTGTTAGTTCTTTTGTTGATTTAGGTAAAAACTCAAAATTAAATCAATGTTCTTTATTGTTCCCTACTCTTGAAGAAAAGCAAAACAAACGTGTTTTATTATATCTAAATTCAATTGATATTTCCTCTTCTCTTCCCACCCTACATAGTAAAAGAGGGGAGAAAGAAAGAGGAGAGATTCAAAAAACAATAACAGTATCAAATTATTTAGAAAAATATCTAAAAAAATTTAATACTGTTAAAAATAAATTTAAATTTTATTCCTTTGTATTAATGCAACCTTGTATTTATTTTCAAAACCCTTTTATCTTAGATTCCCTTTTTAAAAGAACAGCCTATCTAAAAAAAGACTCAATGACCAACATTGTTTCTCGTGAAGGCAAAGAAGCTTCACAAATCTCTTCTATAGACCCCTATAAAGGGCTAAAAGAGAAAAAGGATTATTTAGTTCGCAAAGCTTACTACGGTAAGGAGAAAAAAGAAATTGTGTTTCATGGAACAGCTAAAAAAGGGTGGGTATTTGTTACAAATACACCTTTTTTAAATATTGAATCCAAATTTAATAACAAAAATTTGAATAAATTCAGTAAGTATTCCAATAGTTTATTAAAGGGGTTTGTTCCGCAAACCAAACTTAATGATGATGCCTGGCCATCAAAAGAATACTTTCCATTTATCAAAGAGAAAAAGAAAGCCAAAAAAAGTTCTTTCTTAACAATTCACAAAAAATTAATATATGCGGGTCAACCTGTTTTTAATAAAATTGCTTTTAATACATCTGTTTTTGCTGAATCTTTTTTATTAAGCAATATTTTTAATATTAAAAATATTTCTTCTTTTTCTAAGATTGTTTTTTTACAAGAAATAGCTCATTCTTCTTCTCTTAACTCATATAACCCTATTAACCCTATAAAAGATTCTGAAAGTAGAAAGAATGGAGAAATCAAGCGTGACTTCTTTTCTGTAGAAAATGAAAATAAAAATAACAATTATAATAATTTTAATTATAATAATAATCATAAACATAGTTATAATGAAAGTCAACCTAATAAACATTTTTCTTATAATAGTAATTCTAATAATTTTTTATTAACTTCAACCAACAAAGAAAAAGAAGATGTTTTAACTCTTCACATAGGAAATGGAGAAGCAAAATTACAAAAACCTTCTTTACAAGTTAAAAAAATAAGTAATTTAAAATGGATTACTAATAAAAAATATCGTTATTTAATGAATAACTTTGATAAAAGTAGTTCTGCCTTTTTTGACTTAAAGCAAAATGATATTCCTATTAAAAGTGAACAAAAAATTGGTTTTATAAGTTATTTATTTCAACCTATTAAAGAATTTCAACAGATGAATAATTTAGAAATAAAAAAATATACATATGAATCGACTATAAACGCTTTTAATAACTCTTACAAAAAAAATATGTCAGGCTTTTTTCAAAAAACAAGTCCAAATACTGTTAGGGGCACTTTTTATAAAAAACTGGGACCTCTTTTTAAAAAGCCAGCTATTCCTAAAACACCAAAAAGACAAAGTAATTCTTCGTTATTTTATGTTGAAAAGGAAAGCAGAGGAGGTTTTTTTAAAGAGTTATTACTTGTACGAAGTAAATTAATAAACAAAATATCTAACACTTCAAAAAGGTTAAAAACCAGTAATTTACAAAAAGTAAGAAATTTCTTATTTCTTACCAGCTTTAGTAACTTCCAACCTTTATTTCTAAAAGGATTTGATGCACAAGTGCAGGCTCTTTTAAAAGGAAGAAGTAATTTACAAAAAAAAATGAAAAAAAAAAAAGAAAGAGTGTTATTATTTCTAAATAAATGTACTTCTTTAAATCTTTCTATTAATTCCCAAGAAGGGACAGCGTTGCCCCCTTCAATTAAGTTAGTTTCTCACAGATTATCAATATTAAACGAAAGAAAAGTTTTAGTTAATCAATCATTTGATTCTGTATTAAAATTGCAACAGTTTAGAACTCAAAATTTGGTTGCTGCTTCATCCTCTCCCCTATTTACTTATAGAGGCCATCAAGACCCAGGCCTTTTAATTTTTAAAAGAGATTCTTATTTTAGAAAGTTAAAAGGTCCAATAAGGGAGGAGTACAGTGCTAAAAATGATGTATTAACACTATCATTTCTTTACTTAAAAAGTGACGAGTTAGAGCAACTTCTTATTTTACATGAAACATTATTTTTTATGCAATCAAATCCAGTGGCTCAAAAAGCAACTAAAATAATTGATAAAAAGATGGATTCTAACTTAATAAATTCATTGTTATTATTTATTCTTTGTTCTATTCAAAAAATCAATATTATTACATTACAAACAAAGTTGAATAAATCAAATCAATCTGATAAAGAAATAACACAAAAACTAAAAAGTTACAATGACCCCCTTCCCCACTCTTTGCTCCCTGGAGTGCAAAGTGGGGAAGACAATAAAAAAGAAGGTACAATATTTAAAAACTTTTCTGTACCATTTTATTACATTAAAGATTTGAAGGCTTTACTTAGAGCTTCCTCTGTAAAACAACTTATAAATGACTTTCTCTCTTCGGCTGGGGGATCTAATATAAAACTACCAGATCAAGGACTTAGTCTAGCTGAAAAGGCCAGAGATGTTGCAACTATTTCCCAGTTATATTTGAGAAATAGCTTACAACTAAGTAGAGAAAAGCAGTCAGAACTTTTAAAAATAGGCTCTACTCAACAAATAAAAGGGAAGAGAGTTAGAGCAAGTAACCCAAATCAAAAAGATCAAAAAGAAAGTTTTTTAAAAAGAGCTGTACTGCTGGAACAGAACTACCTGCAAGGGGAATTTATAATAACTTCAAATAATTTAACTGAAACAGTTTTAAAGAAATATTCAAATCAAAATTTAAATATATATTCAAATCAATATTCTTGTTTTTGGGGCTCAAAAGCAACCCATAACTGGTCCCAAAAAGCCCAGAAACGCAATTGTATCCCCTCTACTTTGCAGGAAGGAGAGAAAGGAGAAGGTTCTTTCATTAAAAGACCTTTGACTAAGGACCTATTTCAAATAGGATCACAAAGCTCTTTGAGAAGCCAACGAGTACCTTCTTCTTTTAGGGTGGGAGGGGGCTCTATGGCCGCCCCCGGCCATAGAGGGGGAGAAGGTGTTTATAAAGTTTTGGGTCTTATAAAAAGAAGTGGTAAAGGAGTTGCTTTAGCAGCTTCTACTCAACCTATATGTTTAGTGAGTAGAAAACCATTGAATGTTTCACCTTTTTTAATTAATTATAAAAATCTTCCAAGTTTACCTAGCTTTAGCAAAGTAAGCTTTGCCAACGAAACTACATTTAATAGCTTAGGTAAGGGGGTATTATCAACATCTTTAACACAATCTGATGGGAGTAATTATTTTTTCCCTGCCTCTTTCTCTTCAAGTGAGGGGGCTCTTTTAAATAAAAAGCCACCCTTCTCTTCTCAAAGGCCTTTGTCTCTTCGAAATGATGAGGTTTGTCAAACTCCTTCAAAAAAAGGTGAAACTATTCTTCTTCCAGCTTTATTGCCGTCTTTTGTAGCTAATAAAAAAGAAAATTATAATTTGTCGTATTTACCAATTTCAAATTTTGATTGTTATTTATATCCTTTACTGTCTATTTATCTTTCTTCTATTTTAAATTTTTATTCTACAAATATTATCAAAAACAAGCGTGAAAAACGAATTACTCAAAAAACAAACATTTTAAATACCTACAAAGTTGCCCTTTGGTGTGGAACCAACAACGCCCCTCCAATGACCAGTAACTCAATGGCCTTCACAAAGCAATCCATAGTCCCTTCTCGCTTTGCAAATAAGGATAGTTCCTTTGCCACTCCTCCCTTATCGCAAAGCAAATCGCAAAGTGAATCGCAAAGTAAATCGCAAAGCAAATCACAAAGCGAAAGGAATAAAGCAAGAAAGCAGGGAAGTGGTTATAGAACTTATACCCAGACAAGTAACTTATCCCCTTCTATTCTACGCTCTTCTTCCTTTATAAATATAAAGAAGGATCATAGAAAGGAGAAAGTAGAGAAGTATGCAGATTCTTCAATGAATAACTTTAGCCATCTTTTATCAGAAAATAAAAAGTTAAATAAACAAAAAACAAACAAAATTTTTAGTTATGCTATTTTTAATTCATTAATTAATAATGTATTTGAAAGCCCTTGTTTTTCTTTCAACTTAGTTAAGTTAATAGATTTATCAGCGTTTAAAAAAACAAAAACACAAAAGACACAGTTTTTGTATAATAATGATTTAAATCAAAATTTTTCTTCAGTACTATTTAATACTGATAAAAATAATGTTTTATTCAATAAACAACAAGAAAAAAGCGGTAACTCACTCTTTAAAAATAAAACAAATCAAATTCAACAAATTCAAGCTAAAACTAATTATTATAGTCCTTTTAAAGGAGAAATTGTTTACGCTCAAACTATAGCTCCTAAAGATAAGTTATTACTAAATGACAGGGTTACAGCTGGTTCTTCCACTTTAGCCTTAGAAAATAATGAGATTCCTCAAAGTTTTCTTGAGAAGGCTCAATGGTCACCATCTCTTTGCTGTGCTTCTTCGGATTCTCTAAAGGAGAAAAGCGAAGAGATAGGCACTCATGAACCTAAATTTTCAAGTTCAAAAATTTCTCAGATGCAATCTGAAAAGTCAAAAAAATTGTTAGCGCAAAGTGCAAAAGGTGATACGTTTAATTATAGTTGTATGTTTTTAACAAAAAAAGATTTAATTAGTTATTATTTCCCATATAGCCAACAAAAACAAGAATCTACTAAACTTAAAAAGTTATTAAGTTTAGAGCAAAGTTCTATTCAAAAAGAAAGATCTATACATTTAACATACCAAAAAAATCAAAATTATGAAATAAATGATACTTTAATTAAATTTTCACTCTTAACACCATTATATAGTGAAGACGATAAAAATGAATTTATCAGTAAACTTAGTATTAGCGGCCCTTTAGACAAAAATAAAAATATTGCTCCTTCTTCCCTTATTGATGGGGGAATACAAACTGTTCTTCAAATTTCAAAAACTCAAGCTGGAAAACCAATGATTACAGGTTCACCTTTTAGAATTACAAATAATAAATCCCTTTCTTTATTAGGTGATTTTTATGCTTATGGCGATCCAATTAATCAATTGACACCTTCTTCTCTACAGAAAAAAGACACAGCTCAGCTTTTAAATTCTCTGGAAGGGAAAGAAAATAAACATATTATCCCTTTACCGGAAAAGTTAGTTGATGAAAGAGAAAGAAAGGGTGTACAACAAAGAGCTATTCAAGTATCAGGTCAAATTATTCATTATAATAAAACAAAAATTACAGTACGACGAGCTCAACCTATTTTTATTTCACCAAAAGGTATTTTACATAAATTTGATGGTGATTTTATTGATCCAAAATCACCTGTAATTACACTTTCTTACCAAAGATTAAAAACTGGTGATATTATTCAAGGTATACCAAAAGTTGAACAGTTTTTTGAAGCTAGAACAACAAAGCGTGGTCGTTTATTTCGTGATAGTTTACCTTCTTTATTAAAAGCGTTATTTAAACGTTATGAATCAAAAATACCTTTAGAATTAGCAGTACGTCAAAGTTTTTATAAAATTCAACAAATTCTAGTTGATGGAGTACAAAGAGTTTACAAATCACAAGGTGTTACTATTTCAGATAAGCATTTAGAAGTTATTGTTAAACAAATGACATCAAAAGTGCGTGTTATTGATGGTGCACAAACAGGGTTTTTTCCTGGTGAAGTTGTTGATCTTACATTTATTGAAAAAATTAATCAATTTTTAATTAAAAAAATTACATATGAACCTCTTGTTTTAGGCATTACTAAAGCTTCTTTAGAAGTGGATAGTTTTTTATCTGCATCTAGTTTTCAACAAACTACGCGTGTTTTAAGTCAAGCAGCTATTTATAGAAAAAAAGATTTTCTTAAAGGTTTAAAAGAAAATGTTATTTTAGGTAATTTAATTCCAGCCGGTACTGGTTATTTAGTTCAACTTGATAATTTTTAATTTATCTTCTGTAAATTTCTCTAAATTTCTCTAAATTTCTCTAAATTTTTTGTTGTTTTCTTTCTCATTTTTGACAGAGAGAAGAATGTCCTTTCCTTCTTCATTCTTAATTTTATTTGTTCTACTAGGCTCAATGGCCCTTATTCTCAATTTAAATAAAACCCTTACTTGGCACATTTTTTCCCTATTTTCCAAAGAAAGGAGGGTCACTTAAATACTTAAATAAAGGCCTCTACTGTAAAAAA
>Ga0209591_10002603_pt1 | contig 21539 bp, 24 predicted proteins | sample MAT01_FD_187207 | JGI IMG/M metagenome (GOLD analysis project Ga0209591, IMG submission 187207) | Freshwater microbial communities from Lake Fryxell liftoff mats and glacier meltwater in Antarctica - MAT-01 (SPAdes) (version 2) | ecosystem: Environmental > Aquatic > Freshwater > Ice > Liftoff... | reverse complement strand
AATCCAATGAGCAAATCCTCAAGGAACTTAAAGCCGAATATCGCGCCATGAAACTCAATCAAGGTCTTCATAGCCATAGCAGTCGGTCGATTGCTATGCGATCGGAGCTATCGGACACCAAACCGCTATTTTAAGGGAAAGTCAAAGTTCCATCTGTGGCTTCTTTATTTCCGGCTCTTTCCTTTGCTCTTCCGCTAACTCTCTATTTACTGCTTCTAACCATTCTCTCGCTTCAGGTTTTACTGTCTCTGCTTCCCATCCTTCAGCACCCCGAACTGTCTCAAAGATCGGGGTGTTTGTTGTTGTTTCTTCAACGATCAACCTCGGTGTTTCCCCGGTCTCCTCGTTGTGATGATACTCGACCCGATAATCAGAGTTCTCAACTACAGCGATATTGCCATCCACTGCTGCACCTTTACCCTGCTTTACTTTGCCGCCAAAGTACTGCACAGTTACCCTCGTCACTTCCGTGATGAAATCTGTATCCTCGGTTGGGTCTTCGTCCTTTGGAGAGGTTTCTGCCTCGGTTTCTAGGGAGGTTTCCTCTACCTCATCGACTAAACCCTCTACCAATCCTCCAGCCAACGGCTCCAGGTGAAATGGCTCAACCTCCACCACTTCTATGATCTCTCCCGGTTCTGCCGCCTCAATTTCAACACTAGAATCACCATTAACTTTACCGAAAGTCTCAAGCTCTTCTAACGAAACCTCAGCAATCTCTACTCTTTCTACTTCAAGCTCTGGGTCTGATAGAGGATTAAATAGCGTGGCGATGGGTTCTGGCTCCATGCTGACATTTTCTACCAATCCTTGTGAGGTTTCAACGGTCGGAGCATCACTTTTGAGGCGGTTGGCTTTCCGAGCTGCCTCGGCTCGATGCCAGGACATCAATTGCTCGTGCATTGCGAAGTTTGAGGCGACCCCTTGCGGGTATCTCGAAGAGCGCGTCTCGTTTAGCTCTTGCAATGAATCTTTTGTCTCTTCTTTCCCAGACTCCATCACCTCAATGTTTTCTAGCTCCTGCGTCACGGCAGGTTGACTCATTAACCCGGTCAACTCGTCCACAACAACGGCTTCCTCTTTCAAGGCATTGCGAAGGTTAACCAAACTCGTTTGCCCCGTGAAGTTCTCCACGACATAGTTCTCAGCCGCTCCCCTCCTTAACCCATTGCCCCGTTCCTCAAAATAGGCGATCGCCGCTTTTGCTAACGTCTGGCTTAAGTCTGTGCGGTCGCTCGGCTTCGGGGTTGGGGGTAGCAGCTGGTCGATTTTGACTAAGGTTTCTGCCCATTGCAGACTCAAAACTTCAGAGGGTACTTGAACCTTGGCGGGTCGCGTAGTCAACGCGGCATGTTCCCGCTGCTTCAAGGTCGGGAATTCTAAAGGTGCCAGATGATGTTCAATTTGCTGGCGACGGGTTGAGAAGCTGCCTGTCAAAGCGTCATAACCCTCTAGCTCAAATTGCCCGTTTGCGCGTTGCTTGATTTCGTACCCATCTTCTCTAAGCTGGTACGCCAATTCATTTTGGTAAACCTGCCCTAAGAATTTGGAGTGATTAACCATCAGATCATTGCTCAGGCTTTGCCAGCGACCGTTGCCGAGCTGCGTACAGTTCATCACTAAAGCATGAGAGTGGATCTGCGGATCTTGCTCTCGACTTGTCTCATGGCGAAAAATACCGACCACCAAATTATCCGTGCCGACTTTGATTTGCCCTTCGTCCGTGCGGATACGGGTTCTGGCATATTTCTCTTCAATGACTGTCAACACTGACTTAACCGCTTGGTCGTGCGCCTCGATCACTCGTATATCGCCTTGAATCAGAGCCGCGATGCTCACACTTTTCGGTGCAGAGAATGTAAAGTCTGTCGCGGCACGGCGAGTTTCTAGATTAATTTTACGAGCGCTCAGTGGCTCACCCGATCGCCCCGTCCCCTCTAGAATCTTTTCAAAATCTGCTTGCTCCATCTCAGGGTTCAGGTCAAGGCGATCGGCTCCCTTACCAAACCAAGTCGCGCCTGATGATCTGGCGTTAGCGCTCTCCTCTTTTCCGTAATACCCCTTACCTCGTTGCGCTGATACATTTTTCAGAGACAACATGTTCCGGCTCAACTGCTATTAGTACTTGATTAGTACAGTTCAAAAAAGATCGTAACTGAAACAGATTAGAGTCATTCCAAAAAAATAACACAATTGAGCGTACTGTGTGCACAAATCCATCTCATTTACGCGCAAGAATCGTTCTTCCCCCTTTATCTTAATCTGGCTCAAAAGTGTCTCAAAAGTGTCTCACTATATTCTCATTAATAGCCCACTATTGAGAAAAAAGATTTTCTGTTGACTGGGAAAATTAACTATCTTGGCTCAATTTATCTTAATTTGGCTCAATCTAGCTCAAAAGTGTCTCAACTTGTCTCAAGTTGGCTCAACTCAATTTTTAAGTATTTATACTCGTCTAAGCTGCTTTGAAAAATTGGGTAGAATTCGAGCCTGAGATTTGCAAGTGTGAGGGCAGGGCATTTGAATCTAAACGGAAAAAGGATAGGAGCAAAAAAATAAAGCGGATGTTCCACTTCACTCGGTTAAGAGTTGGGACACCCGCTTTGAAATTATGAAGAGGAAACTTCTGAACGTCTGGGGCGATGGACGACCCTTGCGGTATCTGCGGAGCAGCGCGCTTTCGCCAACGAGCACTAGCCAAGATGATTTAGCCAGTCTTCCAGGTCGTCAATTGCATTGAAATCCAAGAGCGACGTTGCCAATGCCTCTAGCTGTGAAGTAGATAGTTGTTGAATTTTGTCTTGCAGACTTGGAGCCAGCTCCCCAAATTTCCGTGTCAACTGAAGAAGCGCAATTTTCAGTTCTCCTTCTTGTTGAGCGTCCTTATAAACCTTGGTTTGCCTGAGTTCGCTAAGTCCTAACATTTCTTCAATCTCCTGGCGAGTGCGATCGGGGAATTTATAAATGAAAATCGTGTTGATTAATTCTAGAACGGCTTTGAGAGTTGTGTCATCGTTGCTCTCGGTGCGGGCTTGTTCAATTAAGCTTTTTGCCTGAGCTGCGACCACATCTTTCTTGGCTCCCATTAACTGAATCGCGCGGACTTTCAGCGATCGCCCCTCCCACTCTGTTGGCAAGCGATCGAGGTAAAGCCGTTGCAGGCGCGCTGCTCCGCAGATACCGCTAGGGTCGCCCGTTGCGTACTCGCTGAGCTGAACAGGTAAGCCGGGGTCAAAGCTGCGTTGAGTGTAGATGACCACTGCCCGCCAATCGTTTTGGGGTTGGTAGTCGTTAAGGTAGAGGTGAATTTCGGTGAGGAGTTCTTGGTAGAAGTGTCTGCCCTGCTTGGGTTTGTAGCCCATCACCTCTAAGAAATAGATGGGCAAGTCAGCGCGGCGATGGTGGGGCAGCAGAACGCCATCGATTTGAAAGCGGGTTTGTTTGACCTCTTGGGAGATGAGGCTATATAAACCTTGTTGGGGTAGCTGAGTGCCGATTAGCTCGAAGAAGACTTGGGGCGAAGTCTGAAAGAGCTGGTAAAACAATGAATCACTTTGCATAGGCTCTAGGATAGCGTGAATTACCAGGACTTAATCCATCCTGGGGCAGGAGGAATGACTCCCTGCTTAGCTTACGGCAGTTAGTCGCTCCTCCCAGTCAACGGTTGTTTGTCTCAATGTAGAGACTGATAGCGACCCCTTGCGGGTATCTCGAAGAGCGCGCCTGGATTGCGTGGAAATTATTCCTTGTTCTCCAAACCAGGGAAACAGCGATCGAATTCAGCGCGATCGCCAGGTTGCTCAGAAGGCACTTTGCCAAAATACAAAGCCCTGCCACCAGCATCCAGCTTGAGAAGACCATCAGGATTTCCCTCAAACCATTTCTGTGCTACGTCCCACAGAACATCACTGGAGAAGCCTCTGGCAATGATGTCTGTCCCGTTGGCTCTCAGCTTGATCTGCTTCCATTCCTGCGGCATTGCATCAACTATCGCCTGAGTAATTTTCATTGAATCAGGAATTTCAACCCAGTGGTCGTTATTGATGGTGTAGAACTGCATTGCAGCTTCTACGATTCGTTTGTAACCCTCTGCGTCGTTAGCGATGTCAATTGAAACATCGCCTTCGCAGTAGGTTATTCCAGCAAGTAGTTCTTCGCTCAGCCACACTGAGCGATAGGGACCGTCATTCCAGCCCTCAATATATCTGAATGATTTATTGAGAAATCTTTCAAGTGTGCCATACTCTCCACGACACGAACCTATGTACAATGTTGTCCCATGCTTGCTAGGGCGAGTCGTTCCGCAAAATGCGTTGCTAACGCGATCGATTTCGGGCTTTCCCGTTGGGTTCCAGGGTTCTTTCTCAACGTCTTCGTAAACTACGTTGTAGCCGTCCCCAAGGCGGACGATGCACGGATTATGGAACTGTAGTTTGTCTTGATGAATGAGTTCTTGAGCATAGCCCAAGAAGGTTTGTGTCTCCGCTAAAGACAAAGATCCACTGTAAGTTCCTGTGGTTTTTTACCTTGAGCTTCAAGCTCTTCGCTAAATGGGTAAGTCATTTATACATTTCCTCTTGAATTATTGATTGTGAGCAGGCTGGTCTTCTTGAACTCCTCGAATCCCGCTAAGACTCTTTCTGTGCTGAGGGTAGAGAGTTTTTCAAAGTTGACCTTGGCGGTGATCGCGAGGTAGCCTCCGCCTTTCAGCGATATAGCCATTTCACAAAGCACCTTACAAACTTCATCGGGTAGCTCTGCCAAGTGCTTCCACTTTGGTATGTGCCCGATGAGATTAAAGAGCTTTGTCTGATTGACAGATCTGTTCGCATGATCTTCCATGTTTAGTGCCGTAGGATTGTTTATATAGCGATCTCCCATTGTTAGTAGGCGACGTTAAAAGCATCAGTTAGGGCGTTTGCAACCCTGGCGTAATAGCGCTTCATTGTGGGATGTTCAAGCGCTCGGTAAGCATAGACTTGCTGCAACGAATCAATCAGGATGTCTGTCTCGTTGTCACGGGCTAAGGCTTGCAATGTTTTGAATAGCTCTTGATCCAAGTATTGTGGGTCAAAGGTAGATCTAAGCTTCTCGTCCTCGTCCTCGTCCTCGTCCTCAAAATTTGTCGTCTCTGCGATTGCTTTATCCGAGAATTGCAACGCCGTATTCAAGCAGGCAGGAACCCCCGTCGGGGCAACGATGTCAGCACCCAGATCCTTATGGAGCCTATCGATCGCGAGTTGTACCCAAGAACACCAAGCAATAACCTCTGGTTGGATGGCTCCAGTTTCGTTGTATCTGTCCGCTTTGCCGAATGATTCGGCGTACTTTTCCTTTAGATTTTGCAAGGTCTGAAGACAGCCTGGGCGATCGCCCAAGTGGTACTGTCCAAGAGCCTCTGTAATGGTTTCAGTTGCAGACACGGTTTTCTCCTGTTTGTATTGGTTTAGATATCAAAGATCTCATCGATCGCCTCACCGTCCACATGGGGCAAAATCACAATCTTGTTGCAAAACTCTGCCAGACGATCGGGCGAACAATCGCCTAGCAGCACACCCCAAATCATGAACCCTGGATCAGCCAGCCCATTGACTGGGCAATCAAGGCATCCTGGGGGGACTCAACAGATGCTGTTCACTCTCTACCTCCCATTCAGGCAAATGAGAGGCGATCGCTGTCATTAATTCAAGGTGTTTCATGGCAAAAAAGCCCCTGCGTTGGCAGGGGCGATAAAGGGATAGAAAAGTAAGCCGATGGATTAGTGGGGGAGGATAACTCCCTCGTCTACGACGACCGAAACTTGTTCTTCACCTTCGAGACGTGGGGATATGGTGAGTTTTAGCTTCAGACTATCGGAAAGGCGGGCATTACAGATGTTCAATGCCATTGCCTCCAGTGCCGCGATCGCTCCGGCTGCCTCTCCACCTAGGGCTTCTGCCAAGCGTCTGCTAGCTTCGACATCAAAGGCGTCCTGACTGTCGAAATCTTCGTACTCTGGGCTGTAGAAAGACTCGCGCAAAAGGTCAAATAATTCGCCTCTTGTTTTGATCGAGGGACTGGAATCAGCCAAACTGGTAATAATTGTTGCCGATTCGAGAGCAGTACCCCAATAGCACTTTGAAATATAGAAGCAGAGTGGGATTGGCAGCAAGATACGGTGATGCACTGAATTGGAGAAGTAAGCCATCACCATTGCAATAGAATCAGTTTTAATGCTGTCAGGCTGTTTGCTTTCAAGCTGGAAATCTAAGGCGAACTCATCCAGCATGAACGGCCGATCGTCCTTGGTGATCTCGATCGAACTCGAAAGCATAGGCAGTCGGTTATACCAGGTATAGCCCCTGTAGGCAGGATTGCCGACTACAAGCGTTTGTCCGTTAAGCTTTGCTGATTGCCCAAGCGCTAGCCAGAGGAGTTGCTGCTCATGAGCGTCCATGCTTTGAGCATCAACCAAAACGACTGGAATATCTTTTGTCGAAACCTTGTCCATGTCTGGGTAAATACTTGGGTCGGCAGAGTCCGGCGCAAATGCGAAAAGCTCTGATTGAGACTCTTTAATGTTTTCAACTCCTAACTCTTGAGCCTTAACAAACCACTCGTGCCCTAGGTCGTGATCCTTGCTCATGAGGCAACTGAGCAAGAGTTTTAGAGCTTGTTGCTTGAGTTGCAGGGCAAACTCATCTTCAACGATCGCCTCTCTTCGCGGTAGCGTCATTTTGATCTGATGGCAACTGTTGACGTCAGCCAGAACTTTCCACGACTCGTGATTGCAGACAAGATTCGCAAGACCGTATTTTATGGTTAGTCCATGAAAGTTGATATTTCTTTCCCGACCTTCAGGGCGATCTTGTCGCATGGACGTTACACCCAGCGTTACGCCTTGCCATTCCAGGGTCTGAATACAATTATTCAAAAACGATTCATGGGGTAATTCTACCCCATCGCAGAACACTGGAAGGGGATAGTAACGAGCGCATCGCTCCACGGTTCTAACGGCGTTTGCTTTCCCTCCAAAGACTACGGCTTCTTCTGCTTCCGTCAGGGTGAAATCGACGTAAAATCCCTCTGAGTTGTTTAGCCTGACCTGAGACGTCTTTGCTCCGCTGAATACATCGGGATCTAGTACTACCGACCAGTCGCGAGATTTCACAACCACAATCTCACGTTTTGAAAGCGAAAAGAACCCCATGCCCGCAGGGTCTTCGCTTTGTTGGGTATCGGCATCCCATCCGCTGCCTCCGAGAGAGAGGAGCGTTTGTGGATCTTTAAGCCCACAGCCATTATCCCGATACCAGAGCTTGCCGTAGTTGATCGCAATTTCAACTCTTGTAGCTCCAGCTCTGCGGGAGTTTTGAAGCAGCTCGTTGATTACATCCTCCAGAGAGGCGTTGAAAAGACGACTAGCAGCGTTAATTGCACCGGGGGAAACGACAGCTTTAATCGTGTTACGTGTATTAGTCATTTTTGATTTCTCCGAGTAGGTTTTCTGTTACGAACACAGGGAACGTTTTGTTTTCCCCTGCATGAGTGAGCGAGGCGACCCCTTGCGGGTATCTCGAAGAGCACGCCTCGATAATTTCTAGTCCGCGATCGATGTCTTCCTGTCTAGAAAAAACCCCCAAATCTGATGATCTAGGGGATGATTTTGAAGCTGTTCTTCTACTTCGCTAAGATTCGCGGTTGTAGGCGGAATGCCTAAATAGTGGTCAATGCCCGCCCCCCGTAGGGCATTTGAAATCGCTCGCAAATGCCCGGAACGCTTTGATAGAGATTGAGCGTCATGTTCTCCTTGTTTGTGGTTGCTGGACTAATTTGATGGTACATACGCCAGCAAATTGTTTTTTTCTTTCGCACTTGGTCGAGCAGTACCGACCAGTCGGCATCATCCAGGTCGCTTCTTTCGACAATCTTTAGCGCGTAGCACTGGACGGACAGATGTGCCATGCTGTTCCAAACGGAAATTCCCTCTGAATCGAAAAGCCATTTACTGGCTGGGCTAAAGCTGATGACGCCTTGTTGGTCAAAGCCAAGCTTGTTGAAGCTAATCTCTTTGGCTGTCACCTTCTGAATACAAAGATGATTGAACTCGGATTTTGGATGAAATCGAGTCTGTTCCAGAACCATTCCAGGCTGTAGGAATTTTCTCAGTTGAGATGCGTTCTTGATTTGTGAAACGTCCACGTATTGATAATCTTCCGACGACAGAGCTGCTACAGAATTTCTGTCTGGGTGAATTGCATCCTGAGCCAGATGAATTCTCCGAACATCAAGCCAGCCAGCCCCATTCCCTTCCGGGTCGGACATGACCATTAGAATCTTGATCTCGCCTGTGGATGTCTCGACAGCGATTGTCGGAATGTCTGTGAGGTCATCCTCGTCTCTGAGTCCCGCATCAACAACTTTGCTGCCTTTTAGGTCGGACAAGCTTGACTTGGAGGGATTTGCGATGGGGGGATCTTCGTCCATCGCAAGCTCGTAGATGTGTATCCAGCCCTTCCCGTTTCCTTCTGCGTCAGCCATAACGAGTAGGGTGCTGACTCGATGAGTTGCTCCCCGAACGACTAGCACGGGAATGTTGCTGAATCCGTCGTCTGTGAATCCAGCGTTGATAATTTCGCAGCCGATCAGCTCGGCTAGGGTTTCTTCAGAATTTGCCATAAGTTTAATTCCCACAAAAACAGCGATCGCTGTTGGGTACGGTTTACTTTGGGTCTGTGTTGTCGGTCGGTCGTCTGCGCTTAAATGGGGGCTTGACCTCTATTGCGTCATCCTTATTACCGCTATCCTCTAAGGGTAGCGGTGTCGGCAGATTCATCTTGACAGCGACCCCGATCGCTTTGCCGTCGAACTCGACAAGGAACGAAAAGTCCCTGAAAATTCCAGAGAATTGGTACATTGATTTACCTAAAATGCATACATGATGGTAATTTGCTCGACTCCTGTAACCTGTAGCTCGCCGCACTCTTCGCACTCGCCATCGTCTACATCTGGCTCGATCTCGTCGTGCTGAGCGCCACAGCTCCGGCAGAAGCCGACATACTCCTCCCCGCATGACTGTGAGGCGATCGCCTTCTTGAGAAGTTCTGCTGCTGTCATGTTTAATCTCCATAAAAAAGCCAGCAGTGGGCAAGCTGCTGGCAGAACAATGTGCGCTTGTCCGCTCCTGTCGTCTAGATGTTCTGAGTGGCTTTAATTTTCTGATTCAGTAGCTTGGCAAGATTTAGTACCACAACCCTATCTTTCCGAATCTTTCCATCAAAGATAAAAACGTTCTCCCAGTCAGGATTGCTGCGCTCCCAGTTGATGGATTCCAGGCTGGAGATAGATGCCGTAATATCGTCTGTCAACACCCATTCCGACTTGTTGAGCAACGCCCACCCCAGCGTCTCGATCGCCTCCAGCGTGACGGCGTGCGAATAGACGTAGTTCTGACGTGCATCTGATGCTGCAAGAGTACGATCGCAAACCGCTTGCCAGTCTTTCATTGACTTGGCGACCAGGTTCCAATAGGCGATCGCCAATTTAGTCTTGCCGTCTGGATCGAGAGGACAGTTTTTCAAGAGCGATCGGGTGGCTGCATCGATCGCATTCAACGTGAACAACTTACTGGACTTAGGTGGTAAAGCTGTTTTCTCCATGTCGGTAAACCGAGCGAACACAGAAACGCCAGCTTTGATGTCTCTAAGCTGGGTCTTCTCAGGATCTCGGTGTTCATACGACATGCTGAGACTTGTGCTCGGCTTGACCCCGTATGAGTTGAGATCTCGGAACATCTGCTGCGCTTTTCGGAGTGAACTAAAGAGGTAGAACACAACTGATATTGTTTCATCCCCCAATTCCGGGTTGCTTGAGACTGCTGCCTTTAGCCCTTCTATTCGGTGCTGACCATCGCAGGCAAAGAATTTGGTATCCAGCGGTAGACGCAGCATTCCCCAGTCCTGGCTGGGCTGAATGGGCACGAATTCCATATTGCTGGAGTTGGGCGGGTCGATCATCACGGTGATCGAATTCAGCACATAGTCTTGTGGATTTTCTACAACGTAGTTGCGGATTTTCTTGGCTCGACCTGTATTGAGCAAACGCTGCGCCCGCAGTTCGGGCGGAATGTCCTGATCTTCTCGCTCGAACAGCTTTGCGAGCTGCCTGAGTGGAATCATCACGGTGTAGTATTCACACCCCGCCTGAATGCTTCTGATGGCTGGGATCTCGATCGCCGCTGAGAGTGGTTTTGGCTCAACTCTTGCTACTTTTCTAGATGGCATGTCTTGGTTCCTTGGTATGAGGGTTAGTATGAGCGAATAAAAAGCCCCGCAAGATGCAGAGCTTTAGGTCTGGGGTTGGTCATGGTTTCTTCTAACTTGTCAAAACAATTGTCTTAAACCCAGCGTTTCTGCTAATAGCGATGATTTCGCCCAAGAGTGGATGCTCTGCCTCTGCTGCCTCGGTTGGCGAATCTAGATCCAGGACATAGCTTTCCCCTCTTGCCTCTGGGTAAAGTTCAACCATATCCAGCAGGTCACTGTCGCAGTTCATGACGTAAAGGACTTGAATCACTTGGGTTCGCAGGTTCAAATGAGATAAATCGGGCGGTTTGTTATCTATAGCCATAATTTTCCTGTTTTGTTTAAGTGGGACCAATACCTTCATTCCACATCCCTGCGGGTGACTCCCAGCGCTCCAGGCGATCGCGCCTGGAGCGCTGAACCCAGCGAGTCCTCGGCATCCTGTTCTCTATAGAACTTCGTGGCACGAGATGCGGCTTCAGTCCACCCATCTACTTTGCTGAAGTACTGTATCGGCTTGCGGAGCTGACTCAATCGAATCTCCCAGATGTGCTGCCCCAAGGGATAAACATAGGGCTGATCGGGGACTGTCAATCCGCTTGGTAGCGTAACTCCACATCTGTCAAGGTTATTGACGATATCTACCTTGTGAGAAGGATATAAACTGGGAAATACTTTTGCGAACCACAGATCTTTACTCATCTCGTGAGCTATCCCCTGCCACAGGTAGGGGACTCTTGTGATGTGTCCAGATGCGATAGCCATCTCAAACTTGTTCCTGTTCTCGAAGCCAGTCTGGGTCGCTACTAAAATCGGAGGAGGATCTACAACCTCGAAGCTCTTGAAGTCTTTGCTCCAGCGCCCAGCGGTGTACTGGGAGAACTTCCGGATTATTGACGCAGGAGGGAATTCGTGTCTGCACCCATCAAAAGGTACGCAGCTTGACTCCCAGTAGACCGTGCCCACTTGGGCAAGCTCGGTAGTCCAGAATGATTCTGGATTATTAATGTCACACAGATCCGTGTGATACAGATGATTGCAGACCTCGATCCGAGGCTCGCCTAGCCCCTCTATGTGCCTGCCTACAGTGTATGAGGACTTCCCTCGGTAGGAAAGTCTGAACTCTGGCTGGTGAAGCATGATGATTCTCCTAATTGTTTTCCAAAAAGCGATCGCCCTCTCCAAGGGGAAAGGGCGATCGCGTGTATTCTTTCGTCGGTGGCTAGAGGGTAAGACCTTTATTTTTGAGAGCGTCAATCATTTGGTTTTGAGTCAGGTTTTGATTTTTGCCGTGGGCGTTTCGCCACTTGATTTTGTTCGTAGAGCAGAGAGTACGGAGGTCAGTAACAGAGGGCTTTTTGTTAGGGGTCTTTTCCTTAGTAGGTTTTGGGGTGACCCCTTTCGAGTATCTCGAAGAGCGCGTGGTGGTAGCTGGTTGAGCGATGTTTTTAGCTTTAGTTTTGGGAGATAATTTTTTCTTAGGTGTTGCGGTGGAAGGAGTTAACATGGTGCGGCATACGAGCGGAAACCGATTAGTGAGAATGAGAGCATCAATCTGAGCCTCAAGGTTTTGGTCTGCTTGTTTTACTGAGATGCAAGGGAGAGCGATCGCCGTCTCGCCTTCGTAGCAAGAATCAATAAATCCGTGGCACAAATCCGCAGCGGTCATTCCAAGGGCGATCGCTACCATTCCACCAATCACAATCAGTCTGCCGATGCTCTCGTAAGTTTTGATAGCTTCAGTGCTGGTGAGGATTTGCTCAACCTTGGTAGAAAACCGAGCCACTTTGCCTACATCTTTGCGGGCTTGTCTGTCTATAATTTGCAGCATATCCCAACCTGTAGCAGTCATGAATTGAAGGGTTATTGCGTAGTCTTGAACAATTGAATTTTTCATTTTGGAGAAGTCCTTAAATGTGTAGTGTGTGCTTTTCGATTTAAGGGAATCGAGAACTGTCAACGGGGCAGTCAAGAACCGTGAGGTTAAACGCTTACATACCGTAGGGCGATAGCCCCCAATTCCCTAGCAGACGGCGATAGCCCTCGATTCATAGTGCGATCGCTTCTCGTTTCGGAGATTGCGGCTTGGGGATGATCGCTTCTTGTAAAACAGTGCGATCGCTCTCCATCTGCTGCCGTTCTTCCTGTGAGATCGTCACAGTAGGATGGCTGTAGTCACCAGGCGGCTTATTTCCCTCGCTCCCTTGTTCTTGGTTATAGTAAGACTGCAAGGCTCTCCCTAAAACGCTGATGTTCTCAGCCAAGGGCAGGTCATTGTTGCGGCTGGCGGTTCTGTACCAATCTCTCGCTTCCTGACTGGTCAAGGCATGACGATCTAGCTCTGGGGCGACCTTTGCGGTATCTTCGTAGGAGCACGCGGTAGATTCCAGTTTTTCGATCACCTGCATCTTGGCAAGTTTTCCTGAGCTTTCAGTTTCAATTAAAACTTTTGCGAGGCTGCCTTGAGGCATTCGCATCGAAGTATTTGAAATCGCCCCAAATTGTTTCTCACTGCCATCTGCCATGACGATCGCCACTGACGGAGAGGGATTCTGTTGCTCACTAAAGCTTTTTTGACTAAAGCGAACGGTATATTCCCCATCTGGGATTGATCCCACTTCGTTGATAGAGCGTTGAATGCCTCTGAGTTCCATCTCAGGCAATTGCTGAAGCTGCTGACAGAGTTCGGGGGTAAAGGCGCGTAACACGATACCCATGCCCTCAGAACGATGCCACAGAACAGAAGCATAAGCCATTCGTTCTTCTTGTGGAATTTGGGCGATCGCCTCTTGCAATTCCTTTGAGGCTTTCGCAAACAGCTCATCCACGTCATTCTTCAGCGTATAGGCAGAATTCAACTTCACACTCGGCGCTGATATCGTTAGTGAGTCTTGTTTCGCCACAAGTTTCTCTAAATGATGTTTCTCTACGGATTTTGGGGAGACATAGCCAATCTTTTGGTGTTGTTCAATTCCGGCATCATCGACATAAATTAACATGGCAGTTAATTTCTCTGGATTCCAGTCATTAATCTTCTCGTTTCGCTCTAACCGGATTTGCCAATCTGCTTGTATACCTTCAGCCCGCCAAATCGGAGAGCGACTTTCAGGGTCAGCACTGCATAGTCTTTGCAGCGTAACTTCACGTTCTGAAGTTGAACTCCTGATCGTTAAGGTCGGTTGCTCATCTTCAGAACGTTTCTGTTGCAGCCGTTCTCTGGCACTCACCGCCGCTTTAATTTGGTCGTTGTATTGTTGCGCCAGTTTCACCGCTGCGGCTTCTTGGGCTGGCGTACAGGATTTTGGGATCAGATCTCGAAAGGCTTTGTTATCTAATTCTGGCAGTTTGGAGTCCTGATACAGTTGATTGGCTTGTTCCACGCCCCAGCCAATCGGCTCTTCGGTATTGGTCGGCAGGGTCATATCATGCAGATAAACTTTCCCATCTTTTTGGTGTTGTCGCAGGTGATGCGGTTTGTAGGCTAACGCGTGAGCCAGTTTGTGAATCTCTTCATCAATCCCTTTGTGACTTTTGGCACTGTCTACAGCCGTCTGTAGGTTTTTGGCGTTGGCTCCATTGGCAATACCGGAGAGCAGTTTGTGAGTGGTGTCAAGTTGAGCTTGGATGTAAGTTTGACGTTCTTGAGGGTCAGTAATTTTAGGTAAATCTTGCCGCGCTTGGGCGATCGCCTTCAGCTCATCCTGAATATCTCGAAAGTGAGGATTATCATTGAGCTTGCCACCCTTCAAAAGCTTTCCGTAGCTCGACGAAATCTCTTGCAGCAGGGATTCTTTTTTCTGCTCTGGGCAATACTGTGTTTCCCACGCCAGCGATTGTAGAATCATGCCCACATTAGCGACTTTACCGATGGGGCTATCTGCGGTCGCTTGCCATGCCCGCCAAGTCGCAGCACTACGCGATTCTCCTTCATGCCAGGGATGCTTCTCTTTCGGTTGTTTGGCGATATCAGGAGGTTTACGATCGGGGTCATTCCGGTCGATGAATTCTTGCACCGCCAACGGATATTCTCCCGGTCGAATGGGGGATTGATCAGGATTTGTCTGCATCTGCGCGATCAGGTTTGCGAAGTGCGATCGCCCCGCTTCATAGCGGTCTGCTGGGGATTGCTCAGCGGTTGCAGCAAGCTGTTGACGGATTTGTTCTGGTAAGTTAGGCACCTGCGGTAAATACCCGACAAAGTAGCCGTTAGCATCGCGGTCAAAATCGGTGATGGCGATGTTTTTGGCTGTCCAAGGAGAGAGATATGCTACGCCTGATTTACCGTAGGCTTCTGGGTCTTCAGTTTTGAGAATCTTGGTGTTGTTGAGGGCGATCGCCACGGCGCTGACATTAGGCAGGGGCGATCGGTAATAGGCGACTAACGCACCATGGGGCAAATCTTTATTGCACACTTCCCAAGGTTCAAGTTGGCTGTGGTGCTGTGCCATTGCCGAGGGCACATAAATCCCCCGAATTGCCAAGTCTACTCGTTCCCCTCGCAGATACCGTTCCAGCTCACGATTGATTTTGTTAAATCCGGTGAGAACATTCAGGTAGTCGGCTTTACCAATCGTATGCAGCCAGTCAGGAGGGTTGGCAGTTGCGGCTTCTCCTAATTCAATCTCATCAGATTGCACGTTCTGATGTTGGTCTTTTTGTGCCACATAATACTGCAACAAGTCTTGGGGTTCAGCAGCGACGGCGGCAAGAGATTCGCCTTGGGCTTTGAGGCGGGGATTGAATTCGTGCAGAGTCGCTTCAGGAATACAGCCTTTGACCTGGGAACCGACTCTTTGTTCACTGTACTGACCGTCTGACTTGCGATTGACCCAGAAGTTGGAAACTTCTTTAAGTCCCGGTTCCGATAAGGTGCCATCATCGCCTTTGATGTCGCTTTTGGAGATAATCGCATCGACGCCCAGGCGATCGCACCAAGCACTTGTGCTCATCGTTCCCTTGAGCATTCCAGGCAGGTCAGGGGTCGCAGCGCGAAACTGGCTGGCAGTGCGTTCTCCTAGACGTTGGAGTTGGCGATCGATTTCGGGCAGCACCGCGCTGACGGCAGCACTATCCTGGGTCAGAGAACTGATATCTGTTGCAATCCCTGCCTGCTCGAAAACGGACTGGGCGATCGCCTCTCGCTCCTGGGGTTGAATTAACTGCGCCATCAATCCTGATGATATCAACATCGTGCCGTCGCCCATCTTGTCGTAGAGTTTTTCTACTTGAGCGGGCGAGATTGTACGACCTTGCGCGTCGATTAAGGGGGTATTGCCGTGGCTGCGCTGTTCATCGTCGATCACCAGAATCTTCGCATTGCTCACAGCGGCTGAAGCCATTCCGGGTGAAGTAATCAACGAACCGTAGGCAACACTATAATGCGGGGAATTCTGATCATTACTGAAAATCGGTTGAATCTTTCGCTCTGTGTCTCCTTCGGTTAAGACCTTAGCGGTTTTAGCATCGGTAAAATAACCAGCCGCTTCAGCATCAGTCAAATGACTAGCGGTTTCAGCATCGGTAAAATAACCGTTCTTCCCGTTAGCAAATACGAGGTATTTTCCTTCTGCTTCCAATCGCTGCTGGTCTGCTGCGTTATAAGATTCTTTGGCGCTGTGGAACTTGCCCACCCAAAACTGAGGTCGTCCCATCCCATGATGTGTTAGCCAGTGTTCCAAATAGGAATTGACAACCTCTTTTTGTTGAGGCTGTGTCATTCCTTCAGCGTCTGTTTCAGTCAGAATTTGCCCGGTTTTGATATCGATTTGCGGGATTAATAGCATGGTAACTTAGGGGCGATTGACGGATGATTAAATTGCAACGGCGGGTAATTAAAACCTCAAACTTATGTTAGCAGCTTTAGTTTTTTGTCTAAGTTCATTCCCATGAAATTAGCACTCCTTCAAACGGTAATCTGTGAGTCTTCTCAAAGAATTCTGCAAACTCTTCAATGCTATTGAAGCCATCCGCGATCACCAGCTTCTCAATAGAGGCATCACCCAAAAGGATCTTATCCAAAACGACGCTGACAAAACTTTCCTTGATAATTGTAATCCGCTGAACGTTGCAGCAAACCGGATCAGGCAACAGCTTCTCGCAGGCGATTGTACGCATCCCCGTGTATAGCTGCAATGATTCGCCGGGACGAGCATGGCGCGATCTCCCTTTTCGCCATGCCCTAATGGTGTTCTTCTTAGCTCCCGATCGCACGGCTGGAGCAAACCGCTTTTGAAAATTATAGGCAACCATTTTTAACCCTAAAACTTGTATTTATTTCTTGCCACAGAGCAGCCTTAAATAGCTTTAAGAAAACGAATCCGGCTGTATTTGTAAGCGACGCATGGACTGCTGCAACGAGCTTGGAGACCAGGGCTGGTCGTAGTCGCATTGGAGTTGTTCCACAACGTCTTTCGGGATAGTGGCAAAGGATGCAATCGCCCTTTGCAATTCCTCCAGGGTGTGGATTTCTCCGAGAGTCGCGCCGATCCAGAGAAGCATAGGATCGGCATCGTCTTCGGAGAGTTCTCCGTGTTCGATCGCGATTTCGATCCTCTGATCGATTATTTCAGCGAAGAATGAAGCGAGTGGGGAATCCCAGCCAACGACGGCACGGTGTTCAGGATGGATTGCAGGGATTGAATATCGGCTCATGGTTAAACTCACGATAAACGACTATGAAACAAGGCTACAGATTGGTTATAGCTGCGGAGCGTTAGCCCCATCACGAGAATGAAGGAGCGATCACCTCCTCAAATCAAACATTTTGCTCTCGGAAGCTGCGCCCTGTAGCTTGCTCTAGATTGGCGATCGCGCGTTCTAACACCTCATCCCAATCTGGCTCACTATTGCGCTCAATATAAATAGATTTGCCATCTTGAATGACGCGGCAAAACATCACCCCATCCTCGTTACCTGCATGAGGACTCAAAATAACGGGCTGTTGTAATTGAGCCTCGCTCATGTGTGCAATTGTCCAGATCAAGCCCTTAGCGAATGATTGTTCTTTAGGCACAGTTGACCAACCGGACTCCAGGACATAGGAGCGATCGCCTTTGACATAAAGCCGGAACTTATCGCACTCACCCTGCTTCTTGCGGGTAACGGACTTAATCAGCAAGCCTTCGAGATAGCAGGTAAGCCGATCGCCTTCAATGGGCATCGGCACCATCTCTTCTCCCACTTTATTTAAGGTGTACCAAAGCCCACCTTTAGAACGGTTGCAATAGATGGGAACTCGTTGGCTACCAGTGCTAAAACCAAGTTTTGATTCAAGCAGTAAACGTTCAATGCGATCGAGTTGTGAAGTCATGGGATGGTTCGATGTAAGGGTTGTGTGGTATGCATTACTGGCGGCAAAGCTTGTGCGAGGAAGACGTTAAACTTCTTTGCCTTGTAAAAGAGACTCCACCAAATCTATTGTTTTCTGATCAGGTGTTGAGTCTTGAAAAAGTTCTTTCAAAAACTCTATACATTCAGGTGGAACCTTCCTCATTTGTTCGCACATGATCGTTAATTCCTCGCTAAAGAACCATGACCCTACTGCGCCATTCCATTCAGCATCCCCGCTGAATGAGTTGTAGGTGGTCGCCTCTCCAACTACACAGGCTGATTCTATGTTGTCTTCAGGGACTGAAAATAAGCGGTGAATCTCTCTCTCATTGCCATGCTCCAATACACTGATTATAGCTACGTAGAAGATTCGTTCAGGTTCTTGCGAGCGATCGGTAATCGCTGCGTCTTGGTCAAGCTTTAAAGTGTTGATCATCGAAAATTCTCCTGATGATTGCATGAGTTGATACCCTCCACTTATCTGCCCACATAAACGGGACACTAGCTGCTGCTGCTGCCTGTATCGTCATCGGGGCGATCGCCCGTCCTTGAATTGGCTATTTGCAAGCTCTCTAGATAGACCGCTCCATAGGTGTCTAAATGCCCACAAGGGTTTTCCCAGCGATTAACGGTGAACCACTCTCCATCTTCACAAAACCTGTAAGGTGTAGGATTGCCGCGATCGCCTCCACAGATAGGGCATTGAGTTCCAATCTCAATATTCATCGGAAAATAAGTCCAGCCGTCGCCACCTGTGAAAGAATTGCGAAACATGATTGTTACTTGCATTGGAACTTCCTAAATCGTTGGAAGGGGCGATCTTGCATCCTCGCCCCAATGGCTTGCCCACGATGCATTGGAACTTTGTCTAGTGCTTATTCGTTTCGATGTAGATAGATGCTACTATCGCTTGAACAACTTGCTTGCAGACTGGTTCCGCAAAATCCTCTATCGTCATCCCGAACTCTTTGCTCGCGAGGGTTCGGGCGTTGGCGCTCGCCTTTTATTATGAGTTAATGTGAACTGATGAATGTGATTGCGGAGCAGATGTGTTGCATGGTAGGTAGGGGAATACTCCTGCCAACCGTTCTCGGTTAGCACGGGCTTATCTCTCCTGACGCACCCTCCGTGGAGGCAGAGGAGATCTTCAATTGTGGTCAGAGCTTGCACTGCCAACCCGATATTAAATTCGCCTCGCCAGATTAGATAGAGGTCGTCGCCAACGGTGACCTCGACCTTCCCAATAATCATCCTAAATATTTGCAGACTGCGTTCCATTTTGACTCCTGGAGTGTTGGTCGGATGGCAGACATCAGCCCGTCTGCAATGGGCATGTAATGGTTATAGCTGCGGGGCGTTAGCCCCATCACCTCTGTGATCTGGTCATCGACCTCATGGGTAAATGCTTGAACCCGCTTCGGCGTGTAGCCTGTTCTTCAAAAAAAGCCTTTACTGCTCCAAAGCCGACAGCTCTGGCTCTACGACTGGTTGTTCCTTGTAAGACTCGGTTTCTACTGGCTTATGTTTCTGATCAATGATGTTTGTGAGCCACCGATTTAGGAAGCGATTGAGCTGAATTTTGAGTTGAGGATTCATCGTTTCAGTGGTCGGGTAAATTTCCTGATATCTGTAGGTATCCTGAAAGGTCAAAGCTTCAGCCATTTTTAGATCTGGAAAAATGCGTAGTTCCATGTCTGGGTCGGGAACCAGATCGCCATTTTGCGAATAGTATTGAGAGAGAGAAATTCTGATATGGTCGGATTCCCTGACCAGAACGTCCATGCTGAGATCCATAAATCCAGAAGCTTCAAGTTTGATATGGTCGGGGATCTGAGTGAGATCGCCTAAGACTTGTTCAAGCTTAGAGTAGATGATTTCGTAAACAGGTCTAGCCATGTGTTTGAGCCTCCGATAAGTTTTGGTCTGGAGAAGCTGTAAGCCTCTTAGAGAGCGAGTAGGTGGCAGACATCAGCCCGTCTGCCATGGGCAAGGGTAGTCGTGAGAGTGAGAGCGATGATGGTGTTGGTAGTAGTAGAGATTTTGATAACACCGCGTTTCAGGCTGTCAGCTTGCACAGGGCAGAGGCACTTGACCATGCAGGGGAGATCACAGCGGTGGGTGAGTTCATCCCTAGCCCTTAAGCCTTGGGCGATCGCTTAACGGATCGCCCAGGTTTCAGGATTTCAGTCGCGGGTGGCAATAACCCGCGCTGTCCGCTTCTGTTCCTGGTGCACCTCATGGCACTCCATTGCTGCTGCCTCAACGGTTTCGTGAACTCCGCCACCCTCGATTGAGTGACGAGTCACCCGTGTCACCTGCCAGCCGTCGCCGCTTCTTTCGAGCGAACCTAGGAAGTAGCGCCTACCATGGCGAACTTGAACAGATAGATCAACCGCTAAAACTTCGGTGCGGGTGTAGCAAGTGATGGTGAAGATGATGGCGCGATCGCGGTTTTCGGAGTCGGGGTAGATGTAGGGAGGGAGGCGACGACTAGGGGCGCGATCGTCGGGAGTAGCGGGTGCGGTGCGAGAAATTTGTGCAATCATTGGAGAAATCCTGAATAAGGTTTATTTAGGGAAAGCGGTTAACTTTGCACGGTGAGCCGCTTTCCTTATGTCTACTACAGTAGCGCTACTTTAGCACTACTGTCAAGTGCTAGTAGTAAAAAAGTAGTTTGATAGTAACGCTACCTTTATACTAACTTGATGTAGTAGAGTTCTAAAGAAGCGCTATGGTGATGGCAGTTGTGACGACAGACAAGAAACGGATCTCTCTTTATGTAGAGGAGGATCTAAAAGCGAAGTTAGAAATTTTGGCGAAGGCTCGGAAGCGTTCGTTAAGCAATTTGATTGAGGTTCTCTGTGAAGAGGTGGCGGCGGCGGCTGAAAAGTCTGGTGAGATCCCCGCTGATCTGGAGTTTTAACCATGAGAACTCGTAACACTGCGATTGCCCTCTGCTTCCTGCTTACCTCATGCGCTGGAGTGCTTGACCTAGATTCTGCATCTCCTACCAGCGGCGGTGCTCGGATGGCACCCCCATTAATTGTGGATGGGGCTGGCAATCCGGCTCCGGAGTTGTCTCAATCTCAAGCCTTACCCGTAACCCTTAGCGCTATGGCTTGGAGTGCTGCCACTGAGACGCGAGAATGGCATGGAGCGGTCACCCGATCCGACTGCGATCGCCTTGAGAAAGCCCTCAAAGATCAAGGGCTAGATATTAGACTGGTAGACAGAAAGCCGACTGGCGATCCTAACCTGCCAGTGGCTTGTATCTTTGACGGCAAAGACGCTGATCCAAACGCTGCTAGATTTCCAGATCGCCGCTACGAGTCCGCCGATGAGTCTCAGTATCCTTAAGGAGCTTTTTTATGGATATCGTCCTATACCAAACCGCCTTAGATGACTCTTGCCTCAACCGCACATCAGGAGAGCAAGAGCGGGTAAGGCTGCAACAAATCCCCCCAGTTGTAGGCGAAACTGTCTCAATGGGTGCTGACCGACTTTGGACAGTAGTAGGTGTGGATGCTTACAGCAGTGAGCATCAATCGGTTTTTATTGCTCACGTTGCCTTGGATGTTGAGGCTGTAGGCGACCCTAGCGGTATCTCCGAAGGAGCACGCCAAAACTGGTATTTTGTTGAGTCGTTTAAGCAACGTCCTCAAACCAATCTCAGGCTATTTTTTAGCGAAGCTGGGCAGTTCTTATCGTTCGCTGAAAACATGACGGGTTCAGCGCTGGAAACTGGGCACGTCTTGCCATACTTTGACGTACAAAATCATGCCGTCAGTTCTCAGCCTTGGGGGGTAGAGCGTGTCGTAACGCTTCAACCTAAAGAACCAGAGCGTGAGCTATGTTTCTCGGTGGTTCAGGTTGGCTACTGCGTTTATATTCCAGAGTTTGCGATCGCTGCCTAGCCATGAGAACTCG
>Ga0209591_10002600_pt1 | contig 21580 bp, 17 predicted proteins | sample MAT01_FD_187207 | JGI IMG/M metagenome (GOLD analysis project Ga0209591, IMG submission 187207) | Freshwater microbial communities from Lake Fryxell liftoff mats and glacier meltwater in Antarctica - MAT-01 (SPAdes) (version 2) | ecosystem: Environmental > Aquatic > Freshwater > Ice > Liftoff... | reverse complement strand
TCAAGCGAAAATTCTGACTGGAACAGAAATCGACAAACTGTTGAGCGAAGGTTTTGCCACTGCCCGCGATCGGGCGTTATTCGGATTCTGCCTCTACACGGGCTGCCGGATTTCTGAAGCTTGCTCACTCATCACTGACGATATCTATTGCCAGGGGCAGCAGCTGGAAGCGCGATCGGTCGTCACGATTCGCAAGGGCAATACCAAAGGCGATGAAGCAACCCGTCAAATTGATACTCACCCCAAGCTCAAAGCCCTGCTAGAAGGGTATGTGCCGGGCGATCGCCATGTCTTTCCCGGTCGCCACCGTCACAACGGCTCGATCAATCCCCGCTCAGCCGATGAGATTCTTAAGGCCGCTTGCGATCGGGTGAAGATCGAGGGAGTTTCGACTCACAGCTTTAGACGGACGGCTCTGACTCGCATGAGTAACGCTGGGGTGCCCCTGCGCCATATTCAAGAGATTAGCGGACACAAAGACTTGGCAACGCTTCAGAAGTATTTGGAGGTTTCCCCAGAGCATAGGAAGTCGGCGATCGCCGCTCTCAATTTCTGAGCTTACAACGGAGCCCCGACTCAGCCCTCAGAGAGGGGGATCGCCCACAAGCTTTGTCGCTATAAATGTTCTAGGGGTAGGGCTGAGTCACGACTGGTAGAGGTTGCATCTTGTAAGGATGCCTGTAAATGAGAGAAAAGCTTAATTGGTTGCCGCATTAGTTCAATTCATGAGAAAGCTATAGCTTGCTAGAAATCTTTGTCTAGCTGTAGCGCGTGCAGTTTTGACTGAGTGAGTCACTACGATCGTTACTCCTTCTCTAGCTGAGCGGATAGCTGCTCCTGCTCTTCCAGCTTTTCAATGAGCAGCGCCCTAATTCGTCCAGCTGTGCTGAGTTCTCTCCAAGCGGGATCTGACCGAAACGTTTCGATCCGATCTCTGATATCTGCAATATCAACCGATATCCGATCTTTTGCCGCCATAGCTTCATACAGAGTCATTACCCCACAATCTTACTCTCAAAAATGCTGCTCTAATCTTGTGCTTCATATTGAAGCATATTAAAGTAATTTATGCTCATGTGCATCTCAAACTTCGTTGATGTTTTTAAGACAGCAAGATGCAGCTTAAACTGCTATTGAAGTGACACAAAAGCAATAATCTACCATAAACTAAAAACTATGTCCGCATGAGTTGTAGAAATTCTTGATTTTAATCTTGTGGAGATGTTACTTCAGTAACATTCCCACAGAAATACATGATACTCTTGTACCTAAATAACTGAGATATAAACTCCTCAAAGCTATGAAACAAGTTTTAGGGTATGCTCGGGTCTCGACAGAGAGACAGGCACTTACTCACTCCCTAGAGCATCAAAAAGCACAATTAATTGATGCAGGGGCTGAAATAATCTACTACGACGTTGAGTCGGGTGGAAACGCTAGTCGGCAAAACTTGGATAAAATGTTGGATCTTATTAGGGAGGACAAGGTCGATAAAGTTTTTGCTACTAAATGGGATCGGGTCACTCGCGACTTAGAACTCTATTTAGAAATTAAAGCTATCGTTCAGAAACACAACACTAAGCTTGTATTTCTTGATGGGGGAGAAGCAGACTTTAAAACAGCGGTAGGTAAATTAAGTTCCCTTATCCAAGTAGCTTTCGCAATTCATGAAAGAGAAAAAATTGTAGAGAGAATTAACGAAGGCTTTGAGGGACGCCGAAAACGAGAAGTTGCATGGATAAGACCTCCATGGGGATACATTATCTTGAATGAAAAATACGAGCTTGATCATCAAGAAATCACTCATCGGTTACCGCCACATATAGCTAACAAGTTTGAGGATGTAAAAGACGAATTCGATAGCTCAAATAAAGTTGTCACTTTGACTAAAGCAAAGATCGCAAGAGAATTCTTTGATTACTTTCTAGCAGCCAGGAGTACAACAGACTTAATAAGGTATATTTCTGATAAATATGATTTGAAGAGAGGGGAAGATTCTTCCTTTACTGAATTGAATAGCTTTCCTCTTTCAAGTCGGGGAATTAAACAATGGCTACAAAATCCAATCTTTCAAGGACACACTGCCTATTTGAAGTATAAGAAAAATGGCGGAGTAAAATCATCTGATGAATGGGAGATTCATCCTAATACTCATCCAGAACACCGTCTAATCACTGAGCAAGAAGGCAACGAGATCAAAGAGATTTTAGCTTCTAACTCTAAAAAATTTGGTCATCCCGCTGCTAGGTTTTATTTGACAGGTCTTGTTTTCTGCCAAAAATGTGGCTGTAGTTGTACTCTCAGATCTGGCTCAGCATACTCTTACTATGGCTGCGGTGGGTCTTCTACAGTCTGTGATAGTGGCAAAGGTGTAAGACTGTTCAAAATTGAAAAAGCTATTATTGCAGAGTTAGTTGAGACTGCTCAAAGAATTTCTCAAAATTCAGAGCCACAGATGAGTTCTCCTGAAGTAAAAGAAATACGTCAACAAATTAAAAATATTGAAGATATATCAGGTTCTCAATTTAACTCTATTTTTCAAGAAGCAATTAATAAGTTAAGGAAAGAAGAACAGTACCTTTTAGAGAAATTAGATTTAGTAGCCCATCAAATTCTTGGCTATTCAGTAGCTGGAAAGATTAACTTCTGGTACACATTGAATGAAATGGAAAGGCGCATCTTCTATGAAAAACTTGTTAAGCGAGTTACCATTCTTAATGGAGCAGTAGTATCAGTTCAATTGAAGTTAGATGGTGGGTAACATTGGACCAGTTATTGAATCAGGTAAACAATTGTGAATAGTTTAACTCTTAATAGATTCAATGCATCTGTAGCTCGCTTTAATGAAGTTGAAGGCGAAGCTATGCTAGTTTGGCAATCCAATTGCGGTTGCTCTGCTCCAGGTTCTCGAATAGAGTGCTGGGACTGCCCATACTACAAACAATTAGGACACATAATTCAGAAAAAATTGCATCCAGAGTCACAAAAGATCTTTGCTGAGATTCCTCCTCCAGAACTTAAAGATCCTTACTCGGACGAAGTTAAGCAGCTCTGTTGCCAGATGTATTTGAATGGATACTTAATGGCTGAGATTCAGCGCTTAGTTGGCATTCCTAGTTCCAAAGTTCTACGGGCTTGGTTACGAGGAGTCGGGTTGCCAAAGCGTTCTGGGAATTACCCAGAACATCTCAAGCAGCAGTGTTTAGGACTATATGCGGATGGATGGGCTGTCAGTCACATTGAGAATGAAACTGGAGTTCCGGCTGATGCTATCACCGATTGGGCTTTACAAGCAGGACTATCTCGGCATCGCAAATACTCTGATGAAACCAAGCAAAAGTGTCTTGAACTTTATCAAGCAGGTCACACTAGCGATGATATTCATGCTATGACGGGTATTCATGCAGTAACAATCAGAGCATGGATTGCTAAAGCTTCTATTGGTAGAGGACAAAAACATTACTCGGAGCAAGAAAAGCAAAATTGTCTTCTCCTCTATTTACAGGGAAAGTCTCCGAGAGAAATCGAAGCCCTGACTAGTATTAAAGCTGTCACGATTAGGTCTTGGATTAGAAAGGAAAGATTGCAACGAGGAGAGGATGCAGATAGGTTTCGTCAAAAATGCGAACTTGCCCAAACTGCTGAGCCAGAGCGAGTCAGGAAACCGAATGGTTACTGGAAGAATCTGAACAACGTCATACATGAGATTCGGCTGTTGAATGAAGTTCGGGGACAAATTGGCAAAATGCCAACTGCCTGTGAACTTCAGAAGCTAGAGCGAAGTGACTTACAACACGCTATCTCAGACCACCATGGTGGATTTCAAGCTGTCGCCGAGCAGATGCATTTAATCTATCGAACGAAGAAAACTGGCTACTGGCATAACTTTGAAAATCTCAAGCAAGAACTCTTTACTTACATTAGAGAACATGGCAATCCAGGCGTAATGCCAACAAAACAAGAGCTTGAACAAGCTGAGAAGACACCTTTAGCAGCAGCACTCACGCTTCATGGTGGAGTAGCAGAAGTTGCTAAGAAGCTGAATTTAAAGTTATCTTACGCTCGAAAACCCCGAGGGTACTGGAAAACCCCGGATAATCTCGCAGCCGAAATTGCTAGTGTGGCTGAGCTTTTAGGTAATCCTGGTGTGGTACCAACTCATGAAGAATTGAAGCAGATTGGACGTACTGATTTGATTAGCGCGATCGCGGACAATGGCGGTTGGCCATCGGTAGCTCGAAAGTTGGGCTTCAGCTATGTAAGGCATTACATCAACCCAAATGATTACTTTGGGGGTGAGACCAAAAAAGAACAGAAACCAGATGAGGATACACAAGTCATTAACGGGTCTGACAACGATTCGATACCGTTGGTGAATCCGAAGAAGAAAAAAGATCCTCTGAAACCCTTGTCCTCAGAACAGCTCAGTATTCAAGGCATCTAATTAAACAGTCCTTGATCGCCTTTGTTTAGTGACAGACCTAAAAACCACGCTAAGCCCAAAAGCACGGTCATAACTGGGTTTCAAAAATGATTAGTTGCCAAACCTTGCAACTAATCAAACGGTTCTAGTACGTTTGAGCAGTCGAACTCTACGAGAGAATAAGGGTTTCAGACTATAACTTTTGGGTGATGTAGGTCAAATTTAGTCCAGTCGAAATTGGTGGCACTGTTTTACACGTATCTCGGCTCAATCCCTACTTAGCGAGGTTGCATCGCAAGACGCTATGTTATTCCAAGTCAGTAGAGATGCTGAAGCACTCGATTTGATTGCTACTGCACTACTTGAAATTCCGTTCCATCCCAACATTTCCTTAATTTATACTTGATTCAGCAACGCCGATTTGTTTAATCCTCTAACACTCAGCTCTCTACATCGCATCGCTCCTTTACCTCTGATAAGGTGGTCTGAGACCGTCAGGATGGCGTGACCGAGCAAAGGTTGGGAAATTGACACCGACAGTCGCCGCCACCAGCAACACTTACAACACCACTGTCATCAACAGAAATAATCGATAGAGGAGCATAGTGATGCTCAACGCCGTGAGGAGGAACTGGAATGGGATCTAGCTGATGATCTTTCGGCCATTCTACATCTCCTGTGGCAGTACGAGCAGGAATCAGCCAGTAATCACCCGTAGCGTAGAAATTGTGGGGGTCAGATTGGCTCCGAGAGAAGCAAATTTCTACACCATTTTCCAGTTCAATCCACTTTCCTTCCTTCACAGAGATGGTTCCTCCTACCAGCTCAATGTTGCTATTTTCCCGTTGATCCCAGCGACGCAGGAGGCGATGCGACTGTTCACTGACTGAGTGGGAAAAGCCATTTTTTAACGGGACTGTCATCTCCATTGGATCAATAGTGGAATCTACCTGGCATAGTGGCTTTGCAAGACCCAGTAAGTCATAATTATCATCAACCAGTTCTACCCAATCGCCGGCTTTTAGGCTAAAGCGATCGTCCCAACCGAGATGACCGAGGGTGATAGTTTTATCACCAACTTGCTGCACCGGAAATATCACCGAACCATTCTCTCGCGACCACTTAAAGGTTGCCGTATCAGCGTTGCCAGATTGATGAATTTCAACTCGATAGAGCTGATTTTCTGTTCCCCTGTAGCGAGACTCAGGAGAGATTGTGCAGGGAGTGCTGGCATCTGCTCCAGCAGGTTTATTAGCTTGTGCTTTTAGCAGACCCGTTCCTGGTTTGACTTCATTTCTTGTTTCTCCCTGAGTACCACCTTTGATGATTTTTCTCAGCTCCTCAGGTTTTTCTTTGATTTTATTTATAAAACCTTTGACCTCTTCGCCATTATCGAGCTTAGCAATTGGTTTGACTTTAATCTGCCAAATCAGTTTCGATCTCGTTGCCGTATCAGCTTTTCCTAAGGCAATTTCACGAATACCAGGAACAAAATCACTTTCATCTTCAACAAAGCTAATGTGGCGTTCCCAGACATCCAGATAAACTAAATATGAACCGATTTCTAGCGTTTCTTTATCGCTTGATAAATAATTATTTTGTATTGGATAGAAAACGTATTCCTGGTTTTGGCATAGTTTTCCATGTACATAGTAATTTCCAGAACCAATTAAAAAAATGGGTTTCTTCCCCTCCGGTAACTTATCGAATTGATTTTTCAAAGCGTCCTTCTCATCATTAGATAGCCTTTCCAAGACACTATCTATGTTGCTTTTATTTACAGCAATAATCTCAAATCCACAATTATCCTTAGGGCCACCGTAAGGACCAATTAAATCCGTTGCAAGAGTTTGCATGTAGTTGAGCAGAATGGACACCTGCTCATTCCAGTCGGCATCCAACTGGACACGACCCTGCTGCATGAATACCCGAAGAAACTGTTTACTGGGGGTAAAGGTATCGCGGGTAAAGTCGCCTCGAAATTCACCTTGCATAAATCACTCCTAATGACTCCTAAGTTGCGTAAAAAATACCCACTTCCATATCGGCGGGTGTGTATTCATCCAGACGGACTTGTAGGTTTGCAGCTTTTTGAGGTTGATAGAGGTCATGAAAGACTCCCATTTCAGATTCATCATCTGCTCCTCGCTGAATTTCTGCAGCGCAAGTATCAGAAAGTTGGCAGTAGGTTGGCATGCTATAACGGGTGCCATTGAACTGGGGACGGACGCGATCGCGCTCCCGTTGTTTAGCTATTTCCAGTGCAGGGCTGGGAGGAAGGGCGATCGCTGCTTCAACCAGATCGGGCTGACAGTTGTAGCGACGGGGTGTGCGAGAACCAGGGGTGACGTAACAAAAGCGCACACAGCCGATTTGCCGCCGGGCGATCCGTAGGATTCCGTCAAAAATGCTGTTTTCTGCGAGAGCGATGGAATGGGTCAGAACTTGACCAAAGATAGTGCTCCGTAAAATAGTCATTTGGGCATGGGCAACAGGATAACCTACGGCATCAACGGCAACTTGTTTCGGGCTGGTAGCATCTAAAATGCTATCACTAACGTGAATGGGGAGTGGATCGGTATAGACTTCATCCTGGTTTACCTGAATTGAACCGATAATACTGTGAGAGATTTCAACCCGTCCCTGTAGATTAAATATCTCTAGACTGGGCTCATTGGGGCGTTTGGGTTCACAGTCGCAGTGTAGCGCCCATCCTGGAACGAGTGTGGAATGACGAATTTTGATCCGTGCAGGGATTGAACCAGAAACCTGGGGCTGATTCGTTGATTCAACCGATGTGTCTTCGTTCAGGAAATCAGCCATCTCGCCTTGAATCTGGACACCCCGCCCCATAATGAGCAATCCATCCAGAATAAACTGACTCCCTGACTTAACATAAACCCGTAAAGAGTCGGCGGTATCTGCCTGGTAATCTAGCAGGCGAATCACTGGGCGCGTGCGGTTAGCTGCCCGAATTTGCAAGCCGCACTGGCTTTCTAGGTGAATTTCTAATCGCTCGGTGTAGACGCCACTGTCAGCAATTTCAATGACAGCCTGATGCAATTCCTCTTGTCCTGGCTGTGCTTGCCGTTGCGTATCCCATGCGACCAGAGCAGCATTGATAGTAGGGTATGGTTGCTGTCTACCCACTTGGTAGAGCGTATGCTTCTGGGGTTGGAACAGCGGGCGATCGTACTCTCCTCCGCCTACATCGGCACTAAAGCCATAGTGATAGTAGACCCAAACCCCAGCTTTTGGAATCTGACGCACTGGAAAAATCATCCGCCCTAAGACTGGATCAACCGTAATCATGTTCTTGTGTGAACGGTATTGTTGCCAATCACTTAAGTCGGCTACGATAACTTTTCCTGGGAGTACAGGTTGCATTTTAGGTGGAGATGATTGAGGACTGCCTACCCAAATCTGGAGACTCTTACCCTCACCGTAGTACTTCTCGTTAGCGGTGAAATACTTCTGATTAGCAGGCTTGTTGTCTGATTCAAGACTACGGCGACGAATGGGAATGGGCAAATTCAATTCATCAGCAATATGGTATGGGTCTGGTTCGGGCTGAGGATGTGTATAGAGAGGAGTGTCATTACCCAAGACGCTGAAGGTGTAACAGTGGGGACTTTCTTCTTCCACACAATAGGCAGGGGTACGAGTAACAGAGTAGGCTTTAAGCCGAAAGATAAACACTCCTACATTAGGCAGGTTGTATCTTCCCCGGTTGTCATTGGATTGGATACGACGAACATCAATGGTATGAGCGATCTCGTCAAAAGGACTGTTAAGACGATCGAGAGCATCTCCCCGGCGTAAATCAACCGTTCGTCCCTGTAAGGAGCGTAGATGATTAAGGTGCTGAGTCCAACCCAGTAATTTGTAAAACTCCACTACTCGAGCGGACCAGTCTGCAACATCGTTAGCCAAAAGTTCTAGCAGGGCCAGGGTACCTTTCCGCTGACGATAGCGGAGGGTGTTGGCAACTTCGCGGCGGGGAATGAGAATTTTGTTGCGTTGTTGCCCTTGAGGAGTTGTGATATCTCCCGGATCACCTGCTTCATGAACAGTGCGATAGCCAATCAAATCGGCAATATAGGGAACTGCCCAATCCTCACAGGTTTCAATGAACCAGTTTTTATAAAGCTGGCTGATATCGTCTTCAACGAGATTCACCTGTTCCGAAATAATCTGAAGTACAGCCTTTAAGGGACTACCCTGAGCTTCATCCCGTTGTCGATAGATGACGGGCAGGAGGTTATAGAGGCGATCGCTGGACTGACTCATACTTTCCACTCCTTCAGGATCAGGGTATCTGAGATTGCAGGGCTAAACATAGCAAGCTGAGCTGGCTGAATGCCCTTTTTGCCCTGTTCGATCCGAGCCAGTTGAACAGGAATATTCGGTCTTGGTTGCTTCTGCGTTGCTGTGCTTGTAGATTCAGTTGAACTTGTCGTAGACTTTGTAACCCTATAAACCCCATTAGCAATATCTTCAAGCTTAGAGCTAAGGGTTGCTTGATTGGGAGATTCTATTGTAGCTGTAATGGTTTTTGCTTCTGTTTCAGAGATGCTATCGAAAATATCTACATCCACGAAATCAACCCCAGGAACTTTCTGAACCGTGCTGATAATCTCACTCAGCGACACAGTTTGTCCCAGCTCTAGGCGTTCAAAGCTAAAGGTATCCAGCAATGTTGCTCGGATCTTAGGTTCCACAAATTCCCACAGATAATCGGGCAAAACCTTAATACTGGTAACCAGGATTAACACCGTCAGTTCTCGCAAGACTAACTGAATCGGCTGATAGGGATCACCCTGCTGTTTCAATGCCTGGAGCAAATTGCGGTACAAGTCAGAGTTTTGGTCGATCGGAATATCGTCGGCTCCGGCGATCGTCACATGGACAACCGTTTGCCGACCATTTGATAATTCTTTAGCACTGGCTTTACCAATGCCAGCGAAGGTGCGGGCAAAGTCGGCGTAGTCCTGGGTTGATACCAAGCGATCTAACGCCATCACTGCTAGGGGAATATTGCGGCGGGCGCGATCGTGACTTTCTCGATCGGCTCCCCCTGTGGCGGGTAATGGATTGATCACCCCTTTCAATCCCAAAGGGCGGGTTGCCAGAATACTAATTTGTTCGGCTTTGACGTTCCCTGGTTTGCCAATGCCACTGCGATAAACTGCTCGAACATTCTCTACTCCGCTGGGTAAGCGGGCACCGGTTTGACCATTGCCAAAGATGACTGTCGTGTTGCCGTTATCCTCGGTGCGGAGGACGTAGTTGCGATCGCCCGGATTCAAATTCACTAACGCATCTGTTTCATGCCACAACACGTCGTTGACCCGGACTTCTAATGTGCTGGCAGCCCCGATCGCGGTAGGGGCTGCCAGGTAAGTCAGCGGCGGTTGCTTCAGGGGAAATTGCTGGAACGATTTGCTGCCATTGCCACTTCCCAACACTTCTGTGCGGGTTTCCCCATTGGTTGCTTTAACGACGTTGCCATAGATGGTTACCGTATCCCGCTTGTAGGAGTAGGCTAACGAGTTTGCTAGCACGAGAGTGGTATGAGGTTTCTCATTCGGCAAGTCCCTAAACGTCTGCTCCACACTCGCTAGCATGACTAACTCGCTGGATTTTACTCCAGGAATCTTATCTCGTTCCCCTGAAACAATCACCCAGCGACCAGATTCCATCCCGTCATACAAGCCGTTTAACTCAATGCGACTTGGGTCAGCACTTTTGGCTCCTACAACATCTGCGATCGGAGCTTCGGCTAATTTCAGTACTTCACTTTGAACGTAAGTAACTGTACCGCGAATTGCACTGAACTGATCACTATTGCTGAGCCATGGGGCTGTTAAATCAAGGCGAGTTGTTTTACCACTTAAACCATAAGCAGCAATAGATGGAGATGCAATATTTCTAAGCTGCGTAATTAGCGGCTCAGGCGAATCGGGTTTCTGGACGACAACCCAACTATCTGGTTGAATATTGTATTCATTATCTAAATACAGGGTGGTTTGAGTGTGCATGGAAATTAATGGAGGAGTGAGGGTTTTTGAAGCGTATCCGAACTATCCGATACTAGAAGAAACCCTAATCTGAGTAGTGGCAACACTACGGGTGTTGTTGAATCCAACAACAGTTAGGGTTACATTATGGTCTCCGACTCCAAAGGTATGTGGTATTGGAGTTTGATTGATTGGACCTGAAGCACTGATGTCCGATTCGCTGCCAAAAGCCCAAACATAATTGGTGATATCCCCTGTAGATTGATTTGTAAATTGAACTGTTAACGGGTCTGTACCACTTGTCGGCTCGGCACTAAAGTTCGCGAATGGTGGTAGTAGTTGGTTCTGGGGATTGCCAATGGTCCATTCGTCATAGACCACCATCTTCCTATCATCATCGAAGCGAACAGGTCTTAAAGGTGTGTTATGCCCAAAAGGTGATGCTTTGATTCGTAACGCATTAACCTCTACTTGGGTAGTTTCTGCTGTAACGGACAAATTTGCCCATGCCTGATACAGTGAATTACTGAGTCCGGGTTGTAATGCTGACAGCAATCGCGATGGCATATCCGACTGGCATTTGAAAGTTTGTTGGGGGGAGCGATCGAGCTGTTGCCGATTGGGTGGTTGCAAAGACGGTTTTCGCGTCAATGGTTCTAGCAGGCTGTCGAGTTTTTCAAAGGCACAATCAGGTAGTGATGGTTCAGTTGAAGCTGCAATAGAAGGGGTTGTTGTCGCAACTGCTGGAGAAACGGTATCCAATACAACTGCTTGGAATTGAGCCACAGTTACTGTCGGGGCTTCCCGAAGGGTTACTTTAGTCCGGTTGGCAGTATTGTCAGGTTCAACTGATTCTATGTGGCGAACGATTTGAGCATTACCAAAATTCAGGAGGAGCGGATCGTTGGCTTTGAGATTGGTGGAAATTCCCTGAAAATAAAGAGTTTTTGTGTCGATCGTTTTTGCATTCGTTTGTGCATCCGTTGAGAGAGTAATTTTCTGCGGTTGAGTCAGGCGGGGCTTGAGTTCATTCCACTCTGCACGGGCTTCGATGCGTTCAGAGGTTTCAAAAAACTGGGGCATTTCCCCTGAGCCAGGAATACTTTGGACGCGAGTAGTGCCTTTGGGGATTTCGCCATCTTTACCAACTCCCGGCTCCATCATGAAGGCAGGATAGACCGTGGCAGAGACACCGGGGCGTAAGGTGTAGCCGACCAAGCGTCCTAGTTCCAGCACCGATCGCCGTTCCGTGGAGGTTCGCAAATAGCCTTCATTGGCAATGCGCTCCTGGTAGAAGGTCAGCACATCAGCGACTAGTGCCCAGGCATCTAGCAAGGCAATGGTTGGATCGCTGCTGTCTCTGGTCTTCAGTCCCTTCAAAGCAGGAAAATCACTACTGGAGAGGCGGGCTTTCATCGTTTCCAGAAAGACGGCATGAGTGCCAGTGCGGTAACGCAACTGTTCCAGCCCAGGGCGATTTGCCGTAGACAGGGGAGTTAAGGCTTCCAGTCCTTCGCAGCAGCCACAGGGTTCAGTCATCGTCCACCTCGCATCTCTAGTACAAATTGACCATTTTCTGGGAAGTTGGGGTCATTATCTAACCGCGCTACTTCCAGCGGATTTAGGGATAAAATGCCTCGTTCAAGTTCACCATTGGATGCTTCAGCAAATCGTTGTAATTTTGTCACGGTGGCACTTTGGACACCAGGAACAGCCTGGGCGATCGCCACCAGTTTACTCAGGGCAATGCCTGTGCCAAAGGTGAGGCTATCAGGGTGGAAGAACCCTAACTGCCCAAAGGTGAGGAGGCGATCGCTAAAGACTTCCAACAATGCCGCTTTAACGTGTCCCTTCAGGTAGTCAGGTTGCACACAAACGATCATGGCAATGTCTAAAAAGACATACTCGGCAGTACGCACAACCACGTCACGACCCATCTGGCGGTAGCGTTCTAGATGGGTCGTGATGGCCCGTAGTAATCCAGGTTCTGCTACTTCTGTACCCAATGGATCAACCACCACCAAGACTTCGTACCAGCTCCCTGTCCAGCGCACTGTTGCGGCTGCTCGTTGCACCTGAGTACTGAAATCGCGCATGACAATGTCCGCATAATCCTGGGCAGTAATGGCGCGTTGCAACTCTTTGCGAGAGGCAAAGGGGGCGAAGAGTTTCACCTCAGAAACTGGCTCTGGTGGCATGCCACCCTGAGCTGCAAAGGGATTATGGGGCGTAATTTGGACACCACTCAATAGCTCTGGCAAGCCCAGATAATCCAGCGTATTGGCTCCAATATTGCCTGCTGTTCCATTGCCTACCCGGTAAGTCGCCCTAAACTGGGTTCTAGCGGGTGGCAATTGCCCTAGTTCGCCACCTCCAAATCGCAAATGCGCGCGTCCCTCATCATCCATCTCGACAACAAAGTGTTGGTTCTGACCCTGGCTACCGAGGAGATCGGGTTGTGGAAGCCAGCGTTCGCCTTCTACCCCTGTAGGAGTTGCTGTTAGGGTTATACGTGGCAAAGCCCGACGTGGCTCTTGCAACAATAATCCAGTCGCAGGAGCTGTTTGCAGATCCAGATCAGAAAGCGATTGCCAGAAGGTCAGTGGAGCATCTTGCAAATGAGGATGAAATCGTTCTGGTAGGGCGATCGCTTCAGCCGACTGGTTTTCCGCTTCACATTGAGGAATGGTTGCTTTTTCCAACACCTCTCCCAACTCTTTATCCCGAATCGTGTGTCCATGATCGACTAAAAGGACGTTTCCCCTAGCAACGCTAATATTTTCAATGAGATGACAATTGGGTGCAGAGCCGATGGCTGAGATGCAGAGTGGAAATGGCAACGCATCTTCCTTTGCCCATTCAATTTCTACAATTGGAACCGATAAGTGGGCGATCGCCGCTCCAGTATTCATTGCGTCATCACACTTGCCGAATTCGTAGGGGTAAAGTGTGTCTTCTTTAGGCTCGACCTTTGTCAGTCGAACGACATGGCGATGAGTTAAATCGGCATCTGCTTCATTGCCTGTCTTGGCTCCCTTGATTTCTTCAAAAATCAGGATATCACCTGGCTTTAAATGCTTGAGTTTCCGCTCGGGTGGAGGTGGGGGTTGGTCGGGTTCGTCGCAATCCTCCCCTTTCTTTCCATAGGTTGTCTGGTTTTGAACTTGAGGCGCTGATGGTAATTCCCAGTCATCTTGAAGGGTGGCAGAGGTTGCACCTTTGGGAATGCAGCACTGACGATCGCCCCAGGTATAGAGGCAGATTTTGTTATGTGCCTGATAAAGCGTCATTCCTGATTGAGAACTTGAAACTAACGGTTCAAACACTTTATATTGATTGGCGGGAATAGTCCTGGTTAAATCGGTTACGTTTAGGATTGTTCCTTTCGCTGGCGAGCCTGGATAAGGCGTGATGAAAAAAGCTTGGTCGAGGTTGAGCGGAGTATCGTCACTGGTTTCCAACCATACCCAGGTGCGGGCATTACAGCCTTCGTGCATGGGATAGTTGACTAGTCGTACATGACGGCGCACAGAAATCCGTTGACGAGCGGTATCCAGGTAAGCTTCTGTTGCAACAGCATCCTGGTAATAGCTCAGATAATCCCCGACATATGCCAAAATTTCGACCAGGGTAATGCCCAAGTCAGGAACGTGGCGTTCTTTCCAATCGGGCATAATCAGCGCCAGTCGATCTAGAATCAACTGACGAAAGCTGGCATAATCCTTTGCCAGGTAGTTGATGTCTGGTTCAGCCAGTGGCTCTGGAGGACAGATTGGCTGCGTTTTACAGTCCAGATCACTAGGGCATCCTGCCCGAAAGAAGAATTCTAGATGGTCATAGCGTGGATCAAGCTGAAGATTGCCCTGGGGAGGTAAATTGACCACTCGCAACCTGTGGGGAGAGAAGTCACCCAGCTTATTTACCTCAATCCGCAGGCAACCATCGATTGACCGATCTTCGGGAACATGTATGCTCAAACCGATCGCTCGAACATCACGAATTCGTTGTCCACCCTCAATTCGGATATTGTCGATGGTAATTTGTTCGGGTGAGGGTACGGGACCTAGGAAGTGAACACAAAGGAAAATCTGCTGCCTGCCACCCTCCTCTACAATTTCAACTTCCAAATAATCCAAACCATTCAGACGATCGTTGGCTCGAACGGCATAACGACGTTGTTCATTCTGACAGGTCAACGTAGCATCATTCATGGCACACCCACCTGCTCAAATTGCCCAACCCGTTGTTCGCCAGTACGCCGCACCATATAATTCACCATCACTTGCAACCGGGAGTCAGTACTGACGACTTCTAAGTCTTGCACCTCAATGACATCGCCCAACCAGGTCTGTAACGCTGCTTGCATGGTAAATTGCAGGGTCGCTGCCAGTTCCGGGCTGTTGGGGGCAAAGATAAGTTGTAACAACCCACTGCCAAACTCTGGGCGGTTCACTCGTTCTCCTGGGTTGGTGAACAGCAGTTGCTCAATCATGTCGCGAATATGGTCGTCATCGCTTGTAGTAGCAGTACGACCTAAATTACTGAACTGGAAGGGGAAGTCAATATTCACAGCACTGCTCCTCCTGCATCATGTTGCAATAACACGTTTTTGAATCGCACTTGAATTGGGTGGACCTTGCGGAATTTGTTCGGCACTATAGCATATGGCACTGGGTGTCAAAATCAAGGCGGGTGAACCATCAATCAAAACATTTTTAGAAACCTCTAATCGAGTGGTGACACAAGGTTGAGGCTTAGTTCCTACACCAAAAGGAATCTGAAACGGGCAACCAGCGACTGTTAGAAGGTCTTTCACCGTCAAAACAGCTTGAACTCCATTCACAAACACGCGGGGTGAACTGGGAGGACTGGGAGGAATCGTTCCTGCGTGAGGGCAATTGGTGAGGGCACCGACATGGGCAAGAAATCCAGGCATCGCTTTAACCTCTATAATTTTGAAATTCAGTATAGACTTCAAACTGCTGCGCTTACAACTAGAGCAGTTCCGTTAATTTTGACCGCTACGGGAGTCACTTCAATAGATGATGCAGGACCAAAAGAAAGTTTAATACCTGTTGCATTGAGAACAATTTGTGGACCTAGTGGTCCGGCTACTGTCTCTATCGTGATCCCCTCTCCCGGCAGGCTACTCAGAATGAGTTTATTCTGCGTGATTGATTGTAAGATCACAGGTGGTGTAGCAGGTGGGGCTGATATTGCTGACGTAGGCACATCTGCACTCGAACTTATACGGCATCCTACCCAGATCGGGCGACTAGGATCACCCTGTTCAAACTCAACCCAGACTCCTGCTCCCATCGGTGGGATGAAGTAGCTTGCGGCTGTCAGCCCAGGTGCTCCTGTCAATGGCAGACAAGGTTCCGCCCAAGTGGAGGGAATGTAGCCTAAAACATCGGCTACTTGAAGTTGTAACCGCCATGGCTGTGTAGGGTTAATCGCAGTGACGGTGGCTGCATATTTACCGTAATATTTGCGTTGTGTTTTAAGAGCTGTATTCATACTAAGACCCTTGGTATTTGAGAAATCAATCCATCCCTGGAGAGCGTAAAGTTCTGTTTGTACTCACCTCGTTTGATGTTGTGAGTAACGCTATTAACGTAGTACATACCGTCGTATGCCAATCCTGCACCTCGAACACCAACAAGCTGACGCGATCGCAAAATTCGCCCGTACCGCAATACGTCGAGTGCGCCAGTTCCACTAATGGCATCAGAGGAACTGGCAAGCATTCCCAAGATCCTTTTTGCTGCTTCGCTTGGTTGGAGAGTAGCCAACTGATCAGGATATTCAACCTTGGCAGGTGGAGTAGGACGGGCACCCAGCGGCGGTCGAAAGATATTAAAATTTGGGACTGGAACTGGGATCGGAAGTCTCCGAAATAGAGGGTCAAGTACGAAAGCTACTAAAATTTTCTTTGCCAATCCATCTAGGCTAAAACTCAAAGATTCTACATTGGTATGAGCATCCATGTTGATTGTTAATGCGGGTTGTGGATTCGGAATCCGAATGTCAGGACCAAAGTAAGCAATACTGCTTCCCGGCGCTGGTCCAGGCTCAACGTAAAAGATATAACCACAGTTGCCAGCAAGAGCTTGAATATAATCAAGATCGGTCATTGCAACTTGCATATCGAAACCATCTAAGGGTGTGCGAATTGAAATAATTCCTGGTGGAATGACCAGTGGTACAACTCCAAAGGCAGCATAGGGTGCCAAAATGGTATACAACTGAGCGACTTCCGGCATACCTGGGAAAGGACGTGATATCTCAATCACATTCATTAAGACGCTCAGGTCTTCTCCTGTTATGGTGAGCGTAGACTGTCCTGGGTCACTACTGGGAGCAAACTCTTGACGGGTGACGATGCCATCCATTAGCACATTCGGCATGCCACCCAAGGTGACGATAATAATGACCCGTGTGGTCATGGGATCAAAGTAGCCAGCAGGCAACAGGGTGGTCAGTAATAGGGAATTCTTGCTGACTGCGAACGTCAATTGAAATCCGGTACGTTGGTTGGAGCTATTCACCTGCACACTCATTAACGCATCAATGACCGATTGCGGTGCCGGAACTGGAACCGCAGGTCCAATCATGAGTGTGAGGTGAATTCCTTTAAGCATTGGACGTTCCAGGGATGCCTTCAGGGAGGGTAATTCTCAAACGGCGACCGATCATGGCTACGGTTGTTAGATCTTCTGGATGCATCGCTCGATTGGCATCACATACTCGCCAAAACTGCTCTGGATCGCCCAGGTATTGATATGTGACGTTATCCAGTCGATCGCCCTGTGTCACTAAGTGTTCTTGAAGCAACTCAAAGCGTTCGGGGGGTGGGACAAATCGTCGCCGGAGATAGGCAATTGTTCTACCACTGGCTGTTTCTATCGTTGTCGTCTCGACCGTGTAATAGCGGCTGGTAATGAAAAATTGAGGTGCCTTTAATGGATTCAACCCCGGAATAGTTTGCAGCGGATCAGATATGGGGTTCATCATTAGGGAATTCCTCCAATGCCAAGGGTGTTGAATGCTGCTCGCTGGCTTCTACCAGACAACCGTTCTTTTTGCTGGAGGTAAATCATGAACAAATTACCGCCCTTATGGTCAAATCCCAAATCCATTACACTCATCACACGCATTCCCAAACTCACTTTGGCGCGAATCGGGTTAAGCGCTGTGTCAAAAGCTTCCTCCGTGATACTGAACTCAGTTAAGCGGACCGGCAAAATACGATTTTTGCTCCAAATAAAGAGGCTCAGGGGAGCTTCCATAGGGGCAATCTCGAGCGTTCCTGTCTTTGCCAGACCGTTGTTAACTGAAAGCTGGAAACTGGACGGATAGACGATCGTTTCGAGGGCCGCTAACTGGGGATGGATACCAACTTCTGCTACTGTGGCGTAGGTATCTGGAAACTCTAGTTGGTCAGTGGCATCAATTTCAGCTTCAAGCTTAATAGTTTCAACCGGCGGACTTTTGAGTCGTAAAGATTCCATACGATCGCCCCCCTCACCCCCTATCCCTTGCACCTGCAGGGTGCGGCTGAGATTGTCGGGGTTATATTGCAACGCAATGATCCGCAGCACTCGGGAAGTGCTCGGATCAATCAGAACAATGCCACCTCGAAGTAGCCGGGGAGAACCTGGAAAAGTTGTCATAGGTAATAGGAGGCACTATGTATGAACATCTTTCAGATGAAAATAGAATAGCTGTTTTAAGTCAATTTGGCTTGAATTGTTAATGTTTCGTTGGATTAATTGATGATTTGATTTGGCGAATTTATCCTGTTCTATGTAATTCTTGATAATCTGTTGCAATCACCCAAAGAACAGGGTAAACCTCACTCCGCATGAAGGTCGATCGCATAAAGCTATGCTAGAGCGGAATTGTGATTGATCCGCCGATGAAAGGCGCAGGGCGCTTTAGTGGATCGGGGTCGATTTTGTCTGCAGCAGGATCGCTAAGAGGCCCCTGTACCCCAAAGTTGAATGTGGCGATGGGTACTTCCTTGCAGCCCTTTTTCGATTTGTCGATCGCCGCATACATGTCGCCGATCGCGCCAGCAATATCTACCAATTTCTCTAGCCGCTCGTCGGGTTTAGCTGTTTCTAGCTCTTTCATCGCTTTAGTCAGCTTTTCGCCTGAAGCGTTAATTTTTGCCTTCAGACCCTCCGGATTATCGGCGCTACAAACGGTACGAGTCGTCTGAATTTCTAACCCCGCAGACCCTGTGTTGCCTTTGTCTTTATCCACTTTTATCTGTGCTTTGAGGGCAACACGCAGATCAGGCAGACCATCCAGGGTAATCGAGGCGGAAAATGTTTTGGAACTTTCTGCCTGGATCGCAATGGTCAGCATTTTGGCTTTGGTCAGTGCTAATGGCAATTTGAGTTTTGCTGATTTTGGTAGCTCTACCTCTGCCTTAACAGGCCCTGCATCGAACTTGAAACTGAGCAGCTCGTCTAGAGAGGGCGAGGAGGAAGTACCTCCAGCAGCAGGTTTTGCAGGAGTATTAGCAGGAGAAACGGAGTTTCCACTTGGTGGAAGGATGGGTTTTCCTATGCCTAAGGCACCCAGAGACTTGTTGGATTCATCTAGAATTTTTTGAATTTCTGCCGCTGAAGGTAGCTTGTTGGAGGGGGGAGCACCCAAATCTAGCGGCTTTTGCCCGAACCGTGAGGGTGTGGCCGATGGATCGGTCAAAAGCCCTGCTGCCTGTTTCATTTTGATGCATTGCACAGGGTCAAGCCGTCCTTGATCACACATCGCCATCATTTGAGCAAACAGTTTGGCATCGATTGAAAGCCCAGAGGTTAGCGTTACCCGATCGGTGGCTTTGTTGTCGGGTTGACGCTGAAGCCCCACTGAGGGGTGGTGGGTAATGTCGCGCCCGCCGGAGTCGATTTGCACCTGCTGAGCGATCGTTTCTGCTTCGCTTTCTGCTGAGGCAGATGGATTGCCGATTGCCAGTGGTTGGGCAGAACTTGTAGCGGTACCATCACTCTGTTGCACCACATGGGTTAGCTCGTGTGCCAGTAATTCACGACCTTTATCCGTGTCAGGGGCATATTGATTGGCACCAAATACGACATTGTGCCTGACAGTATAGGCATGGGCACTCACCGCCCGTGCCGACTCGGCAGCTGTGGAATCGGTATGGACACGAACTTGGCTAAAGTCGTGTCCTCCAAAGTGGGATTCCATTCCCGTGCGAGTTTCATGGGCGAGTGGCTGACCGGGTGAATTTAATACCCGATGTACAATCCCCGGAACTGCCTTAATTTCAGCTTGCTCGGTAGAGCGTCGTTGCAGGAGGGATGTCTTTTTCTGACACTGGGCGCACTCTCCTTTTGGGATTGCATGTTGCCCACAAGAAGCACATTTGCGTTGTAGTAACCCTATTGGGACAGGGGTGAAAGAGGCTGAGTTTAGTTTAATTTGAGTGGACGATCGCCTGGTCATAAACTCAATCCCCTTTGCTTATGGCATTAATTCTCTGCTTGTCCAGTAATCTCTGCGAGTTGCTTGAGAATTTGCAATACTTGCTCTAAGTCATAGTCTTGTTCTAGTACAAACTGTCGCGAACGCTCGTAGCAAGGGACTTCTTGAACCACCAGTTTCAGAAAGACAAAATCAGTACCATTTGTGACTAGCCCATAAAGGGGGCAATTTCTCTGGGGAGCCGCCAACATATTAGACAACATCTGGGGGATGCCGATTTTAGGTGAAAACTCTGCCTGCTTTGACTCAATTACCAGTACCCAAAGTTGGTCTTTTAGCACCAGGATGTCAATGCGACCCCGCACTACAATGTCTTCATCGGTGGCTTCAATTTCTACCGAGTCTTCTGTGCTGACATAAAAGGGTGGCAAGAATAGCCCTGATAAATCTAGCAGGGGAGCAACCACCGCTAGTTTGACTGTGTTTTCTAACAATAGATCTCTTGCGTGAATCAATTTTTGGCACGAGTTTCTAATAGTTTGAACTCCCTCATTTGGCATTCACGCAAGAGGTCTAATGATCGCTGCTCCAGATTGGCAACGACAGCCTGAACCCTCGCCAGACGATGTTTTTCGACCTCTGTGAGTTCTGGCAAGTCTCCCTGCCACTCTAGAAAAAACGACTGATCCTCTGTTCGCTGTTACTTAAAGCGCTGCTCTAAGTCGTAGAGCGTTGCTTTATCGGCTGCGATTGTTTGTACCACCCGCCCATTACCTCGCCTACCCGTGGACTGATCTTAACGCTACAGGATTGGCGATCGCACTACCCGATTTTAGCCAGCGATCGCCCCTTTACCGTTCCAATCGCCCTTGCATGGCTTCAACCCGCGATCGCACTGTGGGTGAAATCCGCGACGCTTTTACCGCCATTGGTTCAACCAACGGATTTGTCCTGACCAGTCTTCGGCTTGAGTTTCTGACAGCAAGCGATCCAGAGATTCGATTAGATTCGGACAAGTTCCAACTGCTTTGAGCGGCCAGGATAATGCCGCCGTGTTTTGGGTATTGAAGGGCTAAAGAGGTGAAATCTTTAATATTGAAAGTCAAGATACACCGTCCTTGAGCGGTTGCTTTTAAGAGTTGCGTTTCATCATTCGCATCCTCTGGCATCCATTCATTGGGAGTTCGAGTGACATCGTGACCACGAACGGTCAAGGCCGAATGCAATGCTTTGATGGAAACATCCGCGTCAAGGTGCAGCCGAAGTTTAGACATTTGCAGCTTCAATCGCCTGTTCTGTTGCGATCGCCCGATCAATTTCGGTTTGATGGGCGGCGTAGAAACCTAGTGCATCACTAACTTGAGCTTCGGTTAACCCATACTCTTCCGCGAGTTGGTTAGGAGACAGGCTCCATTGATCGACCGCGATCGCGATCGTCTGGACTCGAATGCCCGTGCCACTGATGATGGCGACCGGTTGACCGCTAGAACCCTGACGATAGGCGATGTTGGAAAAATTGGGGTCGTTTAATTGATAACGCAGGGAGGCAACTTTTTCGGCTACTGCCCAAAGAATAAATTGGTCAAGGGGAACTCCCTGATGAGTTGCCCATTGTTCTGCTTCTTGCTGAAGCTGAAGCGGTAAGTTTACGGAGTAGGATGTCATACCCAAAGGTTTG
>Ga0209591_10002595_pt1 | contig 21591 bp, 18 predicted proteins | sample MAT01_FD_187207 | JGI IMG/M metagenome (GOLD analysis project Ga0209591, IMG submission 187207) | Freshwater microbial communities from Lake Fryxell liftoff mats and glacier meltwater in Antarctica - MAT-01 (SPAdes) (version 2) | ecosystem: Environmental > Aquatic > Freshwater > Ice > Liftoff... | reverse complement strand
GACGAGATCGAGAAGGCGCATCCGGATGTGTTCAATATCCTGCTGCAGGTGATGGATCGCGGCGCGCTGACCGACACCAATGGCCGCGAAGCCAACTTCAAGAACGTGATCATGGTGATGACCACCAATGCCGGTGCCGCGCAGGCCGCGCGGCGCAGCATTGGTTTTACCCGCCAGGACAACTCCACCGATGCGATGGAAACCATCCGCCGCACCTTTACCCCGGAGTTCCGCAACCGTCTGGATGCGGTGATCCAGTTCGCGCCGCTGGACTTCGAACACATCCTGCGCGTGGTCGACAAGTTCCTGATCGAGCTGGAGAGCCAGCTGCAGGACAAGCACGTGGTGGTGTCTACCACCGCCGAGGCGCGCCAGTGGCTGGCCGAGAACGGTTTCGATCCGGCAATGGGCGCGCGACCGATGTCGCGGGTTATCCAGGAGAACGTCAAGCGCCCGCTGGCCGACGAGCTATTGTTCGGCAAGCTGGTCAAGGGGGGCAAGGTCGGTATTGGCGTACGCGATGGCGCGCTGGCGATCGAGGTCGAGGCCGAGCCCGAAGCCTTGGTGGTGGAGTAAGCGCGCCGCCTGGCGGCGAAACGCCTACGACGGCACGGCGGACGAGGCGCGTCCGCCGGGTTCGACTCGCGCCCCGACCGTGGCGCTGCTAAGGTCCGGCACACTGTCAAGGACTCGACACCACCGAATCCGGGAGTCGCATGCGTAGCTTGCTGCCAATGCTTAGCGGCCTGTCCCTGCTGTTGTGTACCAGCACCCATGCAGCAACAGCGCCCGCTGAACCTCTCGATCCGAACGACCTGCTGCAGCCGCCCGCTGCGCCGCTTTCGACCGCGGCGACCGATGGCCGGATCGAAGCACGAGGTGGTGAGTTCGTATTCGTGTGGAACGACGACATGCTGCGCGATCTGGGCATGCGGCGAAGCGGAGCCTCACCATCGGGCGAGCAGCGATCGGAACGCGTGCCGCTGACCGGCGATTCGTCGATTACCGCCGGATTGCGCGGCAAGGGCCTGCGTCCATTGACCAGCGGCAACGGTGGCTTGGCGGGATCATTCCGCTTCACCGGCCGTGATGGCAAGACCATTGACTGGCGGACCCCACGGTTCACGGTGCGCCCTGGCGAAGCATTGCGCTTCGACTTCCAATCGACGGATGGGCGCGTGCTGTTCTATGCAGACCGGCTGATGTACGACCTCGTCGACGGCGGCAAGTCGTTCCAGATTCGCAGCATGGACCTTCGACTGGCGCCAGCGCTGGCGTTCGCGCTTGGGCACCCGGAGTTCGCCGACATCGCAGTCGCCGAGATCAAGGCCCTGATGCCCGTGGTATCGAGCGTCGCCGGCGATTCGCCCAAGGCATGCGGTGATCCGAACTGGCCAGGCGAGGCGGCACCTGCGGCGCAAACCTATCTTGCAGACGTGTTCATGACCACGTTCACAGCCCAGTACTCGCGCTGCAGGGCAGGGGCGGCCGGCGGCACCTGCGATGGGCCCGGCGGGGCCAGCGACGGGCAGATCGTGTTCACGCCATCGTCGACCTTGCTCAACAATGTGAACAACGGCACTCCAGTCGCAACTGTCGCCGGCGATCCACTGGGAACCAGCAGCGCACTGTATTCGGCCGACGTCGAGTGGGAGGCCAAGTTCACCAATGCCGTCGCCGGCCCGTATGGCGCGACCGATCAGCATCCGTATTTGATCTGGAACCTGTATCGCACCGACGCTGATGGCATCTTGCAGCAGGTCGGGCGCTCGGGAGTGAAGCATGCGTTTCTGACCATCAATGTGGGCAGCGGTTGCGAATCCTGTAACGGGGGCCACGTACTCGGCCGGTCGTGCAGCGACACCTATGGTGTCGGCAACAACGACAGTTCGAGCGATCTGGGCCCGCGCCGCGAGCTGATTCCGGCGCGCGGACAGTGGGGTCGCTGCCGCTCGATCTACGACCTCAACTGCGATGGCGCATCCAATGCCTCGGGCAATTCGACCTTCGATCAGCGTCTGATCGTGCGCGAATCGGCGCTCGACGTCGCTGCCAACGTCGGTGCGAGCTGGTTGTTCGAGTCGTGGTATCTGGTGCGCGAAGACATCAATATCTATAACACGATGGCCACGCGCCCGGTCACGCCGGCATGGAACGGCAGCATGTGGTCGGTCAGCAACGGCACACCCCTGCGCTTGGGTTCCGCGCTGGATCGATGGGTCGCAGCCGCGTCGGCCGGCGTCATCGCACGGTCCGACGAACTGGACACCGCCGAGGGTCATGCGAAACTCGGGCTGCGCGTCACCGACCTCGGCGGCGGTACCTGGCGCTACCAGTTTGCGCTGATGAACTTCGACTTTGCGCGCGCGGTGACCCAAGGCGCGGAGCCCAACCTCGAAGTGCTGCGCAATAACGGGCTCTCCGCATTCGCGTTGAACGTGGCTTCTGCTGCAACCATCAGCGACGTGCGCTTTGTCGATGGCGACCTGTCGTCGACCAACGACTGGGCAGCGACCCGCAGTGGCAGCACGCTGACCTGGCGCGCGCCGGACGTTGGCGCAAGCCTCAACTGGGGCAGTCTGGTCAGCTTCGGTTTCGTGGCCAACATCGGTCCGACCAGCGCCACGGCGCAGCTCCAAGTCGCCGAGCTCGGTACGCCATCAAGCTACAGCGTGAACACGCTCGCGCCGGCCGGAATCGACGCAATTTTCTCCGATGGCTTTGAATAGCCGCTGCAGAACGCGCCGGCGAATGTGATAGTTGGCAGAGATTCGTGGTTGTTCCCGCTGGCCGGCATGCGCATGAATGGCATCCTGTGTACGGTCGACAAGTTCCGGAGCATGCTGGAGCGCCAGCTCCACGATAGCAAGCTGTTCACGGCGGTCGAAGCACAGGAAGAGCCGCTCCCGGTAGCGTGAAACGTGCGAGGTACAGAGCCCTCTGGGTCGCGCGCAATGCCTCGAGTTGTGACGAATGCCGCTTGTCGCGGGATATACGATCTCGCCACAATAGCGTGGCAGGGATCATCGCCCATTGATGATCGGTGAAGTTCGCTCTGCGGGTTGTGAGTATCCGTGCCAGCACGCAGCGTGATATTTTCGGCCATCAGCCGAGGGGCAGCATTCGTGGGACGCAAGCGCTTCGCATTCTTGTTGCTCGCTGTCAGCGGATGGATGGTCAGTCTGCCGGTGCTGGGCGGCGCGCTGGACTTCACCCAGCATGGTAGCCAGCCAGGTCTCGCCGTTGCGCTCGATCCGCCGCAGAATTGCCAGTCGTGCCACGGCAGTTTCGGCCAGCCGAACAGCGAATTCCTGCCGCATGAGGCGTGGAGTGGCTCGCTGATGGCGCATGCGACCCGCGACCCGCTGTTCTGGGCCGCGCTCGATGTGGCCAACAAGGATCAGCCCGGCATCGGCGACTGGTGCCTGCGCTGTCACACCTCGCAGGGCTGGTACGGCGGTCGCGTGCGCAAGGACGGCAGCGGCGGCTTGGTCGATGGCACCAATGGCTGCCTGCTCGCTGGCGATCACGACGACGACGACAGTGCCGCAAACGACTACTCCGGCGTTACCTGCCACCTGTGTCATCGCATGAATCCCGCCGGGTCGGCAGGGCAGGTCGCACCCCCGGGCAGCGGCAACGCCTGGGTCGACGATTCGCTCAACTGCACCGCCAACGGCAACTCGTACTTCGGGCCATGCCGCAAGGGGCCACGCAACTACGCTACTGGCGATCCGCTGGAGGCGCCGCATGGCTGGGAATATTCGTCGTTCACGGTCAGCAGCGCGCAGTGCGGCACCTGCCACGATATTTCATCACCGATCATCGACGGCGTTCCGCTGAAGACGTTAGTAACGCCAGGCGGCACAGCGACCACCCGTGCGTTTCCGGCCGAGCGCACCTTCACCGAATGGAAGCAAAGCCGCTTCGGCGATGCGATCCTGGTCGACTCGCTGGAGGATCCCGGCACCAGCTTCGCCGCCAACGTGACGCTGACCGACTGTCAGGACTGCCACATGCGCACCTCGACCAGTCCGGACGCCCGCGCGTGCCAGCAGAATCCGGCCGGTTCGCGCACCAATCAGGTGTCGACCCATGAATTCGTCGGCGGCAACGTGTGGGTACTGCAGCTGATCAAATCGCTGTATGGCGGGCCCACCCAGCTCAATCGCGTTGCGGCGATCGATCGCGCCATTGCGTGGGCTGAAGAGATGCTCACCCAGCGCAGCGCGACGATCGCGGTCACTCCGGAACCCTGGGTAGCGGGGCAGGCCAGCGTTCGCGCTTCGGTGCGGGTCACCAATCTGTCGGGACACAAGCTGCCGACCGGCTACGGCGAGGGCCGTCGCATGTGGCTGCATGTGCAGGTGCATGATGTCAATGGTGGACTGATGGCAGAAAGCGGCGCCTGGAGTCCGGGCACCGGTGTGCTGGCCCAGGATCCGCAGTTGAAGGTCTACGAGGTGTTGCAGGGAATTTGGAATACCACCACCTCGACTTGTCGGACGGTCGATGCGCAAGGACGACCCAAGTTCAACTTCGTGCTCAACAACTGCGTGGCCAAGGACAACCGAATCCCGCCGGAAGGGTTCCGCCTGTATTCGGGCGGTGACCCGCAGGGGCTGGAGATTCGCCCGGTCGGATACGTGTATCCGGAGACAGCGCCGGGCTCCGCGACGCTGGTGAACTTCGATCAGACCCCGTACCAGTTCGCGGTGCCGCCCGGCACGCCGGGGCCGCTGCAGGTTCGCGCCACCTTGCGCTTCCAGGTCTCCAGCAAGGAGTACATTGAATTTCTGCGCAACACTGCGGTGGAATCCGTGCCGCCGGTGCCGAGCGAGAACCTGATGTGCGGCCGCGACTGGAGCGTGGGCCCGGCGGACAAGTCGCGCGGCCAGTTCCTGTTCGATCTGTGGAGCGACCCGGCGCTCGGCAAGTCGCCGCCGGTCGACATGGTGACCCAAACCGTTGCAACACCCGCTCCCTGAGGAGACCCGTTGTGCGCAGTTTTCATGAGTACCTTTCGCGTGGTCTGCTGTGCGGCGTCGCGGCAGTCGCCATCTCGGCCTGCGCCACGCTGCAGCACGACGGCGGGCGTAGCCCGACCTTGGCCCATGTGCCGTTCGTGAAGTTGCCGGATGGCCATGAAGCCGTGCTGGTACGCAGTTTCGGCGACGAGCAGAAGACGCCCGTTGGCGACCGCCGAGTGCAGGTCGAGTACCTGTGGGACTACACCGACGCGGTGGCGCGACGGCGCACCCTCGACAGCGCCGGCGCAGTAATCGAAGATCAAACCGAACCGGCGCGTACGCTCAGCGCCACCAAGTCGGAACTCGATTGGGCGATCATGCTCATCAAGGCAAACCGCGAAGTTGCCGTGAAACTGGTGCCCGATGTGGTCTATTATGGTGGCTTCAGCTTTCGCGAGTCAGGGCATCCTGAGTGCGATCTGCGCTCGCGCTGCATTCATGTAATAGGTTCCAGGGATGGTGGCCGCCGCAAGGTGTTCCACGCATTGGTCGATCTACAGACCTCGCGCGTGGTCGCTCCCGACTACGATCCCGCCCTCGGCGGACTCGATGACACCATCCCGCAATAGGAATCTGCATGCTCACGCGAATTCTGTTCCGCCTCGCCGGATCGCTGCTCGTCGCAACGGCGATAGTGCCGGCTACAGCATATGCACAGGGTGGTGCGCCAACATGCGTAGCGCCCGAGACCCTGCTTGAGTGGCCTGCAGCGAACCCGGTCTGGCGCCTGTGCTGGCTGCGGCCGAGCCAGAGCTCAGGTCCACAGGGATCTGGCCTCGAGCTGCGCAACGTTTACTACAACGGGCGACTGGTGCTCAAGCGCGCTCACTCACCGGTGCTGTTTGCCGAGTACACGACCAGCACCTGCTACCGCGATTGGAAGGATTTCAACACCAGCTTTCTCGCCGAGGCCGCGATGCGCAACACGCTTGGTGTGCGCAGCATGTTCGGTCCCACGTCTAGTTGCGACCGTTCCAACGAGCCGACCATCGCCTATGGCGCCTGCCCTTTCCAGATTCCGGGGCGAAGCAGTGCCGACTGCTTTTCGGGTGTCTCAATCGAGGACCGCGGTGATTTTGTCGAGCTCACCACCCAGTACAATGCGGCTTGGTACTCGTATGCTTCTCGCTTCCGCCTGTATGCAGACGGCGCCATCGATCCTGAGTTCGGGTTCGGCAACTTCGACGGCACGAACAACGGCATTACCCATTGGCACCACAACTACTGGCGTCTCGATTTCGATATCGAGGGCGCCGACAACGACGTGATCTACGAGAGCAATGTATTGCAGTCCAGCGAGTTCGCTTCGCTTCGCTGTAACAGCTCAACGATCCCCGCATGTGCCACGGAGCGCACCTGGGAAGTTCGTGATTCGGTGACCGGACGCGGTTATCGTGTCATGCCAACTGCAGCCGACTACGTGTCTCCGACCAATCAGTCCGGGCGCAATTTTCATGTGCGCGACGTGATCGGCACCCAGTACATCGCGGGTGAGTTCGGCGATCGTCCGAACAACAATCTGAACGATTGCATTTTCGCACATGCCGCGTTGGCCAACGCTGGCGATATCGGTGGCGTTGGCGGGGCGGGTTCCGACGTGGTCCTTTACTACCGCGTTGGCGTGCGGGATCGGACCAACGTGGGTGCAGGCACCCAGGACTCGATGATCTGCAAGCGCGCCGGACCGGCGCTGGTGCCGACCGGCGACTGGTCGCCAGCGGTGTTCAAAAACGGCTTCGAAGCGCCCTGATCGACTGCAGCACCCAGCGACCGTAATGCGGTCGCTGGATCTCAACGCCGTGCGCCGGTCGGAAATCCGACACCTCTGCGCGGATTTGCGGCTCAGTTGTGCATCCGTTGTCTTCGAGCCGGCGTAAGCTTCTGTGATGGAGCGGCCCGGTTGTGCTTGCCTTCAGTTGCGCCGTTCGGCGCCACACAGCGGAGTTGGCGATGAATTCTTCGGACGTTTCAACTCGCAGACTGTTGGCGCTTCTGCTGGCGGTCTCCTGCACTGCAGCAACGGCTGCCGATCCGCTCGCCAATCCGGCCAGCGCTGTCCCTGAAATAGCCGCCGATGCGGTCGCAGCAAGCGACCTGCGCAACTGGGCTGCGCGCGGTGGCAGCATCGGCCTGCGGGTCAACGCCGATCTGTTGCGTCAGTTTGGCGCCACGCTGAGTACGCAGCGCAAGGCAGATATTCATGGGCGCGTTCACTTTGGACTGCGCGACGACGCGCTGCAGTTCAGCGCGCACTACGGCACCATCCGCGGCTTCGATAGCGGCGCGTTGACCACCCGCGAGGGCTTCGTGCTGTCGCGCGGCGACCAGCGCGAGCAGCTCGCATGGTTCGCGCTCACGCCGACCGCCGATGCGCCGCGCTCGATTGCCTTGCGCGATTCGCGTGGCCGTATCTGGTTCGTGGCCGATCGCCTGATGTATCGCCTCGATGAAGCCGCCGGGCGCTTGCTGATGCCGACCATCGACCTGCGCATCGGGCCCGCGCTGGCGGTGTGGCTGGGACAACCGTCCGCGGCGGGACTGGTGATCGCGGACCTGACCATCGACAGCCCGCTGTTCGCGCTGAACCCGGCGCCGGCAACTCCCAAGTCGTGTGCTGCACCCGAATGGCACGGCACCAACGGCAAGCTGACCGACGTGCTGCTCGAGTTCATCGACGTGCAGCAGTTGCGCTGCAAGCTCAGCGACGACAACACGCCGCCGTTCACATTGTGCGACGGGCCTTCTTCGGCCAGTGGCGGCAGCGACGATGGCGAGGTGGTGTTCACCCCCAGCGCATCCCTGCGCAACAGCAACACCGCGACCACCGCCGACGTGCCGTGGTACGAGAAATTCCTGAACGGCACGCCACTGCCGCCATACAACAACGACCAGCACCCGATCCTGAGTTGGAACATGTATCGCATCGATGCCCAAGGGCGCATCCAGCAGATCGGCCGCTCCGGTGCCAAGCACGCGTGGTTCACCACCAACGAGGTCTGTGCTGACCCAACCTGCAGCGGCGGCAACGTGCTCGGTCGCGGGTGTCGCGACGTCTACACCGCGGGCAGCAACGATCTGGACTTTTACCTCGCGCCGCGCAGCGAGATCGTTCCGGCGCGGGGACTGTGGGGCCGCTGCGGCTCGATCTTCGACGATGTCGGCGCCAACGGCTGCGACGGCGTTGAGGACTTCAACGGCCCGGCGAGCCCGACCGGCTACGGCTATCGCATGGTGATACGCGAGAGCGCCATCGAGCGGCCGGCCAACGACGGCGCGCGCTGGCTGTTCGAGTCCTGGTACACCGTGCGCGACGATATCGATATCGAGAACACGATGGGCTGGATCGAAGTCACCCCGCAATGGAATGGATTCCAGTGGGTGATCGGCACGCTGCAGGGCACGCCATTCCGTACCGGCCCCGCAGTCGACGGCTGGGTAGCGCAGGGCACCGGCACCGATCAGCGCAACACGCCGCTATCGACTGCAGAAGGCAGCGCGCGCGTAGCGGTGAAGGTCACGCCACTCGGCGGTAGTCGCTGGCGCTACGACTATGCGGTGATGAACATCGACTTTGCACGTGCGGTTACCACTGGTGCCGAGCCCAACCTGAGGGTGCTGGAAGCGCGCGGCTTTGGTCGGTTCACGATCACGCGTGCAGACGCGGCCGGTGTTTCGGCCACTGCGTTTGTCGATCTCGATGCGACTGTTGGCAACGACTGGCCGGCAACTATTTCGGCACCAGGCACGCTACCCGCGACCGTGAGCTTCGCTGCTGCCGGTGGCGCAGATACGCTGGACTGGGGAACCTTGTTCCGCTTCACCATCGAGGCGAGCGCACCGCCCGTGGTCGGCACGGTCAGTTTGCAACCGGCGCGCACCGACCTGGGTTTGCCGGGCCAATACAGCGTGCAGAGCCTGGTGCCAGGCCAACCGCCGCTGTTTGCCGACGGATTCGAGTAGCTGCGCGGACGAAACCGCTGAAGCGTGACGAGTGCATGTCCTTCGACCGGACCCCGTGGGTCGCCGCGCGAATCGATGACAATGCCGCGAAAGCCGCGCCGGATCGCGGATGCCGGAAGCCCCAAGGCCGCTTCCGGCCACAGCACACCTTTGGCCTGCGTCTTCCGCGCAAGCAAATGCTACGTCGGTCCAGGGCGCTTCCGATAGTTGGCATTCAATCCAGCCGCCGCCTCGATCAGGCCATCCAGTGCGCCGGCAGAATCGAACGGTGCTGCGGTCAAGCGAATCATTGCGATGTCGGCATCGGGGTTCTGCAGCAGCACTTCCAGGATGTCCGCGCGATCGGTCAGCCCGCCCGCATAGAGCTTGAGTGCGACGAGGTCCTCCAGCGTCACGCATCGAATCGGGAGGCCATCGAGCGGGCGAGCTCGCGTGATTGCCGCAGAGCCCGGGTTGCGAACCGTACTGAACGGATTGTGGAAGTTCACGACATCCACGACGCCGACAGGATTTCCGTCGACGTCTTCGGACGCCCACACCGTCAACACCCCGCCGAGTGCGTCGTCGTCATCCGGCATGCGGAGCCGCGTGCGCAAGCCAGCGCCTGTCAGTGCGCTCTCGAGCGCGACCAGGCGGGAACCGGGATCCACATTGACCGCAAGATCGACATCCTCGGTGCCTCGGGCATAGCCGTGCACGGCCAGCGCTGCAGCGCCGATCAGCGCGCAGGCGAACCCCAGCTCCTCGCACGCAGCAGCAACCCGCTTAGCGAGTTCGAGGCAGTTGGCGGGATCGAGCATGTTCGCCCAGTTGGCGCAATGCCTGGCCACGACGTCCGAGCTCCAGAGCGAGCAGTATTCGGTCGACCGCTGCAGCCGGCACTCGGCGCAGCGGGCGGGCCGCGCTGGTGCTGGGACGGCGGGAGGGGACGACAGCGCTCATGGGGTGGAGTCTGAGCCGCGCTGCCACGCGCGTCAATTGCAGGCGGCCGCACGAAGCTTGTCAGGATGCAGCCTCGCGGCCCCGTCGGCGCGCTACTTCATGCGGTAGGTGATCCGGCCCTTGCTCAGGTCGTAGGGCGTCATCTCGATCTTCACCTTGTCGCCGGTGAGGATGCGGATGTAGTTCTTGCGCATGCGCCCGGAGATATGGGCGGTGATCACGTGGCCATTCTCGAGCTTGACCCGGAACATGGTGTTCGGGAGCGTCTCGAGGATGGTGCCTTCCATCTCTAGCTGGTCGTCTTTTGACATCTTTATCTGGCTGCGGCGGGGATCGCCAAGGGCGCGGGATTCTCCCACGTTCCCGTGGTGGGCGAAAGCAAACCGGCACAAATGGGCTCAAGCGGCTGGAATCGGGCGTCCGATGCGCTCGACTGCGAGAGTGCCGAAGCGCTGGCGCCAGTGCCCGGCCGGCGCCGATCCGTCGAGCAACTGCGGCAACTGCTGCAGGAAGGCTTCGCGGGCCAGCATCTGCGCGCCGAGCGTGTACAGGTGCGGCGAGGGCACCTGCGCATCGATCAGGGGCCAGCCCCATTCGCGCAGCCGGGTGGCCAGACCCAGCAGGGCTGCCTTGGAGCCCGCGCTGCACGCGCTGAACATCGACTCGGCGAAGAACACGCGGCCCAGCGACACCCCGTAAAGTCCGCCGACCAGCTCGGTGCCGTCGAGCACCTCGATGCTGTGCGCGAATCCGGCCTCGTGCAGGGCGATGTAGGCGTTGCGCATCTCGGGCACGATCCAGGTCCCGGCATGTGCCTCGCGGGGTGCGGCGCAGGCGTCGATCACGTCGGCAAACCGGGTGTCGGCGACGACTTGCCACGTGCTCGCGGCAAGCGTGCGTGCGAGTCTGCGCGGCAGGTGCATGCGCGTGGTGTGGAATACGCAGCGCGGGTCGGGGCTCCACCACAGGATCGGCTCACCGGGTCCGTACCATGGAAAGATTCCGCTGCGATACGCTGCCAGCAGCCGTGGCACGCTCAGATCGCCGCCAGCGGCGAGCAATCCGTTGGGATGGCGCCGCGCGCTGGCGGGTGCGGGAAACGGCGCATCGGCCGCATCGCCCAGCCACGGCAGGCGCAGGTTCACGGCTCGCGGTTCGCGAACGGCGAGTGCGCGGTGGCCGCGCGCGCATAGTCGGCGATGGCCAGCCGCTCGCGCGCGAGCGAGCGGTCAATCGCATCGCGCAGGCGCGGGTCTGCGATCCAGTGCCATGAGGTGGTCTGCACCGGCAGGAAGCCGCGCGCGATCTTGTGCTCGCCCTGAGCGCCCGGTTCGAAGCGATCGATGCCGTTGGCGATGCACCAGTCGATGCCCTGGTAGTAGCAGGCCTCGAAATGCAGCCCCGGCGTGGGATCATCGGCGCCCCAGTAGCGGCCGTAGAGAGTGTCCGGCGAGCGCAGGCACAGCGCCATCGCGTCGAGTCGGCCCTCGCGGTAGCCGAGCAGGGCGACCAGCGGATCGGCTGCCTGCCGGGCCAGCACGCGGAAGAAATCGGCGGTCAATGCCGGATAGTTGCCCTTGTCGACGAAGGTGCCGACGTACAGCGCATGGATGCGCGCGATCTCGTCGTCATCGAGCGAGCGACCGCTGCGCGCGGTAAACACCCAGCCATCGGTCGCAACGCGCGCGCGCTCGCGGCGAATCTCCTTGCGCCTTTTGGCGTTGAGTGCTGCAAGGAAGTCGTCGAAGCCCGCATAGCCGGCATTGCGCCAGTGGAACTGCACGTCGTGGCGCTGCAGCCAGCCGTCGCTGCCGAGGGCTGCGTCATCGTGCGGCGTGCAGAAGTTCACGTGTGCGCCGGACCAGCCGCGCGCCTGCGCATCGTCGCGCAGCGCCTGCGCAAGCGCGATGCGCGTCTGCGCCGGCTCGCCGGATGCCAGCAGCAGGCGCGGTCCGTTGACCGGCGAGTAGGGCACCGCGCTGAGAATCTTGGGGTAATAGCGTAGCCCGCTGCGCTCGTGCGCATCGGCCCAGCTGTGGTCGAACACGAATTCGCCATGCGAATTGAGCTTGCGATAGGCGGGTGCGGCGGCGATGAGCGCGCCATCGCGCCACAGCGAGACATGATGGGCGCGCCAGCCCAGTTCAGCGCGCAGGCAGCCGGTGTCTTCCAGTCCGCCGAGAAAAGCGCGCGATACGAAGGGATTGCCCGCAGTGTCGAGCGTGTCCCACGCATCGCCCGCACCGGCCTCGATGGACGGCAGCACCCGCGTGAGCAATGCGCCCATCGGGCAGCCTCAATGCGCGTCGAGGAACTTCTCCGCATCGAGTGCTGCCATGCAGCCGAAGCCCGCCGAGGTGATCGCCTGGCGATAGATCTGGTCGGCCACGTCGCCGGCGGCGAACACGCCCGGCACGCTGGTCGCCGTAGCGCCACCCTCGATCCCGCTGCGGATCTTGATGTAGCCGTTCTTCATCTCCAGTTGGCCCTCGAAGATGCCGGTGTTTGGCGTGTGGCCGATCGCGATGAACGCGCCGTTGACCGCCAGATCGCGCTTGCTGCCATCCAGTGTGGACACGATGCGCACGCCCGTCACCCCGGAATCGTCGCCCAGCACTTCCTCGACCGCGTGGTTCCAAACGATCTCGACCTTGCCCTGGCGTTCGCGTTCGAACAGTTTGTCCTGCAGGATCTTCTCCGACTTCAGGCGATCGCGGCGGTGGACCAGGGTCACCTTGCGGCAGATGTTGGACAGGTACAGCGCTTCTTCGACCGCGGTATTGCCGCCGCCGATCACTGCGACGTCCTGGTCGCGATAGAAGAACCCGTCGCAGGTCGCACACGCCGATACGCCGCGTCCGCGGAACTTCGTTTCCGATTCGATGCCCAGGTACTTCGCGCTCGCACCGGTGGTGATGATCAGCGCATCGCAGGTATAGCTGCCGGTATCGCCCTTGATGCGGAACGGCCGCTGCGCCAGATCGACCTCGATGATCTGGTCGAACACCAGTTCGGTATGGAAGCGCTCGGCGTGCCGCTTCATGCGCTCCATCAGGTCCGGTCCCATCAGGCCTTCCACGTCGCCCGGCCAGTTGTCGACCTCGGTGGTGGTCATCAGCTGTCCGCCCTGTTCCAGTCCGGTCACCATCACGGGCTTGAGATTGGCGCGCGCGGCATACACCGCAGCGGTGTAGCCGGCCGGACCCGAGCCCAGGATCAGAAGGGGGGCGTGCTTGCTCATGTATACTTTCCGAGATGGATGCGGGGCCGGACGGGCTGCGTCCGGGACGTCAGGATGGGGCGCAAGCGCTGCAGATTCAAGGCAGCCCAAGCCAGGCCGCGCAGCGGCTGCACAAGAGTTCCAAGGCGCCGCACACGCGGCGTTTTGTTTTCCGGAGACTGACGCATGCGTATCGGTGTACCGCGCGAAACCAAGACCCTCGAGGGCCGTGTAGCCCTGGTGCCCGCCGCGTGCGCCGATCTGGTGCGCCGCCACCACGAAGTGTGGGTGGAGACGCAAGCCGGCATCAAGAGCGGTTTCACCGACACGGACTATGTCCGGGTCGGTGTGAAGATCGCGGCGGACGCGCGCGAGGTGTACGCGCAGGGCGAGCTGATCGTCAAGGTCAAGGAGCCGATCGCCGGCGATCTGGCCCTGCTGCGACCCGATCACCTGCTGTTCTGCTACCTGCATCTGGCCGCCGAGCCCGCGCTCACGCGCAGCCTGCTCGATATCGGCCTGACCGGCGTGGCGTTCGAAACCGTCGAGCTGGAGAACGGCGACCTGCCGCTGCTCGCGCCGATGTCGATCATCGCCGGGCGCATCGCGGTGCAGATCGGCACGCACCTTTTGCATCAGCCGGCTGGCGGCAAGGGCAAGCTGCTCGGCGGCCTGCCGTCCACCGAGCGCGGCAAGGTGGTGGTGCTTGGCGCCGGTGCGGCCGGTGGCAATTCCGCGCAACTGGCGGCCGCCGGTGGCGCCAACGTGGTGGTGTTCGAAAAGCGCCAGGACCGGATGGCGCAGATGATGGCGCTGGGTGCCAACGTCACCACCCTGTACCCGTATGCCGAATCGGTCGCGCGCGAGCTGGCCACAGCCGATCTGGTGATTGGCGCGGTGCTGGTCACTGGCGCCAAGGCGCCGCACGTGATCACCCGCGAGATGGTCGCCGGGATGGAGCCGGGCTCGGTGATCGTGGATATCTCGGTCGACCAGGGCGGCTGCGTGGAAACCACCCGGCCGACGACCTATGCCAACCCGACCTATGTCGAACATGGGGTTACCCATTTCGCGGTGACCAACATGCCCGGCGCGGTGCCGCAGACCTCGTCGCATGCGATCTGCGCGGCAATCCTGCCTTTCGTGCAGAAGCTCGCCTCCGGTGACTGGCGCGACAACCAGGCACTGGTGCGCGGGATCAATGTCGAGAAAGGCGCCTTGGTGCATCCGGCACTGACAGGCATGTTGGGCTAACTCGAATAAAATCATTGCCTTGTATTGGCTATTGAAGGTAACTTCGCACGGTGGCGCGAACCTCCAGGGACATTGAGCGGCCGGTTGCCGGCCTCGACCGCCGTTTGCGCGAGGCGGCGGCGCTGTTGCTGTTGCCCCTGATCGTGTGGCTGCTGGTGTGTCTGTTGAGCTTCAACCTCGGCGATCCGGGCTGGGGTCAGAGCGCGCCGGATGGGCGGATCGCCAACATCGGCGGCACGATCGGCGCGTGGACTGCCAGCACCGGTCTGTACTTCATCGGCATCGCGGCCTTCCTGCTGCCCCTGCTGCTGCTGTTCGGCGCGTGGCGCCTGCTGCGCGGCCCCGAGGCCGGTGATGCGCTGAAAGTCGATCCGCCGATCCGGTTGATCGGCACCGTGGCGCTGATCGTCAGCGCCAGCGGACTGGGCTGGCTGCACATCCGCAGCGGGGGTGCCTATGGTGAGGGTCACGGCGGAATCTTCGGCCAACTGCTGGGCACGCTGCTGGAACGTGGTTTCGGGGAACTCGGCACCGCGCTGTTCCTGCTCACTCTATTTCTGGTGGCGCTGACCCTGACTACCGGGGTGTCGTGGTTCAAGGTGATGGATCGGGTCGGCGCGCTGACCTTGCGCGCACTGACCGGATTGCTGCGCATGCTGCGCGGTGCCAAGGACTGGAATCAGACGCGCCAGATCCGGGTCGAGCGCGATGAGGTGCGCAAGGTCGAGATCGTCAAGCAGTCCAAGCGCGATCCGATCAAGATCGAGCCCAAGCTGGAGCCGATCGAGAAGAGCGAGCGCGCCGCGCGCGAGCTGCAGATTCCGCTGTTCGCAGCACTTCCGGAGGGTGCAGTGCCGCCGCTGTCGCTGCTCGATGAGCCCAAGCAGCGGGTCAAGGGTTACTCGCCGGAAACCCTCGAGGCGTTGTCGCGCCAGGTCGAGATCAAGCTCAAGGACTTTCGTATCGAGGCGCAGGTGGTCGGCGTGTATCCGGGGCCGGTGATCACGCGCTTCGAGATGCAGCCGGCACCCGGTATCCGCGGCAGCCAGATCAGCAACCTCGACAAGGACATCGCGCGCGGTCTGTCGGTGGTGAGTGTGCGCGTGGTCGACGTGATTCCCGGCAAGACCGTGATCGGGCTGGAGATTCCCAACGCCAACCGTGAAACCGTCTATCTGTCGGAGATCCTGCGCTCCAAAGAGTACGACAAGGCCAACTCGCCGCTGTCGCTGGCGCTGGGCAAGGACATCGGCGGCCGCCCGGTGGTGGTCGATCTGGGCAAGATGCCGCATTTGCTGGTCGCCGGGACCACGGGCTCGGGCAAGTCGGTGGCCCTGAACGCGATGGTGCTGAGCCTGCTGTACAAGGCCAACCCCAGCGAAGTGCGGATCCTGATGGTCGATCCGAAGATGCTGGAGCTGTCGGTCTACCAGGGCATTCCGCACCTGCTCGCGCCGGTGGTGACCGACATGAAGGATGCCGCCAACGCGCTGCGCTGGTGCGTGGCCGAGATGGAGCGTCGCTACAAGCTGATGGCCGCGGTCGGCGTGCGCAATCTCGCCGGCTTCAACCGCAAGGTCAAGGACGCGATGGACGCGGGCCAGCCGATGCTCGACCCGCTGTTCGTGGCCCGTGCTGATGCGCCGGGCGAAACTGCGCAGCCGCTCGAACCCTTGCCCTTCATCGTCGTGCTGATCGACGAGTTCGCCGACATGATGATGATCGTCGGCAAGAAGGTCGAAGAGCTGATCGCACGACTGGCGCAGAAGGCGCGCGCGGCCGGCATCCACCTCATCCTCGCCACCCAGCGACCCTCGGTCGATGTGATCACCGGCCTGATCAAGGCGAATATTCCGACCCGCATCGCGTTCCAGGTTTCGAGCAAGATCGATTCGCGCACGATCCTGGACCAATCCGGCGCGGAAACCCTGCTCGGCCATGGCGACATGCTGTATCTGCCGCCGGGCACCGCCACACCCGAGCGCGTGCACGGCGCCTTCGTCAGCGACGAAGAAGTGCATCGGGTGGTCAAGCATCTGAAGGAACACCAGGGCAAACCCGCCTACGTGCGCGGCGTGCTCGACGAAGTGCAGGTCCTAGACAACGGCATGGTGGTCGGTGCCTCCGGCTTGCCGGAAGCATCCGCGGAAGGCGAGGGTGGCGAACTCGACGCGCTGTACGATCAGGCCGTGCGGATCGTCACCGAAACGCGCCGCGCCTCGATCTCCGGCGTGCAGCGGCGGCTGAAGATCGGCTACAACCGCGCCGCGCGCCTGATCGAGGAAATGGAAGCGGCCGGAATCGTCAGCGCACCTGAACACAACGGAAACCGCACCGTGCTGGCACCGCCTCCGCCCAAGGATTGAGGCGCCGCGCTGGAACCGTCGCCGCCACCGGTGGTCTATCGGGATACGTTCCACCTACAGGACTTCCTTCCATGCGACTGCTGACCGCACTGCTGCTGGTCGTTTCTCTCGCAGCTCCCGCAGCTGCCGCTGCCGATGCGCGCGCCCAGCTGGATGCGTTCTCGACCGGGCTCGACGGCGTGCGCGGCAATTTCGTGCAGACCGTCTATTCGGCCGACGGCCGCGAAACCGAAACCAGTCACGGCATCCTGGCGCTGAAGGCGCCGCGCCAGTTCCGCTGGCAGTACGACGCGCCGTTCCCGCAGCTGATCGTCGCCGACGGGCTCAACGTCTGGGTGCACGATGTCGATCTCGAACAGGTCACGGTGCGCGCGCAGTCCAGCGAAGAAGCACAGAGTCCGCTGACCGTACTGACCGATCTGGGCCTGCTGGAGCGCCAATTCAACGTGGCACCACTGGCCGACGCGGACGGTATCGCATGGATGCGATTGACCTCCAAGGCCGACGAGCCCGCATTCGCCAGCTGCGATCTGGGTTTTCAGGGCCAGCAGCTGGTGCGCATGGTGCTGCACGATCACCTCGGCCAGCGCAACGAGCTGCGTTTTGCGCAATGGGAGCGCAATCCGGCGCTGGATGCGGCCTTGTTCACCTTCGTGCCTCCGGAAGGCACCGATGTCGTCGGGGAGCCGGTGGCGGGTGCGCAGGCGTTTCCGGTCCGCGATTGATCCGCCGCGCGCACTGTCCGTGGTGGCGGCAGGGGCCGGACTTGCGTGGATGATCGAGCAGGCACCGCAGACGTCCCGACTCCGGTAGCCTTGGCTTCGTGAGCGCCAAGCGCCGTCCAACCGCCCCCGGTTTGTTCAACGAACCCATGGCGCTCAAGCCGTTGGCCGAGCGCATGCGTCCGCGCACGCTCGATCAGATCGTCGGCCAGGACCGCCTGCTGGGTCCGGGCGCCGCGCTGCGGCGCGAAGTGGAAGCCGGGCGCGTGCACTCGATGATCCTGTGGGGCCCGCCGGGCTGCGGCAAGACCACGCTGGCGCTGTTGCTGGCCCACTACGCGAAGGCCGAGTTCGTCGCGCTGTCTGCGGTGCTGTCGGGGATCGCGGATGTACGCGCGGCATTGGCCGAGGCAGAGGTTCGTTTCCAGACCGGCATCCGCTCGGTGCTGTTCATCGACGAGGTGCATCGATTCAACAAGGCGCAACAGGATGCCTTCCTGCCGCATGTCGAGCGCGGAGTGATCGTGCTGGTCGGCGCGACCACCGAGAATCCCTCGTTCGAGCTGAACTCGGCGCTGCTGTCGCGCTGTCGCGTGCACGTGCTCGACGCGGTCGGCGCTGCATCGATCGCGATCGCGCTGCAGGCAGCGCTCGACGACAGCGAACGTGGGCTGGGCGGTCGCGGGCTTTCGGTGGCGCCGGAAACGCTGGCGCAGATCGCGCAGGCGGCCGATGGCGACGTGCGGCGCGCGCTCACCTTGCTCGAGATCGCCGCCGATCTGGCGGTCGATGGACACATCGCACCCAGTACTCTGGAGCAGGTACTGGCCGACCGCACGCGACGCTTCGACAAGGGCGGCGAGCAGTTCTACGACCAGATCTCGGCCTTGCACAAATCGGTGCGCAGCTCCGATCCGGATGCGGCGCTGTATTGGCTGGTGCGCATGCTCGATGGCGGCTGCGATCCGAGCTATCTCGCGCGGCGATTGGTGCGGATGGCGATCGAGGATGTGGGTCTTGGCGATCCGCGCGCGCTGGCGATGGCAATCGATGCATGGCAGACCTTCGAGCGGCTCGGCTCGCCGGAAGGCGATCTGGCGCTCGCGCAGTTGGCGGTCTATCTCGCGCTCGCCCCGCGCAGCAACGCGGTGTATCGCGCGCTGGGGCGCGTGCGGGCGGAGATCGTTGAAACCGGCACGCTTGCGGTGCCATTGGCCATTCGCAACGCGCCGACGCGACTGCTGAAAGAGCTCGGCTATGGGCGCGACTATGTCTATGACCACGATGTGGAAGGCGGTGTGGCAATCGGCCAACAGTGCCTGCCCGATGAACTGGCAGGCCGCAGCTATTACGAACCGGTGCCGCGAGGCCTCGAGCTCAAGCTGAAAGAAAAGCTCGATGCGCTGCGCCGCGCGCGCGGACTCGATCCCGACACCCCCGCCGCATGACGCCGGCTTTCAGTACCCAGTTGTTGCTGGTGATGGCCGGTGGTGCGCTCGGCGCGGCGGGTCGTTTCGCGATCGGCCAGTGGCTGATGCGGCATGCCGAAGGCGTGTTTCCATGGGGCACCCTGGTGGTGAACCTGAGCGGATCTCTCGTCGCGGGATTCCTGCTCGGCTGGCTCGACGAGCGCGGTCCGCACTATGCGGTGTGGCGGTTGTTCCTGATGGTCGGCGTGCTGGGCGGCTTCACCACCTATTCCGCGCTGATGGTCGAGACGCTGATGCTGGCACGCGCGCCGCGCCCGCCGCTGGTGGCCGCCTATCTGCTGAGCACCTTGCTGGGTGGATTGCTGCTGGTGTGGGCGGGATTCCGGATCGGCGAGAGCCTGCGCACCTGACCGGGTTTGCCGGCAGCCGGGCAGGGCGCGGATAATGCGCGCCTTCCGATCCGTCAAGGCGTTCCCATGCTCGATCCCAACCTGCTGCGCGGCCACCTCGCGCAGACCGCACAACGCCTGCACGGCACCCGCGGATTCGCGCTGGATACCGGTGCGCTGGAGGCGCTCGAAACCGAGCGCAAGACGATCCAGACCCGCACCCAGGAACTGCAGAACCTGCGCAATATGCGCTCGAAGGCGATCGGTGCGGCGAAAGCCAAGGGCGAGGATGTCGCCGCGCTGATGGCGGAAGTCGCCGGTTTCGGCGACGAGCTGAAAGCATCCGAAGCGCGTCTGGCTCAGTTGCAGCAGGCGTTTGCCGACATCGCGGAGCTGGTGCCGAACATTCCGCACGACAGCGTGCCGACGGGTCGCGACGAGAAAGCCAATGTCGAGCAGCATCGTTGGGGCGCGCCAACCACCTTCGAGTTCACGCCGAAAGACCATGTCGAACTCGGCGCACGCAAGGGCTGGCTCGACGGCGAGGCAGCCGCGAAGATCTCTGGCGCGCGCTTCACCGTGCTCCGCGGCGAACTGGCGCGGCTGCATCGTGCGCTCGCGCAGTTCATGCTGGAGGTGCATACCGGCGAACATGGCTATCTCGAAGTCAACGTGCCGCTGCTGGTGACCCCCGAGGCCATGCAGGGCACCGGCCAACTGCCGAAGTTCGAGGAGGATCTGTTCCGCACCGACACCGGCGGTGTGCGCCGCTACATGATTCCAACCGCCGAGGTTCCGCTGACCAATCTGGTGCGCGACAGCATCGTCGAAGACGTAACGCTTCCGCTGCGCCTGACCGCGCACTCGATGTGCTTCCGCGCCGAGGCGGGCAGCTATGGCAGGGACGTGCGCGGCATGATCCGCCAGCACCAGTTCGAGAAGGTCGAGCTGGTCAGCATCGCGCGCCCGCAGGAGAGTCAGGCCGAGCACGAGCGCATGACACGCTGCGCCGAAACCATCCTCGAGCGGCTGGGACTGCCGTACCGCCGCATGCTGCTGTGCACCGGCGACATGGGCTTTGCGGCCAGCAAGACCTTCGATATCGAGGTATGGGTGCCGGCGCAGGCGACCTATCGCGAGATCAGTTCATGCTCGAACTGCGAGACCTTCCAGGCCCGGCGCCTGCAGGCGCGCTGGCGCAACCCGGCTACCGGCAAGCCGGAGTTGCTGCATACGCTCAATGGATCGGGCGTGGCAGTCGGGCGCGCACTGATCGCGGTGATGGAAAACTGCCAGCAGGCGGATGGCTCGATCCGCATACCGCAGGTACTGCGCCCGTGGATGGGCGGGGCCGAGGTGATCGGCTAGCGCTGGCAGCACGGAGCGAGACGACGCCTCGCTCCATGCTTGATCGCATCAATCGTCGCCAGACATGAGCCCGAACAGGTTCATCAGGTGCACGAACAGCGTGTAGATCGAGGTGTACAGATCCACCGTCACCATCACGTAGTTGTCTTCGCCACCGTTGACCACTGCGCTGGTGCGATACAGGATCAGCGCCGACATCAGCAGCACCACGGCACCCGAGATCGCCAGCGACAGCGCCGGAATCTGCAAGAAGATGTTGGCCACGATGGCAACCAGGGCCACGATCAGCCCGGTCAGCACGAAGCCGCGCAGGAAGCTGAAGTCGCGCTTGGATGCGATCGCATAGCCCGACATGGCCACGAACACGACCGCAGTGGTGGCCAGCGCGTTGAACACGATCGCCTCACCGCCCGCGACGCGGGACAGGTACATGCCCACGAAGGGCCCGAGGAACCAGCCGGTGGCTGCGGTGTAGACGAGCACCGCCGGGATGCTCGCAGGCGTGCGGCTGACGCGTGCGATCAGGAACGGCCCGCCGATGAACACGGCCAGCATGATGATCCAGTGCACCGGTTGTGCGTTCGTGGAGATCGCCGCGAACGCGCTGACGGCGGACACCGCCAGCGACATGCCGAGCAGGATATAGGCGTTGCGCAGCACCGTGTTGGTAGCCAGCGCATTGGTGGGCACTGCAATGGGACGTACGATTCCGGTCATGGTCGGTTCCTTTGTTGGCCATTCGGCAGCTTGGATTCCAGCACGATTTGGAGGGTATTGCCATGCTTTTCAAGCGATGGCGCGCGCGTGAAAATCGTGTCGACGCTGCGAGCGCGTGCGCCCTGCCACGTTGTGCGTAGAAATGGCCTGCATTGCAGCGGCCACACAACCCGCAGCGCGGGTCTTCGACCCG
>Ga0209591_10002592_pt1 | contig 21605 bp, 12 predicted proteins | sample MAT01_FD_187207 | JGI IMG/M metagenome (GOLD analysis project Ga0209591, IMG submission 187207) | Freshwater microbial communities from Lake Fryxell liftoff mats and glacier meltwater in Antarctica - MAT-01 (SPAdes) (version 2) | ecosystem: Environmental > Aquatic > Freshwater > Ice > Liftoff... | reverse complement strand
GGTATCGAGGTGGAGCGCGACCTTCCGACTTCGCCAAGGCTACGACGGACAAGCCGGGCGCGCTGGGTGCTGGCTCACGTTGCAAAACCCGCCCGGAGGTCGGGTTCCACTACGGCAGAGGCACGCGCGGTGAATCTTGTGACCCGTGCCACTTCTCCCTCATGTCAGGCTCCGCGCTCTCCGCGTTAATTTTATTTTTTCCCGATTCGCGACGGAGTTGAGCACACCTCATTCCTCGGGATCAGGATGTCTGAGGTTGCGAGCGTGCCGCGTTCTGCTGGCGAGCAGAACGGCGCGACGAGGGCGGCACATGATTTTGCGACGAGGGCACAACCGCCAATCGAAAACCACCAGCAGGAGCGTCCTGCTGGGCGCACCCAAAGAAAGAGCCAAGGGTCCGAAGACCCTTGGCTCGATTCGTTTTCTCAAATTCCTTAACCAACTAACTTAGCCGGTTGTTACGGCTGTTAGGGGATGCCCGTCAGAACTCCATTCTTAGGCTCGACTTGAACGAACGGGGATTGCCCGGAGCGCCGATGGTCGGCCAGTAATAGCTGTTCGCGAGATTGTCCGCGCTGACCCGGAGTGAGAAACGGCGCTGCCACGCCTTGAAGCTATAGCCGGCACCGGCTGCCCAAGTTTTCCATACGGGCAAGTACGTCACGGGCAAAAGGCCCGAGTTGCCATTGGCGGAACCTTGCCAGATATATCCCAGCGTCACGTACGCGCCACTAAGTACGGTCTTGGGCAAGTTGTAGCGAACGTGGGCGGTATACTTGTGGCCAGGAGCATTGGCAAGGCGGGTGCCGACCAGCGCCGGCACTTGCACGTTGCTCTTCACATATCCGTCGAGATAACTAGCTCCCGCGACAATCTGAAACCCCTTGGTGATCGAGGCATTCACGTTGAATTCCACGCCCCGCGACTTCTCCACGCCGTTTTGGACGATCGCATTGAACGTGAAGCCGGGATTCAGAGGATCCGGGACAGAAATCGTGCGCTGCAGGTTTGACTGCTCGATATCAAAGAACGCCAAGTTCGCCGAAACCCGGCCGTAGAAGAAATCAGTTTTAACGCCGAACTCCAAACCCTTGCCCGTTGTCGGATCAAAGGGCGACTCGGTGCGGTCGGGATTGAGCCGGACACCTGACGCGTAGATGAAGGACTCGCCGTAGCTCGCATAGAAACCAAGCGACGGCCGGACACGCCACAGCAAACCGTACTGAGGGGAGTCATAAGTGAGTTCATTCGGGGCAACAGTCAAAGAGTTAAAGACGCTGATTTGATCACTCGAAGCCACGTCCCGGCGAATCGAGGCAGTGAGAAACAACTTCTCTTTGAAGAGTGAAAGCTGGTTCACGATAAAATAGGTCTTATCCAGAATGTTCTGCCGGAATCCGTTGTTCGGCCGCAGATCAGTCCGGACCGCGTCATTGCGATTCCAAGTTGAAGGATCGTTCAACAGCCACGAAACCGGAGCTGCCGGCGCGCCCGGGAATGCCGCAACTCCGGGGCGAAACACCTCCGTATAGCGGGTATAGAGATCGACCTGATCCTCCCATCCCAAAATCGACTTGAGACGCGATCCCTTACCCAGCTCAAATTCACCAAAGAGATAGACGTACCACCGGCTATTGAAGTTCTTCTGAATGACGTAGTCTGAAGTACGGGAAAGGAGATTGTTGTTCGTCGTGCCGATACTGCCGTTCGGACGGAACTGATCGCGAATCCGGGTCTGGTACTGATTAGCGATGCGCAGGTTAAAATGATCCCCGAGCTTTTGCTCCAGATTCAGGACGTGGTTTCGTGCCTTGAAATTATCGTAATGACCGTACGCCGTACGATTGAAGTCAACCGGCAGTGGCGGCGCAAATCGGGTGGACGGCACAACAGAAGAGCTCGAGTACCAACCAACGCTCGCCGTTGGGTGTCCCTTCTGTGCGACATCCTCGAAATCATACGTGAACTGCGTACCCTCGCCAAGTCGGTACACAAACATGGCGTACAGATAGTTCTTATCGCGGTCAGAAAAGTCGCGAAAATCACCGTCTCTCGTCCGCGCCCCAATCACCCGATAATAGAGGCTGCCATATTTCTTGTTACCGACGTTTGTAAAAGCGGGACCGGTTAGATCCATGACCGTTCGGTTTAGGCCAAACGAACCGAAAGTTTGGTCCACCGACGCGCCAAACTTTGGTTGAGGCCTTTTCGTGATAATATTGGCCGTTCCGCCGGGACTCATGATACCATTGAGCACGGAAGTGGGACCCTTCATAAACTCCACCCGTTGTTGGCTGGCTACATCCAAGAGACCGGACTTCCGGATGCCGTTACGCAACTGCACGCTGTTGGCGTTCTGCGGGAAGCCGCGGCTCACATACTGAATGTCGTCCCCACCGGAGTTCTGGGAGGCATTCATGCCATTCGCGTACTTCAGGACGTCGCCCACTTCAATTGCTCCGATGTCGCGGATGAAATCCTCCGTGAACACATTCACGGTCAGCGGCACGTTCTTCAGTTCGGTGGCAAACTTGGTTGCCGTAATTGAGTTGGACGCTTGATAGCCCACGTCTCGCTCGGCGTTGACGATAAAAGTCGGAAGTTCGACGACAGCTTGCGCCGCCGGTGCACTCTCCGACGGGTTCTTAGTTTGGGCGCGGAGCGACGCGATTGCGCCGCTATTAGCCAGCATGACTGTTGCCAGCACAGCGATAGGAATACTCTTTCTCATTGGGGTTTTGTTGGGGTTAGGGATGACTTACTTACAGGGACGCCACAGGGAAAACAGTGGGGCGCGTTCGTCAACGACAATTAATTCCCGACTGACGACAATTAGAAACCGACACGACGCAAACCTGATGAATGGTATCGAGGTGGAGCGCGACCTTCCGACTTCGCCAAGGCTACGACGGACAAGGCCGGGCGCGCTGGGTGCCAGAGTGTAGCCGCGTTTGAGCCACAGGCGAAAGCGCGGGGGCTGGCGGCCCCGTTTTCGGGCAGCGCCCTCAAACGAGGCTACACGTACGCGGCAAAACCCGCCCGGAGGTCGGGTTCCACCACCGCAGAGGCATCTGCGGTGAATCCTGAGACCCGTGCCGCTTCCCCATCACGACAGGCTCCGTGGTCTCCGCGTTAATTGCATTTTATCCCGATTCGAGGCGGAGTTGAACTCACCCTCATTCCTCGGGATCAGGAAGTCATAGGAGAGAGCGCGCAGCTCGCTTCCCTTCGCTCACTGGCGAGCAACAAGGGCCTCGCCCCGAAAACCCAAAGGCCGCAGGCACGGAACCAATCAGCAAACCGACGATCAGCCTAAATTCAGCAATACCTGAGAGACGCGGATTACACCGATTGACACGGATGAAGGGGATAGCGCGAACACCTCATCCATTTAAGTTTCACCTGCGAGGTGAATGACGGTTTTCATGCAACCCATTCTTCGTCGTGATAATCCGGAGAACGTCATGACTCCTCCGCAAGAAAGCGGAGGTCTGGCCTTCAGCTATTCGCGCCAAAGATGAAGGACGGTATCACCGGAAAACTCCTTCGGGCTTTCGAATGATTTCCGACCCTCGACAATGGTCTGAACCCTTGGCCCGGTGGCAACGGGCGATATCCACTCACCCCGCCAACCAACGGGAAAAGTTGACGCGAAGTTCGTGGTGCCGCCATTCACAAGATAAACCCAATACTCACGGTCATGATCCGCCAAGCAGACCCCACGTTTTGCCACGTCCCAGGTCGGACGCAGCCTACCGAACGGAATTTGGGAGAAAAAATCCCACGCTGATTTGGCGGCGGCATGCATCTCCGGGTGACAATCGGCCGGGTCAAGCGTCCCGCTATAACCGGTGGACGAATCGCCATTCATATCGGCGAAGTTGATCGTGGCCGCGGCGAAGAGCATCACGAGCGCCTTGCGTCGCACCTGATCGGGCTTAAGCCCGCCGTGGAGATAGTTACCCGACCACAACACTTCCTGAGCATAGATCGGGCGATCTCCCGTATGGTTACGGAAGATAAAATTGTGCAACGCCAGATAATTGTCGCTCTTTTCCGCCGGGCCGCCCTGCAAGGTGGTATAGCTGCCCCAAGGGAAAAAACGAAAGGGATCATCGCCCGAGGCATTATGCACCGACAGCAATCGCCCGAAGGGGTCGAGCCGGTGGATCAGTTCGCCCAAGCGGTTGACCTCCGCGAAGGGCATGCGGTGGTAGTAGCCCTCGGGTTTCCATAACGGTTCCGGGCCGGAAACATTCAGCAGCACGTTCCAATAAGGGGCAAAGCGGGCGAGCGTGTAGCGGATGTAGAGTTCCTGATCGGCCGGATCCGCCGGAAACTGGGAGTGCCGGCCGATGAACCCGGCAAACGGGTAAACGTAGAAACGATGTGCGCGCACCTCGTCGAGAAGCACCTCCGCCTTGTGGTATTCGGCGGGCAGCACGCTCTTGGTCTTCGCATCCCATAATTGCGGAGTGATCCAGCCTTGGCCGCGGCCGGGTGAGTTGCGATTGAGGTAGTGGCTCGCAATCGAGAGCATGTTGTAACCCGTCGCCCGCGCCCAATCGAGGAAAGCGGTGCGGGTGGCAGCGGGCGTGTTCTCCGCAAAGAAGCGATCACCGACATGAAAGCTGCGCACGACCAACGGTCCCCCGGCTTTCGTGGCAAACCAGACCGGATTTGCCTCCGCGCGCGTCAGCGGACCGGGCAAATCCGAGGCGACACATTCAAATTCACCCACCACTTGGGCCGCGCCGTCCGAGAAACGGGCTTGGTAACGCCAACGGCCCAGTTGATCCGGCGAGAAACGGAAGCGCCAATTGGCGGCACCGTCATAAAAACCCCAGAACTTTGTGACCTTGCCGTCAGGGGCCGTAAATTCAGTGGTCAACTCTACGCCGCGCAGCGGATCGGCCGGCGCAGCAGGGTGAGTGACCTGGCCCTCAAACAGGGCCCATTGACCGATCGCGGAGGGTGGAGTCGCGGCTGCTGCCGTCACGCTCCACGCCCCCCCCAACGCTACTCCCCCAGCCAAGAAGCAAATCAATTTGACCAGCCGGATAACTGAAAGGGAAGAGAGCGGATAAATCATAGGCAATGGTTGTTAGAATTCCTTGGTCCATTCAAGACTGAGTGTGCGACCGGCCAGCAGGCTTTGCTGATTACCGGCGAACAAGCCGCTGGTCGACAGCGGAGGTGCGCGATCCAACAGATTGTTCACCGTGGCGCGCAGTTTGGAATTTTTCAGGAAGGCATTGTCCTTGCTGAAACTATAGCCGACGTAGGTGTTGTAGATGATCGTGCTGCCCACCTTGAAATAGTAGTTCAGCCTGCCTTGGTCGAAAGACTCGACGATGTAAGTGGGCCGGCCCAACGAATCCCAGACCGCCGCCGTGGTCGCCGCCGCCGTGTCGAGCTGCGGACCGGCGTAATAGGCCGTCAGGCCTGCGTGCCACTGGCCCTTGCGCCAAGCCACCCCGGCATCGCCGCGCCAGCGGGAAGCCCCGTTGCGCTCCAGACGCTGGATCTTCGGGCCGCCCCGATCAGCCACCGTATAGGATTCGATCAGGTAGGCCGCGTTGACCGAGAGCGTAAAGCGGCCAAAGGTGCGGTTGGGAATTAAGTAGTTCAAACCGATATCGACGCCCGACGCAGAACCTTCCGAGCGATTTTCCGTGATGGTGCGGGTGTTGAAAATTTGTCCGACAGGGGCGAGTTGCTGTGCGGCCGGGCGGGTGGAATTATACGCAGCAAAGGCCGTCTGATCAGCCGCGATGACGGCGTTGCGCACGACGCGCGAGTCGCCCTTGTAAGCGGCGGTGCCGCTCCCTAGGTCAACGCTGCCGATGGCCACGCCGGCTGCGAGCTGACGCTGAGTCTCAGCCGTGAGCAGCGCGGAATCGACCGCGTTGATGGCGGTGGCGTTGAAGGAACCGAGAATGCCGCTCTGCTTGATCTGCCAGTAGTCGACCGTGAGGGAGAGCCCCTTGACCTTCGGCACATCCAGCGCGATGCCGATCGAGCGGCCCTTGCTGAACTCTGGCTGCAGGCCGGGGTTGGAACCGGTCGTAGCATTGGAACGATATTGTCCCTCGCTGGTGGCCGGGTTGCGGTAAACGTCGACGATGTTCGTCGTGTTGGCGGTCGTCTGGCCTTGGTAGAGGGCCGGCAGAGACGGGGCGAGGAAGCCCTCGTTGAAGGAAGCGCGGACCATCATCCAAGAAGCGGGTTTCCAATTGGCACTGTACTTCGGCTTCGTGGTGGTACCGAAATCGCTGTAATCCTCAAAGCGGGCGGAGGCACCGACCTCCAACGAATGCACCAAAGGAATCTTCTGGGCCGGCAGCACGAGCGGCAGGGTGGTTTCGGTATAAGCACTGAAAACCCGGCGTTTCCCGGAAGAGGGAGGAAGGGCGGAGTTGGTCAGATGCGTGCGGACGGTCGGCAGCGAGGGGGCATCGCGGCTCACACGGTAGCTCTCTTCGCGGTACTCAGAGCCCACGGCGAGCGAGACGGTGTGGCCCCAGAGAGTGAACAATTCACCGCTGCCCGAGGCGAGCAAGGTTGTGATGTCGGCTGACCCGCGATTGACGAAAGGGGCCTCCATGCCACGAAGAACGGAATCCGGGTTGGTGTATTTCTTGTCGATGACCACCGCGCTGCCCTGCACCTTGAAGGTGTAACCGAAAGGGTTGAAGGCGGTGGCGTCCGTACGGCCGAGCGCGGCGGCGTAGGCCGGGATGTAAACATTGCGGTCCAACTGTTCCTTGATGCTGGAGGCGCCGTAAGCGGCCGCAGCGTTCCAAGTCCAGCTCTCACCAAACTTGCCTCTCAAGCCGGCCGTGATGCGGTAGATCTCGGACGTCGCCTTGGTGTTTTGCACCGGATAATTCGGTAGCGTGTAATCAGTGATACCGATGGTACGAGCCGTGCCCACGAGGCGAGCACTGCCGTCGGTGTTAGGCGTGCCGGTCGGGTTATAGAACCGCGACCCATACGGGTTATAGGGATTGTCCGCCGACATGGTGACTTTGCCTTCCGAGCCGTTGGTCGAGAACATCGGGCTGCGGAGCACTTCGCTGGTGGCGCGGTAAAAGTAGTAGTCGCCGTAAGCGGTGATATTATCCGTGATCTTGTAGGTCACCTTTTCATACAGACTCAAGCGGTCGGTGCGAGGCTGGCTGAAATAATCGCCCTGAATGTTCAGGTAGAAATCCGGATCGGTAAGGCGGGTAGGAGCCACGGTCGTCAAGGTGGGCACGCTGCCGACCGGACGGAAATAATTGTTGGCGGTCGCGGTGCCGATCACGAAAGTCGGCCAAAAACCGATCGCGCTGGTCGTGTTGAACGGACTGGTCGCGATATTGAACGGCGCTGGCGCCTGCCCGCTGCGGTTGTCGTTCTTGGTGAAGCTGCGGTCGCGGAAGAAAATGGCGTTGCGGTTGAGGTAGCTCCACGTCGAGAGGAGATTGCCCCGGCCTTGGGCGAAATTTGTGCCGTTGGTGACTGAAAATTCGCCCACCTGGCCGCCGCCATGCTCGGTGAGGCCACCACGAACGGTCACCTCCGTGCCGACGTAATCGCGCTTGGTGATGAAGTTGATGACACCGGCGGTGGCATCGGAACCGTAGATGGAGGACGCACCGTCGCGCAGCACGTCGATGTGATCGAGCCCGCGGGAGGGGAGCGCGTTGACGTTGGCCGGCAGGTTTTGGCTCTGAATAATGGCGCGCGGCGGCATGCGCATGCCGTCGAGAAGGATCAGCGTGTTGGAATCGCCGATGCCACGCAAATTAATGGAGGCGGCGTCACCGCGGCCGTTGATAGCCGAGTTGCCCAGCTCATTGGTCGAGGAAGCGGTCACCTGCGGCATGCCTTGGAGCAATTCCACCGGAGTGGCGGGGTTGCGCGCCTCGACCTCGGTGCGGCTAATGACCGTCACGGGGAGCACGTGCTCGCTATGCAGGCGTTTCAGGTTGGAACCTGTGACAACAAAATCGGCCAGCTTGATGGTATCAGTGCTCTGCGCCGATTCCGTCGCTGCGGGAGTTGCCGGCTTGGGAGCGGGCGCAGTCTGGGCCTGCAGCGTAAAAGTCGGCACGAGGGCCAGCGCAGAGTACATGAGCTTGCGTCGCAAAGCGGACGCGAGGGAGGTGGTTGGCATGGTAGGGGGTAGGAAGCGTGGTGGAGCGCCGATCCCGTGGGATCTTCGCACAACCTGAGGAAGTCAGGCCGATTTACTGGATACAGAGATACAATATGACACTGTCAAGCGTGATATAAGCATAGCGTGTAGGCTACAGTGCATGGGCTCATGCACGGTCGCGCGAACACCTCCTGGTCCCCGGATCACCCGAACCCTGCAAAAGAGGTTATTTCAGGATCACCGTCCAATCCTTGGCGGCCGCCGACCCTGCGTGCAGGCTGAAACGAGACCTCACCGACCGGCCGTCCCCGGCGTTAACTTCCACGTCGTACTCCCCATAAAATCCGCGACCCGCGTACTGACCCTCCGCTCCGCTCTTGCCCTCTAGTTTCGTGCGCCATTGCTGGAGAACCAACTTCCGATAGGCCTCCGCTTGCGGGCGTTCCGACCAATCCGCGCGAAACATGGCGGCTTCCGGTCTCCAGTGAACGCTCTCCCAAAAACCCCACATCTGGAAACCAACCATGGACGGGTGGCTGAAGACCGCGATCAGCGCGTCCCGCAGATAATCGGCCTGCAACTCCTCATCGTCGGTCGTCACGTCAAATTCCGTGATCCGCATCGGCAGACCCAAGGCCGCCAACCGGTCGAGCGTGGCGAGCAACCGGTCCGGGGGCGTGACTTGCGTTCCAAAATGGGCCTGCAAACCCAAACCGTCCAAGGGCGCACCGGCCGCCTGCAAGGCGCGAACGGTCTGTTCGAAATGCGCCACATGCTGCGGATCGCGGTCCTGATCGTGATTGCCAAAATCATTCAGGTAAAGCGGCATGTCCGGCCCGGCCACCTCGCGCGCGACCTTGAACCAATCCGCCGCAATCTGCGGGCCGAACATGTCCATGAGATCATGATGCGTATAGGGCTCGTTCAACACGTCCCATTCCGTGAGCAAGCCGCGCGTGGTCGTGAGGATCTCCTTGATGTGCTCGCGGACCAAACCGGGGATTTCATCCTGCCGCGGGGTGCCGCGCAGTTTCGCCACGTCGGCGGGAATTCGTGGCCAGCTAGGCCAGACCAGCACATGGCCGCGCGCCGGTATCCCCTGCTCTTTCAGCCACCGTAGGCCGGCCAACGTCACTTCTCGGCGGTAAACGGCCGTGTCCTTTGTCCAGTAGGGCCACTTCAGATCGTTATCCGGCCCCGCCGCACTGAACCACCCGAGCAAGGTATCGCGATAACGCTGATCATCCGGACTGGTGCCGATTAAACGGTCCATTTTCACCGCAGTGCCGAAGCCGAACGCGTGGCGTTGAAGCGCGACGTTCACCCGGGCACCAACCACCGGCTGGCCCTGCGCATCCACGACCTTCACGGTGAAGTTGCCCTGCCGCAGACGCTCGATGCGCGCGTGGGCTTCCGTCCGCCAAGTCGCGTCGGCCGCCCGACCCTCGTAAGTGAACCGGCTCCGGGGCAACGCCTCCCGAGCCACCCGCCGACCATAACCCAGCCAGACCAAGTCGGTGATCTCCACCGTTTGCGCGGTATGACCGAAGTTGATCACCAATTCCAGTTCGCCCGCGGGGAGAGTTTGTTTGCAGACATAGGGAAGGGCATACTCGCGCCATTCGGGGCTAAGATTCAACTCGTGGACCAAACTCTTCTGCGCGCGCTCCACTTGCATGCTGCTGGGGGTGCGCTCCATTTTTGTCTGGACCAAAATGCGCAAACGTCCGCCGGTTTCGTCCTTCGATGCAGGGCAACGCGCCCGGAAGCGCAGCCAGCCCACATCCCCTTGCGCCACGGGAGCGATACTGAGCGCCCGCCATTCGACGGTCGCCGGGGCGACGCCGCCCGCCGTCTCTAATCGCCAGCCGTTCGGCAGATCCGTCCAGTGCGCGTCGGCCGCCGCCTGACCCTCCAAGCTGAAACCGCGGCGCGGACTATCCGCGAGCAAGGGTTCCCCTCCGGCAGGGGCCGGCGACAAATCCGGCAGCTCCGCGCGCGAGGCGGGAACCGCGAAACTCGAGCAAAGCAAGGCGAAGCAAAACATAATGCGAGGGTACATGGTGCGAACATAATCAACGTGCACGGCTTCACCAAGCCAGCTTTATTCAATCAATTGAGCGCCTGTTTTCGGCCGCGAGTTTCCCTGCCGCGTCACAAAAGACGTGCTTAGCCGGCACTCCCCTCTATAGATTTTTGCCCATGCCCTCCCTTTCACGTTTCCAGTTACTGTTCGCCCTCGTGCCCGCCCTGCCCTCACTCCTCTTGGGTCAGCCCTTGTTTCAAGCCGACTACAACCCCGTCAGCACTGGCGGCACCGGCGATGCGTCCGTCATGGATCACACCGGGCCGCTGGTCGTGCTGCAGCAACATTTCCAACCCGGGCGGGCGAGCCTGCTGGCCGATGGCCAGGAAACTCCCCGAGTGGCCGGGCGGCCGGCCGGCGGCATGCTGCGCTTCGAGACCCGCCAGGAGGATGGCAATTTCGGCCAAACCAAGGGCAACCGCACGGAGCTGCGGTTTGATTCACAACCCATGGGCGATGCGCACAATCTCACGCCCTTGGAGATGTGGTATGCGTGGAGCTTGTTCGTGCCGGCCCCTGCTGATCCCGGTGCCGCGTGGGACGGCGGCGATGATGCCTATCCGAAGCCGGGGCGGCCGAAGAACGACGGCGACGGCGGCGGGCGCGAAATTTATTTCCAAGTGCATGCACCGGATAACATCGCCTTGGACGGCAACCCGGGAAATCCGCCCCTGGCCTTTCGCCGCGTACCGGATGCCCGTTTTCCCGGCCAAGGCCGGCTGGTGTTGAACTGGCGCTGGGACATGAACCATCCCGGCAGCAACGAGAGTGCGGATCTCGGCGCGTTCCCGCTCGGCCAATGGACAGATTTCGTTTTGCGCGTCGTGTGGTCGGATGACCCCGCGGGACGCGGTTTGATCGAGCTGTGGCAGAATGGACGCAAGGTCGTGGACCAGCAGCGCCGCCGGGTCGGCTACCGCGAGATGAAAGAGATGTATTTAAAAGTGGGCATTTATGCCTTCGATTGGAATTTCAACCTGGAGCCCGACCGCTACCGGGCGCTCGCTTACTACGACGAGCTGAAGATCCACCAGGGAGCGTTCTCCTCACTCGACGCCGGTTATGACGCCTTGAAGCCCCGGCGGGATTAAATATGATCGCCCTGTCCACCCTCACAATTTCAAAAAATATGAACCTTAGTCTTCCATTTATCGCGCTCGGTATCTTTTTGATCGTTCCTTTCGCTCGCGGAGACACGCCCTCATGGCTGCCGGCCACGACCGCCTTTCAAGCGGTGAACGAGAAAACCTTCGTTCCTTTTTACCGCGAGACCAACGAGCCTGACCCGGCGGATCATCGCGTGGCCATTCGCACCGATCGCCATGGCGTCGCCCCCTCCGCCGCCGAGCTGACTTTTCAAGGTGCGGCCGGACGTTATCAGGTCACGTTGCAAACCATTGCCGAAGAGGACGGCGAAAGCGCCTACGAGGTTCTGGTCAACGGTCACAGTCTCGGCCAAAAAACCAATCCTCCCACTGAGCAGAAACGCCTCCGAACGGCGCTGACCTTCGCCCCCGCCACGCTGGTTCCCGGCGATAAAATCCGGGTGGTATTCACCGGAGCCAGCAACCGGAAGATTCCGGAAAACGAGGGTTTCGCCCATGCACGCGGTCGGTGGCGCGGGCTGGAACTCGTGCTCCTCCCCTAAGAAAACTCTCCCTGCTCAGTGCGGGGTTGCGGCTTCAGCGGGTCCCGAACTGATACGAAGATCGGAGAACACCGCGCCGGTAAGTGCATGGAAGTCGGGGGTGCCTCCCAAAAAAACGTGCCGAAGCGGAGCGCCGTCTCCCAGCCAAGGCACCTGCGCCACGACCCGGTGATCGATCCGGACGGTCAGCCGGTGGGTTGACTGGCTCCAATCGATGGCAAAGGCATAGGTTTGGGCCGCCTCCCAGTGCCAATCCGCCGGAAACGACACCATCGTCTCCTCGTAATCCGAGCCCGGCGCACGCTTCGCTCCGCGGGAAGCCCACAGCAGCTTGAGCTCCCGACCGTAGCGCGGTCCACCCGCGGCATCGGTGCCGACCCGCAAGGTCCAGAGCGCGTCGTTCGCGCTGCCGCCATCCTCGACATGGTGGTCGCCGTTCGCATTGGAGAAAAAATTAATGAAGTGAACCTTCCTGTCAGGACCGATTCCTGTCCCCAACCCAGCGGGATCCAGCCCACTCACCTTCACCTCCAATTTGCCTTCCGCGGCCACTCCTTCGGGCAACGTGATCCGAAGGAAGCCCCGCGGACCCAACACCCGCCAACCCGCCGCCTCGAAACGACCGCCCCGATTCGTGCGCGCCATCGCTACTTCCGCAGTGACGCCGTCGGTCAGTGGATCCTGCCAGAAATAGGACGCCGACGACGCTTCCCCGGCGAAAACAGGAACGAGACAGAAAACGCAGACTAACAGCACGGCCCAAGAACAGGTGATTCGAATTAACATAGAGTGAGTGGGACTGACTGATACACTGTATCCAGAATCTTGACAAAACCTCTCCGAACTCTTCATGAAATTCCTCGGCCTCCTTCTCCTTCTCCTTCTCCTCAATCTCAATCTATTCGCCACGACCGATTATGCCCTGCCTCTGCCTGCTCCGGTCGCGGCCGACTCGCTTTCCACCAAACCGACCGACTCACTGGTGATCGAAGCTGAAGCGGGCGCCGGCGAGTGGGAACGGCTGGAGGAAAGCGGCGCGGTGGTGATCCGCGCAGTGCCGGGAAAAAGCATGACCTATTAGGTCAGTATTGCTGAGGCCGGCGTCTACTACGTTCATCTGCGTTGCCGCCTGACCAGCGGCATGAAGGGTCCCGATGGCCGATTACTCGACGACACCTCGACAAACGACGCTCACGTTACCGTGGGTGGCCAGCGTCTTTATGGCACTTGATCTCACCACCCGGCCGGATGGCATGCGATGCCATAGCGCCACCCTGAGCTGGTGGTCGCTTCCCAAAGGTCCCGGCGGTCATACGCCCGTGGCGATCAAGAACGCTCCCGTCACCACATTTCTGCCCCAAGCGGGGGTGTACGAGCTGGTCTTACGCTACCGTAGCCCTGGGTTTGTTGTTGATAAAATTGCCTTTACCCGCACCCCGCAGGCGCCGGTGAACAGCGGCCAATAGGAACGAAGCCATCTGCTGGGCGCAGGGCGATTCATCGTCAAAAAAAATTTGCCGCGAATTTCCCGCGTTTTCAAAACTGCGATCTTTGAGCCAGGCCCTGCTATAGTGATGGCTTTTGTGCCTCAGGCGCAGTATCGTCCGGGCGATGTCCCTGCCCCAAACCCAGCAGTTTGCCGCCCTCAGTGGCTACTTTGCCGCGCGCCGGGAAGCCATCCTGCTGACCTGGCGGAAGGAAGACCGGGCTGATCCCGAGCAAACCACTGGGCGTTCGCTTACCGTCAGCCAGTTCCTCGACCACATTCCCGAAATGCTCGACGCCTTCGAGCACCGGCTGAGCTCGCGTCCGGGTGGGTCGAGCGCCCGGGCGGCGGAGGACGACAAGAAAGAGGAGGGCGTAAAACACGGCCTGCACCGCTGGCAGCAGGGGTACCGACTGCAGGAACTCATCAATGAATGCGGCCATCTTCAGCTCTCCTTGTTCGAGGAACTCGGGCACATCGCCGCCGCGCACCCCGAGCTGGAGCGTGAGACGATTCTGGAGGCGAACCGCCAGATCATGGCCCTCGTCAATGATATGATCAGCGAAAGCGCCGGCCAATACGAGCGCATGCAGCAGGCGGAATCCGCCGGCCATGTGGGCGACCTGATGGGCGCGCTCGCGAGCGTCAACGAGATCGAGCGCCGCCGGGCCACCCTCATCCACCAAGCAGTCCACGACCTCGGCAATGACGTCACCGGCGTGCGCCTTGCGGCATCTCTTCTGGGCCAGACCGAGGTGGGGGAAGCCCAACGGGTGGAATTCGCCACGCTGCTGCAGCAGGGCGTAGGCGGACTCACCGCGATGCTGAGTGAACTGATGGAGCTGGCGCGGCTCGAGGCCGGCCAGGAAAAGCGCAAAGTCGCCCCCTTCGACGCCGCCGGCCTCCTCACCGAACTCTGCAGCGTCAACCAGCCCTTGGCCCAGACACGCGGCCTGTACCTGAAAACAAGCGGTCCTGCCTCGCTGGCAGTCGATGGTGATGCCGACAAAGTGCGGCGCCTGTTGAAAAACCTGCTGATCAACGCGCTGAAATACACCGAGCAAGGCGGAGTCACCGTGAGCTGGAATGAGGAGAAAAGAAACTGGTGGGTGATGGTCAAGGACACCGGCCCCGGGTTGCGCGCCGGACCGGGCGCGCCCCTCCTGGCTGGCATGCAGGATGCCACGGCGGTCGCGAAGGAATCCGATGAGAAGTCCGCCGCGATCGAGGGCGAGGTCTCGCATGTCCTCGCCCAACCTCAGGACGCCTCCCTTGCGAAAGGTCCCGCGCACCAGCAGCCCGGTGAAGGCATTGGGATTTCCATCGTGAAGCGCTTGTGCGAATTACTCGACGCCAGTCTGGAGGTCGCCAGCTCGGCGGAGACCGGCACGACTTTCCGTGTCGTGTTTCCCCGCCGCTACCGCCTCCCGCCGCCCGAGGCGAAGGCGAGTAAACTTTAATTAAGAGCCGGCACAGGGTGGTAGATGGCCAATTGTAATTTAGAACGATCACTGAATCCACTGTCCGCAAATCAGTGCAGCCTCAGACATGAATGGCGCTAAGTTAAGGCGGTTGGTCGTCATTTTGCCATGCGTGATCAGGCCAACTATTTTGCATGAGGAATGTAGGGCCGGCTCTTGTGGAAGGTGCCGGAGTGCGCACCTGAAACGGCTCGCCCACAAGGGGCAGCCCTACGAAATTTCGCAGCAAATCATCGCAGACAAAACGTCAGGCAGTCGACGAACCTACCGCTTAACTTAGCGCCATTCATGTCTGAGGCTCACTCGCGGCGTGCCTCGCACGAGTGGCGCTTGAGGGCAAGCGCCCCTACCTCAAGTCCAAATCTTTCGGGACGCTGTTGTGCTTCGTGGGCCAATCCTCCGAGAGAAAACCCAGATTGCCCACTAACCACCAGCCGTCGTCCCAGCGCTTCGGCTCGGCCAGCCCGAATTTCCCCGAAGGAAAACCAGCCCAGCCGACGGGATAACGCGGCGTGAAATCACGGCAGGCTCCACGCTCTCCGGCCAATCGACAGGTTCAGGCCGTCCTGAGCGAAGTCGCCCGGACGCGTCCTCGGCCTAAATTGTATTTTAGCCCGGTTCGCCCTGCTGGGCGCATCGCAAAAAAAGCCGCCCCGGTTTCCCGAGGCGGCTGAAAGCAAACCAATCCGTGCTTAGAATTCGAACGTGTTGGTGAGATAGAAACGCTTCTCGGGCGGGATGCGGGTGACCGCAGTCGAACCGTCCGGCTGCACGCTGATGGCAATCGGAGTCTGACTGCCAATCACGTTGCGGGCGTTCAACTGGACCTTCCACTTGATCTTGTCGTTGCAGATCTTCCGCGAATAGCTGACCCAGGCGTCCACGTTCGTTTCGGCCTCGCCCCTGTAGGGGTTCTTGATGTCGACGAACACGCTGCCGTCAGGCTTCAGGCTCGAAGGATAACCGAGGGCGTATTTGTCCTGCCAACGGATACCGGTGCCGACGCCAAAACCCTTCAGGAAACCACGGGAGAACGAGTAATTCGTCACAAGGTTCGCGCGCCATTTACGTTGCTCAGCCGAGACTTGGCCTTCGGACGCGATGAGAGTGGCATAAGGCACCAAGATGTTGGTCTGCACCCATGAGCCCACCGTGGTCACATTCGCTGGCAAAGGGCCGCCCAAGACAGACCCGGCGGGATATTCATTTCGGGGACGATTACTGAGCTCGGCCCAGATGGGTTTCATTTTTTCGATGAAATCGCGCGTCGCCGGGGCGACGTTGGATTGCACAGTCTCCTGCTGGGAAACGTTTAATGCGATGCGCCAATTCCGCGTCGGATTGTAAACGACTTCAATTTCCGTGCCCTTGGCGACGAAGTCCGTCGTATCGGTGATACCTGGGGGGTTCTCTCCTACGCTACCAAAGGGAACGCCACCGGTGCCACCGGTATACTGGAAACCCAGAGCTTGGCGAAATTCCGGGACGGGGCTGAACAAGCGTTCAATATCCGCCGTGCGATCAATGCCCGGATTGATGTTCCGTTCGCTGGCCCAGAAGCCAGCCAGCTGGCGCACGCCGTTGTTATAAGCGTCACGATAGACACCCGGGGAGAAGGTCTGGTTGTTAACGCTCGTTTCGAAGCGGTTCACGCGGAAGCTGAGCTTGTCGTCAAAGAAGGAGAGGTTGAAACCAAATTCCTGTGTCCCGCCGGTCGGCGGCGGAATGTCCGCGACCAACGCCGTGATGCGGCCACCGGTGGGGGTGAAATTGGACGATTGATTGTAGAAAACACTCAAGTCCATGCCGCGCGGTAAGCGGATGAGCTTTTGCGGCCAGCGCACCACCCCGCTGTAGCTGATCACCTCGCCGGCAACGGTCGGCGGAGGAGTGCCCGGCAAGGCGAAGTCGTTCAGCGCATAGCGAGTCTTGGCGGGATTCTCCGCGTAGGTTATCGCGCGCCGAAACAAATAATCTTCGTCCCGGCGCCAGCCCACGGTGCTGATAATCAGGTCGTCGGCCCAGTAGCTGTGCAAGACCACTGCCTGCGACTTGATGACTTCGCGGGTCACCGTGCCATCACCCAGCACGTCCTGGATGGTGGTCGGTGCCGTGGTGAAGGCACCTTGGGTGGCTGACCCGGCCGGGGCGGCGAAGTAGGTGGTATTGGTCACCAGGCCCGGTGCCACCGGCTGGATCTTGACTGCCTGCAGCTTCAGATCCGAGCCGTTGAGGATGGAATTGCCCAAGTAAACCAAGGCGGCCGGGCGGCGGCTGAAGCCGTTGGGACTTCCACTGACCCCATCCGCCACGAGGCCGAAGACCGCAGGACGGTTATTGTAGTTCAGCTGGTTGACCGCGTAGTCCTCGTAAAGGCCGGTCAGGGTGTGACGGCCCAACCAACGGCCAAGGACCGGGAACACATCCTTGGTGTCATAACGAAGGAAAGCTGTGGCACGCTTGTTCTCACGCTCGGATTCATGAAAATTACGCTGCGAACCAACCGCACCATTCACGTAAGGTCGGCCGACATTCGGATTCGGCGTGCCGTCGGGCAACGAGACATTGGGATCGATGCGAATGTGATTTCCGTTGGCCGCCGAGAAGAACATGTTGGAAGCATACCGGTCGAATTTCTCATTATTATAGGCGAGTTCGATACCCACTCGATCCTGGCCGGCGTTGTCGCGCCAGAAGGATTGCTCAAGCGCGACGGAATAGGTCATGAAGTTATCCCCTTGGAACGAGGTTTCGTCGATCATCTGCTTGTTGAAGGCAAAGGAGGAATAATCCGTGAAGCCCTGCATCTTCAGGCCGACCGGCCGCACGCCACCGGGGAAGGCGGATGCCGGCAAGTTAACCTCGCCAATATTCACCGTCTCGTAGAACTGGTTGCCGTCGGCCGCGAGATCGCGGTTGACGGACGGTTCGAACAACTGGTTGCGGATCCTGTCCGCCTGAAGGCTGTTGGAGCCGGTGATATTGGTGCTAGGAATACTGCTGCGGAATGAATTGCTGCTGGGCGTGATAGAACCCGGGGCATAGGGAATGACAATGGCGGTGAAGAGCTGGCCCTGACCGAGGCCCACCGGCAGGAGGGCAAAGCCCGCCGATTGGGTGGACGCCAAGGGGTTGCGGGCGGGGTTATCGTAAAACGTCCAGTCATAGCTGGGGCGGCCAGCTGCCTGCCATAATTTGTTGATGCTGTTGAAGGGCAACACCGTGATCGGGCGGTTGGCGCGGGTGCGACCGTCCTCAATATTGGCGCGCAGGGTCGTCGAGCGGAAAGGCCGCAGCGTCATCGTGGCAAATACCCGCTTTTTGTTTTCATAGGCGGGGCGCTGGTCGTAATTTTCACGGTCATCCAAGACGGCGAGGCGCAGGGCCAGCTTGCGGGGGATCACCACTTGGTTGGTATCGATGCTCGCCCGGTTGCTGGAATTATCACCGAAACGATATTCCACCTTGGTCGAGGATTTCGACAGATTGGCTTGGATAAGGGTCGTATCCACGACGCCTGCCGGGCTGCCAATACCGAAGAGAATGGCATTGGCACCGCGGTTTACCGTCACCGCGCTCGTGTTGTAACTGTCAATCGCAATGCTCGAGATGAAGAAATTGCGGGTGAATTCGGGCGCAGCCAGACCGCGGGTGCGGGAGCCGCCTTGGGGATTGTTACGCGGGCCGTCGCCGACGATCTGCGGTTCCGCAATGCTGGCCCCGGTGCCGGAGTAATTGCCCTGCGAGCCGCTGGCCTCCATGCCAGTCGCGAAGACGAGCAGGTCACTCGCATTGGTCGCACCGATATCGGCCAAAAAGTCCTTGGTGTAAACCGAGATGGAGGCGCCAATGTCCTTGAGCGGCGTCGCTAGGCGCGAGCCGGCCAACGTGCTGGTGGCTTGGTAACCGGTGTCGCGCTCCGCATTCACCACGAAGGGACTGAGAACGATCACTTCTTCCTGTTGTTTGACCGCGGCCGGGTCAGACGGAGCGGGATTGGTTGTTTGGGCCGGGAGTGTCACCGCGCAAGCGGCAACCAAACCGGCCACGGGCAGACGAAGTCGCCGTAAAACCGAGACAAGACGGGGGTGGGTTTGCATTTTTCTTTGTGTTTAACGAGGGGCGGGGGTCAGGTAGGCCACCGCAGCGGATCAATCAGTAGGGGAAACCGCCGGTGTGGATACAGTCATACAGGTTTGGCAGGTCAAGGGAGAAGTCTCAGAAATCCTGATCCCATCCCGGGGAGAGAGGAGGGATGAGGAAATGAGATGAGCCAATCACGGCGCAAACCGGATGAACAGTATCGAGGTGGAGCGCGACCTTCCGACTTCGCCAAGGCTACGACGGACATGTCGGGCGCGCAGGGTGCAGGAGTGTAGCCGCGTTTGAGCCGCAGGCGAAAGCGCGGTGTCTTACGGCCCCGTTTTCGGGCTGCGCCCTCAAACGAGGCTACACGTACCAGGCAAAACCATACCCACGGGTCGGAGACCGTGCCACTTCCTGATCACGTCGAGCTTCGCGTTCTCCGAGTTAGCCGCGACAAAGTCGGCCCACAGGGTGCATCCATCACACGTCAGAGTGTGATGCATGCAGGTTTAATTGTATTTCTTCCCGAATTGCGGCGCAGTTGAGCTCACCCCCATTCCTCGGGATCAGGATGCCTAAGACTGGGCGTTAATTGCCCTTCATGACGCCTGCTAAAAATGGCTCCAAGCTCAACCCGGCTAAAAATAAGCAAGGACTGTTCTCCGCCGACTCACCAGCCGTGAGCGAGGGCGATCAACGCCAAGGTGACGGTGATCGCGCCCCCGATCCGGGTGGCAATCTGGGCAAAGGGCATCATCTGCATGCGGTTGGCCGCCGTCAAAATGGCCACATCGCCACTGCTGCCTTGGCCACTGTGACAGGCATTCACGATGGCCGCCTCAATCGGATAGAGATTTACCCAGCGAGCGACGACAAAACCTGTCGCCATCAAGCTCGCGACCGTGCAGGCGATCGTCAGCAGGTTGCGCCACGCGAGCGCGGCGACCAGCGTGTCCCACGGCATGAACGTCAAACCCACGGCAAACAACATGGGAAAGGTCAGCGCGGTATTAGTGAACTTGTAGACAAACTTGGATCCCTGCTGAATTTCGGGGGAGGCGGCCTGCGCCACCTTCACCGCCACCGCAAAGAACAGCATCCCCACCGGAGCGGGCAAGCCCACCAAGCTGTGAAACAACAAACCGAGCATATAGAGCGAAACCACGCTGATTCCGGCCGCGGCCACTTGGCCGATATCAACGGCCGACAGGGCCGCGGCGGGAGATTCGGCGGCGGGTGAAACCGTAAACAGGATGCCAGACCCGAGCAGGAAGAGCAAAACGCTCCGAGCGGAGAATTTGATCGGGATGCAAGCGAACGTGGCAGAATTCAGAGGGGAGCGAGTGAAGCCGGTGAGCGGGGACCCACGAAGAGGGAGCGAGGCGTCATTTCTTCCCGGCCGGGGCGGGCGTCGCGGGAGCCGTGGTTTGCGCGACACGAACGAAGCGAATCGAATCGATCTTCACGTTGTCCGAACGGGCGGCGATTTCGAAGCGGTATTCACTTGCTGAGGTCAAAGAGAAGACCGCGTCTTTCAATCCGGTTTCGAAGCTGAAGTGCTTTATCTCGCCCCATTGGCCCCACGGGGTCTTGTGGCTGACTTTAACCCAGGGCCCGCCGTCCATGCGCACGAAGACATCGTTGACTTGATCGTCGGCCCGCGGCGCTCCTTCGATATCCCGCCGGGTGCGGATCGACATTCGATATTCGCCCGGTTCCGTCACACGAAGTCCATAGCTCAAGATCGCTGTGCCCGGTTGATGCTTAACGTGTGGCCCGCGCCAGGCGAGATAGCCGTCGCCGGAGAACCCGGCGTGTTCACGCTCGAGGCGCCACTGCGAGACGGCTGGGGCCGCTTCCACTTCACACCTCCATGCCTGCGTGCCCGGCTCCGGTTCGAATTGTGCCTGCGGACGGGCGGTGGGCGCCGGCGGTGAAGACGCTTTGGTTTCGGCGAGCGTGTCGGCGGGGTTAACTCCGTCGCGCGTGAAGGCGAGCTTGTCGATCACGAGGCCGGGACTGCGGTAGCGGAGCAGCACTTCGTAGACGCCGGCGGCCGGGATGTAGGCTTGCACGGGCTTTTCCTTGATGGCTTCGGGGGTGTGGCCGCCCGGGCCTTTCGGGAGCTGCCACCAGCGGAGCGTCGCGCTGTGGCAACGCATGCCCTCGGGGCGGGTGGTCAGATCGGACCCGTAGAGCCGGGCGCCGCCCACCAGCAGGTGGGCGTCGTTAGTCGAGTGCGTTTCCATTACTTCGCCCTTGGCGTTTTTCATGCCCACCGCGTAGTGGCTGCGCATGTGGACGAAGTAAAAACCGGGTTCGGGGAATCTGACGCGGTAGCGCATCTCGGCGCCTGGCACGGCGCGGATAACGGCGACACCGTCTTCCGATAATTTTTCCCAACCGCCCTCACCGGACTCGGCTTCGAGCAACGCGATGCCGGAGCGGAACTCATGCGTAGGCGCGGCGGAGACGGGCGCCGCATGAGGTGGTGGTGGAGCGGAAGCGGGCGCGGCGGGGAGCGGGCTGGCGAGGACGAGTGCGATCGCGAGGACCGACAGGGTGGGCAGGGTTGTTTTCATGGAGGAGGAACGAGTGCTGTGGGTGTGAATATGATTTGCCGCCAGCGGCCGCGCGCGTAGCCGAAGCCGTCGCCTTCGGGAACTTTCCCG
>Ga0209591_10002585_pt1 | contig 21627 bp, 17 predicted proteins | sample MAT01_FD_187207 | JGI IMG/M metagenome (GOLD analysis project Ga0209591, IMG submission 187207) | Freshwater microbial communities from Lake Fryxell liftoff mats and glacier meltwater in Antarctica - MAT-01 (SPAdes) (version 2) | ecosystem: Environmental > Aquatic > Freshwater > Ice > Liftoff... | reverse complement strand
ATAGCCACGTCCCGGCAGAGTTTCGATGTAGCGCGGCTGTTCCGCTGAATCGCCCAAGACCTGCCGCAGCTTGTTTACGGCCGCATTGAGGCCATGCTCGAAGTCCCCATTTGTCGCCGAGGCCCATAACTCGCGCTGGAGAGCCTCCCGGCTGACTACCTCTCCGGCGCGATCGAGCAGTGTGGCCAGAATCTGGAGTGGCTGGCCTTGAAGGCGGACCCGGCTCCCATGCTTACGCAGTTCTGCGGAGGCGCCATCGTAGTCGAAAGGCCCGAAGACGTATTTCGGGGCGGGATTGGGTTGACTGCTCATTGAGCCAGCACTCCATAAGACTACATCATCAGCTACCCACGCCAGTAAGTCGTCATTTATGTGTCACTTATGCGATGAGGTCCTTGGTATGCGGAATGCATGGCGTTCCAGCGTCGCTCGGTTTAGGCTCCACCCATGAGCCTTTTCAAACTTACCCTCATTACGCTGGCGACCGCCAGTCTTCTCCTCGGCCAAGCCGAAGTCATCACCATGGGACTGCAAGGTCCCCAGAAGATTATCTTGACGCCCCGCGGGAATTTTCTGGTTACTGAAACCAGCACGGCCATCAACTCAGGTCGGGTCTCCTTCGTCTCGCGAGCGGGCGTCCGCCGCAGCCTCTTCGAAGGGATGCCCTCGGGAGCGGAAGTGACGGGCGGCGGTGGTGGCCCTACGGCCATGGCGCTTCGGGACCGGACTCTCTATCTCGCGACCGGCGGCGGCGATATTGAACGCCGCCCGGCCCCGGGCGCCCCCACGATCCATAATCCCCAGGGCGCTTCCTCGCCGATCTCTTGCTCCATTCTCGACGTTCGCTTAAGCGCGGATCTGGACACCGTCACCGGCACGTTTCGCCTGACGCCGGCGCTGCAGCAGTCGCTCGCGGATGGCGAAGCGATTGACCTCGACGATGGCGCCGGCTCCCGGGCGCGGGTCAGCGTCCTGGTCGACTTCCCGGATTCGGTCCCCGAAGGCACTGGCTATCGCTTTTGCAATCCCTGGGGGCTCGCCCTCACCCCGGACGGCAGCACCCTTTGGGTATCCGACGCCTCGATGAACTCGCTCAACCGCGTCAACACCGCTACCGGACGGTGGCAGCGTCAAATGCGATTTCCCGCGCTCCCCAACGTCGGGTCTTTCGGCGGACCCACGGTGGACGCCGTTCCCACCAGCATCCGGCTCTATGGCGATCAGATCCTGGTGAGCTTTCTCACTGGCTTCCCCTTCTCTTCGGGTCACGCCCGGGTGCTCGCCGTCAATCCGGAGACGCGCGTCATGGAGCCATTTATCTCCAACCTCACCTCCGCCGTTGACGTCCTGTGGCGGGAGCGTCCCGGACAGCGGCCGCAGTTCTTTGCGCTGGAGTTCAGTGTGGCCCAGTTGGCGACCCCGGCGGGCCCGGGCCGCTTGCTTCGCTACGATTCAGCGGTCCCCACGGTGGTGGCCGGTGACCTGCGTGCCCCGGTGAGCTTAGCCTTCGATCCAGCGACGGAGGAGCTGTTTATCCTGGAACTGAGCGGACGGATTTTGAAGGTGTCGGCGAAGTAACTACTTCGCTGGCTGATCGTAACCCGTCAGCCGCCGCACCCAGATATTGCGATAGCGCACGCTCGTGTCGTGGTTCTGCAGCCCGAGGGGCTCTTCGACACCGTGCGCTTCGTAAGTGCCCACCGCCCGGTGCGACATGCGGCCGCCGATCTCCTTGCGATGGTGCAGCACGATGCCGTTGGCGATCACAGTGACGTAGGCGGGCTTGGCGAGCTTGTCGCCTTCGAACTTGGGGGCTTCGAAGATGATGTCGTAGGTCTGCCACTCGCCGGCCTTGCGGGAGGCATTCACCAGGGGCGGCCATTGCGCGTAGATGGCGCCGGCTTGGCCGTCGGCGTAAGTGGGGTTGTTGTAAGAGTCCAGCACTTGGATCTCGTAGCGATTCATCAGCAGCACGCCGGAGTTACCGCGCCATTGGCTGGTGCCGTCGATCTCGGCGGGCGCGGCCCATTCAAGGTGTAACTGCATGTCGCCGAATTTTTCCTTCGTCACCAGGCCGCCGGTGGTCACTTCCATATAGCCGTTCTCCACCTTCCAGGCACCCGGCTTGGTGCCGCCCTTGCCGGGGTTCTCCCACTTCGAAAGGTCCTTGCCGTCGAACAGGACCACGGCGTCCGAAGGCGGCTGGCCGTAAGTGGCGCCGGGCGTCATCATCCGCGGGCGCGGGCGGTCAATGTCGTGCACCTTCCACTTCTGACCGGGTAGCACCGGCGTGTCGGTGTAGCCCAAGGAGGCCGTTCTCCCCTTCTTGCGCGCCTGCGCGAAAGCGCCAGGGCTCAGGACAAAAACAACAGCGGCCAAACAGAGGATTCGTAGCTTCATCTCGACCAACGAGCTTATCAAACGTTTGCCATGTATTTGTCATCTGCTTCTGGTAGCCTGATGGGCTATGAGGCTCGCCAATCTTTTTCTGCTCTGCTCTCTTCCGCTGGCTGCGCAAGAGTTTCGCGCCAACATTACCGGCTTGGTGAACGACCCCTCTGGCGCACCCGTCGCCGGCGCCAAAGTGTTGGTGAAGGATCTGGATCGTAACGTGACGATCGGGACGGAGACCAATGAGTCCGGCCGCTACCTTACGCGCTTCCTGCCGCCGGGGGCTTACTCGGTGGCGGTGGAGAAAGCTGGCTTCAAGCGCGGCGTGCGGGAAGATATCCGGCTGCAAGCGGCGGACCGGCTGAGCGTGAATGTCCAACTGGAGTTAGGCACCACCACCGATAGTGTCACCATTCGCGACGAGGGCGCGTTGCTCGAAACGGAGACGGCCTCGCGGCGGTCCACCGTGGAACAGAAGTTCGTGCAGGACGTGGCGGCCAACGGGCGCAATCTCTATCAGTTTCTATTCACCCTCCCCGGCGTCACCAAGACCAGCCGTTACTGGGGCTCCTTTGAGTTATACGCTTTCGGCAACATGAATAGCATCATGATCAACGGCGGAAGGTCCGGCGAAAACGAGACCCTGATCGACGGCATTACCTCGACGCGCGGCAGCCGCAGCGCTTCCTTTGCGCCGGCACTCAATGCCATTCAGGAAGTAACGGTGTTGACCAATTCTTATGACTCCCAATACGGTCGTTTCGGCGGCGGAGTTACCAGCGTCAACTTACGCGCCGGTACCAACCAATTCCATGGCCAGTTGTTTGAGTTTCTGAAGAATGACAATATCCAGGCCAACGGTTACTCGCGCAACTCGGTCGGCATCAAGCAGCCGGAGTTTAAGAACAATACCTTCGGCTTTACCATCGACGGACCCATCCGAATCCCCAAACTCTTCGATGGCCGCAATAAGCTCTTCTTTATGGTCTCGCTCGAGAGCTTGAACGAGCGCAACCCGCAAACCCAGCTCTGGACCGTCCCTACCGCCCTCGAAGCGGCCGGCAACTTCTCCCGCACCGTCACCAACGACGGTCGGCAAGTTGTGATGTACGATCCGCTCACCACCGTGCAAAGCGGTAACGCCTTCATCCGCACGCCCTTCGCCGGCAACGTGATTCCGCCCAATCGTCTGAATCCGGTGGCCGCCAAGGCCGTCGGCTTCTATCCCCAGCCCAATCGGATTAGCGAAAGTGCGGACAACCAGAATAACTACTTATTCAACAACAGTTCGCGCAATAGTTACAACCAATGGCTCGGCAAAATGGATTGGGTGCTGAATTCGAATCATCGCGTTAGCTGGCGCTATGGCGAGACGCCCTGGTCGAACTTTGCCCGCGTGCAATGGGGTAACAATGCCGCCGAGCCTTCGTCCGAGTTTCCTTCCACCCGCGTCTCCCGCAACTGGGGCGCCGATTGGACTTACACCGTCAACCCCTCCACGGTCGTCAACTTGCGCGGCGGCCTCGCCCGCTACGAAGGCTTCTCCGGCAATACTTTCGGCCGCGGCTTCGACCCTACCCAACTCGGATTTCCCTCCACCTTGGTCTCGCAGTTTCTTTCGCTCCAATATCCGCGCTTTAATTTTACCGGCAATAACCTAAGTCCCCTGGGTGCTTCGCAAACCAGCGGCTATGAAACGCAAGACACTTACTCCTTGCAACCCAACTTACAAATGATTCGTGGCCGGCACTCCTATAAGTTCGGCGCCGAGTTCCGCCGCTACAATGACAATCGCATTCGACCCGCCTCGGCCAGCGGTAACTACACCTTCGCCCGTAACTGGACCCAAGCCGATCCCCAGCGCGCCGACGTCCAGTCCGGTAGCCCGGTGGCCAGTTTCATCCTGGGCTACCCCACCTCCGGCTTTGTGGACCGCAACATGGACCCGGCCTATCGCAATTCCTACCAGTCCTACTTCTTCCAGGACGATTGGAAGATCCGCCGCAACCTGACCTTGAACCTCGGCCTCCGCTGGGACTACGAGTCGCCCATTGTCGAGCGTTATAACCGACAGGTCCGCGGCTTCGCCTTTGACCAGGCGAGCCCCATCGCGAGCCAAGTGCAAGGCCTCAGCCTGAAGGGCGGCCTGCTCTACGCCGGCAACCAAGGCGAGTCGCGCGAAGCCTTCAATCGCGATCAAAACAACTGGCAGCCCCGCATCGGCGTGGCCTGGCAGTTCCGGCCCCTCTGGGTGATGCGCGGCGGCTACGGTCTCTACTACCTGGGCCAGAACGCCCTGGGCCCTGACACGGGCTTCAGCCAACCCACCAACCTGATCGCCAGTACCGACAACAACCTCACCCCGGCCGTCACACTCTCCGACCCTTTCCCGCGCTCGCAGTTCCCGTCTGGACTGCTGCAGCCGATCGGCTCCTCGCAAGGGCTCGCCACGAACCTCGGGCTGGGTGTCGCCGCGCAAAACCTGAACCGGCCGCTGCCTTATTCACACCAGTTTAGCTTCGGCTTGCAGCGTGTCCTGCCCAACCAATGGCTCGTCGACGCCTCCTACGCCGCCAACCTCACGCGCAAGCTGCCCGTGGGGGCCGGGCTCAACTACATTCCCGCCGCCACGCTCACTTCGCTGCCCGTGGCCGAGCGCGCCGCCTTTTTCAACGCCCAGGTAAACAACCCTCTGCGCGGACTGCTGCCGGGCTCCGCCTTCAATGGCGCCACCGTGCCGCGCCAGCAGTTGCTCTTCGCCTATCCGCAATACGCGAACGTCAACCTCCAGAGCCTGCCCATCGGTGGCCAAAGCTATCACTCGCTGCAGACGAAGGCCACTCGCCGTTATGCCAATGGCCTCGCCGCCCAGCTCTCCTACACTTGGTCGAAGACGCTCGAACGCGTGACGATCCTCAACAACCAGGATGTGCTCCTGGGCGACCTCAATGCTACCCGACCCGACCAGAGACTGGTGGAGTTCGACACGCCGCACACCTTCTCCGCCGTCGCCACCTATGAGCTGCCATTTGGCCGCAATAAGAAACTCTTGGGCGGCTTGCCGAAGTGGGCCGACGCGATTGTCGGCGGATGGAATTTGAGTGCGCAGTACATGTACCGCTCGGGAAGTCCGCTCGAGTTTCCCAATGCCGCTCCGCTCACCAATCGCAGTGCCGCGCTCACCAATGCCCAACGCGACGAGAATGCGGTGAAGGGCGGCGGCACCAAGTTCAACCCGTTCTTCGACAAGTGGTTCGACACGACGCTCTTCCCAAGGCAGGCCCAGGCCCCCTTCACGCTGCGCGACTTCCCGACGCGCTTCCCGGACGTTCGCAGCCCCTTTCTGCAGAGCTGGGAACTTTCCGGCTACAAACAGTTCACGATCCGCGAGCGGGTGCGGATTCAGGTCCGCGCCGACTTCCAGAACGCCTTCAACTACACCTACTTCGGCCGCCTGATCGCGACTTCGGTGACCGATTCGCGCTTCGGCCAATTGAACCCGGCCCAGGACAACCAGCCGCGGACCGTAGTGCTGGTGATGAAGGTGCTGTTCTAGCGGCATGAAAAAAACCGCGACCCCAATTTTCAGGGTCGCGGCTGGGGAGGGGAAGGGAACGCCCCGCGGGATGGAGATACCGCGTCGCGTCCAGGCTCCTGGGCTCAGATCGTTTGATTTTGATTAGTTGAGTTGGGAAGAACCCAGGCTGGGAAAAACAGCAGGCCGTCCTCCGGCGAATCAGCCTGCTGCTCTTTTTGGGGGAGATCGTTTACTGGCCGCGGCCTTGCTGACGCACCACCAGCGTGGCGACTGGCACCGGGCTGCCGTCGGGACTTTTGGTTTCCAGACGCAACTTGGCTACCCGCGGCTGCTCAAAGAAGTTGGGGAGCAGTTCGTAGGTAAGGTCTCTAGAGCCATGGGTGACTGCGCCATGACTCACTGCGCTGGCACTGACGTGCACCCAGGAGGCGGGCGTAAAGGTCCATGGGCATTGCGGATGGCTCGCCGTCACGCGCAGACGGAACAATCCGCCATCGGCAGTGTGTTGAGCGGCCACGGGAGAAAGGGAATACCGGCAATTGAGCGAGGGCTCGGCGGCCGGCAGAAATACGGTGCAGGTGAGGGCGGCGACCAACAGGTTTACGAACATTAGGTAACTCCATATACATCAGGGAAGAAGAAGCTAAACTTGAATCGAATTCGATCACAAGCTCAGTCGAATTTGCATTGGTCCCAATGTAGAACGTTCTATCGAGCTTGTCTAGAGCAAATCGTGAATTTGCTCAACTTTCGTTGGCGGCGGTGGGATGTTCCACACTGGGCGAACTTTCGGCGCGCCCGGTCTGTTTCCGGCGCCACTTATGCCATTCGGCCAGGTGCCATTTCCCTTTGTCGACGGCGAGGTCCTGCTTTTCGCGTGAGCGTCGGCGCAGCACCTGATAGACGGTCTGGTAGTTACTGTCGCGCAGACCGCCTTGCTTCAGCGCGGCGATCACCTCGTGCGTGTTGAGTGGCTTCTGCACCGCGCGCAGATGGGCGATGGTTGCTTCGGGAATGGTCATGCCGAGGAAGGGATAGGCCCGCGGCGCTTCGTAGACCGACTGAAGACCCAATGGCAGACTCGACGTGGCAGTAGCGGGCAAATTCACCAGCCGCCGAATCGCAAGAATCGCCGCCTCAAGTTCCGCTTTGCGGTGCTCAAGGTCGGCCAGTACTTGCACATAATCGACGGGTTGCATGGATAGGACCTCAGCAAGTTTAGCGCTCCTTGAGTTGCTGTTCAAGAGAACCAAAGGCGAAAGCTCAAAATAGCGCTCAAAGCGATGCTAAATCGGCCAACGAGGCGTTCCAGCGGGTGGCTCAAAGTCTGCTCTTTCGGCGCCAAACGAGAAAGCCGCTGGAGGTTCCAGCGGCTTTCTCTTAGCAAATTCGACCGCTTCTTACCTAAGTGGTAGGGGTTGGTCATCGTTGCCTAGACTATAGCGGCTTCTAGCGTCGGTGTCAAATCGCGCTCCCGGCCTGCTGTAAGCCCGACTTTGAGCGCATTGTGGAAATTGCTAAGTATTAAGCAGTCGCTCAAAGAACTTCATCAATAAAAGACTTCGCTCAATAAATGATCAAAGAGGGGGATCGCCCTCGCGCGCACCGCGCAACGCCGCGGATAATCGTTCGAGATCACTCTGCTCGCCCTCCATCCGTTGGAGAAACCAGCACCCCATGCCCGCCGCCGCCCCGGCCCCAGTGCCCCAAGGCTCCGGCAGCCACACGGCCAGAACCACGCCCACCGCGCACAATGCCCACACCATCGCCGACGGCTTCTTTCGCCGCTTTAGCCTCTTCGCCCGGGCCGGCCAGATCGACTCGGGTGGATACCGGCCGTAGGTGAGCGCGTAGAGCAGACGCGTTTGTTCAACCGCCGACGGATTGGCGAACTCGCACCCCGACAGACGCCGCTCGATCTCGTCCGCTTCCGGCAACTGGCGCCACTCCGGCAGTTCGCGATGCAGGTCCCAGGCGGCTTTGATGGGCGCGGGTGGCGCTACCGGATGGGGCGCGGTCAGCGTCAGATGCAGGAACTTCCGGTACTCCGAGAACACGGTTTCGGCAAACGCCACCGTCCAGCCTTGTCGCCTGGCCAGCGTCTCCCAAAAGGCGTACTGCGCCGTGGCATCGCCGATGCGCAGGTCCGACCACCGTGCCCAGCTTTGCGGTTGCGTGTCCACCCTTCAGCAATCGACGCAAATGGGGGGATCTTTAGCCCGTGCTCGCTACCCCAAAAATAGTTTTGCCCAGTTCGCTGCTGTCCACAGTGAACCGGGCAAATATTTTTCCTCCACGGGCTTGAGCTTTCAACCTAGCACAAAAGCAACTACCACGCGTGGCGGTAGAGTGTGAGCAAGTCCAGCTCCGTGCATGTCCGCGGATTCAGCTGATGGCAGCCGTCTTCAAAGGCCTTTGCCGCCAAGCTTGGCAAAGACTCCTCCGGAATGCCATAGTCGCGCAAGCGGGGCAAAATCCCCAGCAAGGCATTCAACCTCCGGACCGCAGTGGCCGCGTCTGGTCCCCCTAGTACTTCCCCCAGTTCCTTCATCCGATCGGCCACGACCTCCTGGTTGAACTCGATCACCGCCGGCAACAACACGGCGTTGGCCGTGCCGTGGTGCATGCCGAACTCGGACGACAGGGGATGGGCCAGCGAATGCGTCGCGCCGAGCCCCTTTTGGAACGCGATGGCACCCATCATGGACGCCATCATCATGCCGGTGCGCGCTTCGAGGTCCTGCGGATTTCGGGCTAGTCGCGGCAGGTGTTCGGCGCACAGCTTCACGCCGGCCAGGCCGATGCCGTCGCAGATGGGATGGTAGCCCTTCGCCACGTAGGCCTCGAAGTTATGCGTCAGCGCGTCCATGCCCGTGCCGGCCGTCACGCCCGCGGGCAGGCCCAGGGTGAGTTCTGGATCGTTCAGGACCAAATCGGCGAGCAGGTAGGGGCTGAAGATCACCGTCTTGCGATTCGTCGCGGCAATGGTGATTACCGCGGACCGGCCCACTTCGCTGCCCGTGCCCGAAGTCGTGGCGAGCGCAATCATCGGCGGCACGTCGCGGGTGATCTTGGCGTCGCCGCCGATCAGGTCGTCATAGTCAGCCAACGGCAAAGGATGGGTCACCTTCAGCCGAATCGCCTTGCCTGCATCGAGTGGCGACCCGCCGCCCAGGGCGATGATCGAATCGCAGTGGCTGGCCTGGTAAGCCGTTACGCCATCGGTGACATTCTGCTCGGTCGGGTTAGGGTCAACGGCGTCGAAGACGATGGCCTGAGGCACTAATCCCTGCACCAGGTCGAAGACCGGGGTGCGCCGCAAGCCGCGATCGGTTACCAGCAGTGGCCGCCGGAACCCTCGCCGTTCACACTCTGCCGGTAACTGTTGCACGGCGCCAGGCCCAAAGAGAATCGCGGTCGGAAAAGAAAATCGATGTAAGGACATGAACCTAGAGGATAGCGAAACTTACAATAGAAGGAGCGTGCAAGAAGAAGTTCTCGACAAAGTCTACGATGGCCGATTGGCCAAGCGGCTGGTCCGCTATCTTTGGCCATATCGCGGGACGGTGGCTTGGGCCATGGTGCTTCTGTTCATCAATGCGGCGCTCCAGATCGCGGGCCCACTGCTGACCAAAGTGGTCGTCGATTGTTACCTCACGCAGGGCGGCTGCTCGCTGGCGATGGTAGCCTGGCTGCCGCCCCAGCCGTCCACGGGCATCTATCTCATCCTGGCGATCTACCTGGTCGCCATCATCCTCACGACGCTGGCCGAATTCGGCCAAACTCTGCTGATGCAGCGCACCGGCCAAATGGCGATGTTCGACTTGCGCCGCGAAGTGATGACCCACCTGCAGCGCCTCGACATCGCCTACTTCGACCGCAACCCGGTCGGCCGCTTGGTCACCCGCGTCACCTCCGATGTCGATACCTTGAACGAGCTGTACACCTCGGGCGTGGTTACCATCCTGGCCGACATGGTGGTGCTCATCCTGATCATCATCGCCATGTTCCGCATGAATGCCAACCTCACTTGGATCATGCTCGCCGTGATGCCCTTCGTCTTTCTCACCACCAGCATCTTCCGCAAGGCTGTCACCGTGGCCTACCAGAAGACGCGCCTCGCCGTCGCCAAGATCAACTCCTACATTCAGGAACATGTGAATGGTGTCTCCGTGCTGCAACTCTACAATCGTGAAGCCCAAGCGCGCGAGGACTTCGACCAGATCAACCGCGAGCACATGGACGCCTTTAAGGAAGGCATTCACGCCTACGGCTGGTTCTATCCCGTCACCGAACTGCTCACCATGATCGCCCTGGCCGGTTTGCTGAGCTACGGCGCGATTCGCGTGCACGACCAGAGCTTGTCGCTGGGCATCCTGCTCGCCTTCATTCAATATGGCTTCCGCTTCTTCCGGCCCATCGCCGACCTGAGTGAGAAGTACAACATCCTGCAATCGGCGATGACGGCCTCCGACCGGGTTTTCAAGCTCCTCGACACCCAACCCGAGATCGTCGCTCCCGCCGCTCCGCGCGCCTTCCCTGCGGACGCTGCTGCCATAGAATTCGACCACGTCTGGTTCGCCTACCAGGGCGAGGACTGGGTGTTGCGCGACGTAAGCTTCCGCATCGAGCCCGGCCAAACCGTCGCCGTCATTGGGCACACCGGGGCGGGGAAGACCACTATCATCAGCCTGCTACTGCGCTACTACGATGTGCAGAAAGGCACCATCCGCGTCGGTGGCATCGACCTTCGGGAACTGGATCCGATCGACCTGCGCCGCCACTTCGGCGTCGTGCTGCAGGATCCTTTCCTGTTCACCGGCACCATCGGCGACAACATCCGCCTGGGCGATGAGGCCATGGCCGAGGTGGACCTGGAGAATGCTGCCCGCGAAGTGAACCTGCTCGACTTTGTGGACACCCTGCCCACTCGCTTCGACTACGAACTGCGCGAGCGCGGCCTAGGCTTATCTACCGGGCAGAAGCAACTCGTCGGCTTTGCGCGCGCTCTCGCTCGCCAACCCCGCTACCTGATCCTTGACGAAGCGACTTCGAGCGTCGACACCGAAACCGAGCTACGGATTCGGCAGGCGCTCGACCGGCTGGTTACCGGCCGCACCTCCATCGTCATCGCCCATCGTCTTTCGACCATTCAACGCGCGGACCGGATCCTGGTGATGCACAAAGGCCAACTACGCGAAAGCGGCACCCATCAGGAGTTACTCGCCATGGATGGCCTCTACACGCGCCTCTACCAGTTGCAGTACCAGGAGCAAGAGGTGGCTTAGGCCGTCACGCGGACACCCTTCCAAAACGCTACGCGCCCTTTGATCTGATTGGCCGCGTCGCTGGGCTCTGGATAGTACCAGGCCGCCCCCGCGTTGCGCTTGCCGTTCACCACCACGTCGTAATACTTGGCCGTGCCCTTCCAGGAGCAGACCGTCGTGGTCGCGCTCGGCTCAAAGAACTCCTGGTGCATCGCCTCGGCGGGAAAGTATTGGTTCCCCTCCACCACCACGCACGCGTCACTCTCGGCGATTACCGTATCTTCCCAAATTGCTTTTGCCATACCTCTATCTTGATACTTTGTTGGCACCTCTGCGGTGGCCGGTGCGTATTCTCTTTCATGACCAAACCAATCCGACCAGGCATCGTCTAAGCGCCATGAGTCTTTTGCCTGACTTTCGGTATGCTCTCCGCGCCATCCGCCGCAGCCCTCTTTTCGCTACGGTCGCTATTCTCTCGCTGGCCTTGGGCATCGGTGCCAATACGGCCATCTTCACATTGATGGACCAACTGATGCTCCGGCCCCTGCCGGTCAAAACTCCCGACCAATTGGTGATGCTCTATCAGCGTGGCTCGCACAATGGCAACAACATGGGCGATCGCATGCAGAGCTATCCCATCTACCAGGACTTTCAACAGAAGGCCGCCTTGCTTTCCGAAGTTTTCTGCCGCCGAACGATTGAGTCGTCGGTTAGTGTCAACAATCAAACCGAACGGGTGGATGCTGAATTGGTTTCGGGCAATTACTTTACCGCTTTGGGGGTAAAGCCAGCGCTGGGGCGCGTGCTCAATTCCCGCGAGGACGATCGCCAATATCTCGGCCATCCGGTGGCCGTCCTGAGTTATGACTATTGGGTGAATCGATTCGCTAAGGACCCGACAATACTCGGCCAGAAGATACTCGTGAATAACTATCCGCTTACCGTGGTGGGCGTCTCCGCCGAAGGCTTCGCCGGCCTGGACCCCTCTCGCTCCACTCAGTTGCGCGTCCCGATCCAAATGATGCCCGTGATGGTTCCGCAGTGGACTTTTCTCAAAATGGACGATCGCCGCTCCCGCTGGGTGCAGGTCTTTGCGCGGCTCAAGAACGGGCAGACGTTGGAAACCGTAAAGCCCCAATTACAGGTGCTCTTCCGCCAGATTCGAGAATATGAAATGACCTTACCTGCAGCTCGCACCTGGAGTAACTACATGCGAGCGCGCTTTATGGATGGCACCATCGATTTGAGTGCGGCTTCCTCCGGGTACTCCCAACTCCGCAACAGTTTCTCTACCGCGCTCATCGTCTTGATGTGCATGGTAGGTCTGGTATTGCTGATTGCCTGCGCTAACGTCGCGAACTTACTCATCGCCCGCTCTTTCTCCCGCCAGAAAGAGATTGCAGTTCGACTTTCCCTCGGCGCGAGTCGCGGTCAGTTGGTGCGGCAATTACTCGTCGAGAGCCTTCTGCTAGCCTTCGCCGGCGGGGTGGCCGGCGTCGCGCTGGCCGTCGCCATGACCAAGGGTTTACTCGCCCTCGTCCCATCGGAAGGTAGCCCATTGTTAATCCGCGCTGAGCCGGACTCGCGGATCCTGATCTTCACCTTGTCACTCACGGTTCTGACCGGCCTGGTCTTTGGCCTGGTGCCGGCTTTGCGCGCCAGCCGCCCCGACTTATGGTCCACTCTGAAGGACGCCGTCGGCTCCGTCAGCGGCTCCGGCGGCTCACTCTATCTGCGCAAAGGTTTGGTGATGGCCCAAGTGGCTTTAAGTTTCCTGTTACTCTTCGGTGCCGGTTTATTCGTGCGCAGCTTGTTCAATCTACAAGCCACCGACACCGGCTTCGACGAGATGGATAACTTAGTCACGTTTCAGGTGTCGCCGGCCCTCAATGGTTATGACGGGCTCCGCGCCACTCGACTTTACACGGACTTACTAGAGCAGATTCGAGCATTGCCGGGAATCAAGTCGGCTAGCCTCGCTTCCGTCGCGCTCCTATCCGGCAATGAATGGGACAGTACTATGTCGGTGGAAGGCCACACCGCCAAAGATGGCGAAGATATGCAGGCCTTCATAAACTCGCTCTCTCCCGGTTACTTCGAAACCATGGGTATCTCGCTCCTCGAAGGCCGGGACTTCGATCGCCGCGATATTAAAGAAGATGCCAAAGTGGCGATCGTCAATCAGCGTTTCGCGAAGCATTACTTTGGCGACCGTAGTGCCATTGGCCGTCATTTGGGCCGCGGTAGTCGACCCGATACTAAGCTCGATGTCCAGATCATCGGCGTCGTCGAGGATACTCTCTACGAAGGCCCGCGCGAAGGCGTTCGCCGTCAGGTCTTCGTCCCAAACTGGGGTAAGCAGGGCGTCGCTTTCTATGTCCGCACGTCGCTTGGCTCTCACTCGGCCCACGGCTTACTGCGCACGGCGGTGAAGAAGCTGGATGTTGGGTTGCCCATCTACCAGATGAAGACCTTGGCGGCCCAGTTAGACGAGACCTTACTTACCGAACGCCTAATCGCCCTACTCTCCGCCGGCTTCGGCATGCTGGCGACCCTGCTGGCGGCGATCGGCCTCTACGGCGTCATGGCCTTCGTGGTCGCTCGCCGCACGAAGGAACTCGGCCTGCGGATGGCCTTGGGCGCCCAGCCTCGCGAAGTGATCTGGATGGTGATGCGGGAGGTGCTGACGCTGTTGGGCCTCGGGCTGTTAGTGGGAGTTCCCACCGCGATCTTATTGGGCCGCTATGTGGCGGCGCAGTTGTACGGCATCGAGGCGAACGACCCTTGGGTGGCCGGCACTTCGATGCTACTGCTGATCCTGGTTGCCAGCTTGGCGGGATTCATCCCCGCTCGTCGCGCTAGCCGCATCGACCCGATTGTAGCTCTGCGCTATGAGTAACGTAAAATGATCCGGTGACCCGTCGTCTCTTCAACCAAACCGCCCTTGCCGCCCCATTGGCCGCGGCCGACACGAAACCGAACGTGGTGGTGATCCTCTGCGATGACCTGGGTTACGGCGACGTGCGCGCCTTCTTTCCCGAGTCCAAGATGTCCACTCCTCGCATGGACGCCTTGGCTCGCGAAGGCCTGCGCTTTGTCGATGCTCATTCGCCCTCGTCATTGTGCACGCCCACTCGCTACGGCTTACTTACGGGTCGTTATTGCTGGCGTACTTTCTTGAAGCAAGGCGTGCTCAACGGATATTCTCCGTCGCTGATTGAGCCCGGTCGAGAGACAATCGCCTCGCTACTAAAGAAACAGGGCTATCGAACCGGAGGCTTTGGTAAGTGGCACTTAGGTTTAGGTACGGCGGCGAAAACTGACTTTACTCAGCCCTTGCGACCTGGCCCATTGGACCAAGGCTTCGATGAATACTTCGGAATTCCCGCTTCGCTGGATATGCCACCCTATGTCTTTGTCGATGGCGAGCGTGTTCAGGAACAACCGACAAAGACAATTGAGACCAATGGAGAAGTGAAGCGCGGCCCCTACTGGCGCGGCGGTCCGATTGCGCCTAGCTTTCAAATGGAGGAAGTGGTGCCCAAGATCACGGATCGCGCCTGTAAGTTTATCGACGCCGCAGTGAAAGCGAAGCAGCCTTTCTTTGCGTACGTTCCTTTACCGGGTCCACACACGCCTTGGGTGCCTTCTAAGCCTTTTCAGAAAAAGTCGAAAGCTGGCCTTTACGGCGACTATGTTGAGGAGATCGATGCCTCCATTGGTAAGATCGTCGACCAGTTACAAGCATCTAGTGTGGCGGCCAACACGTTAGTGATGGTAACCAGCGATAACGGCGCTCCCTGGGAGAAGCGTGACTCGGATGAGGCCGCCGGCCACTGGGCCGATGCGAATTGGCGGGGCCAGAAGAGTGATATCCAAGAAGGCGGCCATCGGGTTCCGTTTATTGTCCGTTGGCCCGCAAAAGTGAAAGCCGGCAAGGTATCCAGTCAGTTACTCTGCCATACCGATATCTTCGCCACCGTGGCAGATTTGGTGGGTGCCAAGCTCACTCCCGGAATGGCCGAGGATAGTTACTCATTCGCGCCGGTTCTAATGGGTGCGGCCAGGAGCCGTCGCCAAGCCGTGGTACACCATGCCGGAAACGGGATGTTCTCGATTCGTTCCGGGGAGTGGAAGTTAGTCCTGGGCCGTGGCTCTGGCGGGTTCACTTCACCGGCAGCGATTAATCCCGGCTCGGGCGAGCCGATCGGGGAGCTTTACCACTTGAAAGAGGATCCGCACGAAGATCGGAACCTTTATGCCAAAATGCCACAGGAAGTGAAGCGGCTTACCGATTTACTCAATAACTGGCGTTCGGCCGACCACAGCCGGTAACTTACTCTGGTTTATGCACCTTAGTCCGCGCCGCCTCGCGCTGAGCCGCGGGCAGCGTGACATTGAAGCTGGCCCCATAACCATTGGTTTGGTGATACACATAGCTCTGCCAAGGGTCTTTGTTCCCCATGCGCGGATCGCCGGTTTCCTTGAGATACTTTTCGAGGCGATTACGCAGGCCGGCGACCTGTCGGGCAAAGCGAGGTTCGGCGGCTAGATTATGCGTTTGTCCCACGTCGGCGGCAACGTCGTAGAGTTCTTCGGCCGGCCGCTTGCTGAGGCAAAGCGCGACTTGTTGCGGATACTTCTTGGCGGTCTCCGGATCGAAGAGCGCATCTTTGGAGGGCCCGCCATCAATGTCACCGTGCGTGGTGTTGTTTGACGAAAGAAAGTCGCCGCCCGTGGGCCAGCGGTCCGGGGCGAAGTTACGGATATAGAGGAATTCTTTCGTTCGTAGGGAACGCATAGGATAAGTGCCGCCATCGGGCCGGCACATCGTGTGGCGCTCCAAAGCGCAGAATACTTGGTCCCGGTCGGTGTCAACCGAGGCACCACGGAGCAGCGGAAGCAGGCTGCGGCCGGCTATGCCGGCAGGGCGGGGAAGCCCGGCGGCTTCGAGGAAAGTTGGGGCGAAGTCAGTGTGACTGACGAGACTCGGAATGACCGTTCCTGCCTTGATGTTACTCCCCCAACGAATGGCAAGCGGCATGTGGACGCCCCAATCATATAGATTCACCTTGGCGCGCGGAAAGGGCATACCGTTGTCGCTGGTGACCACGATGAGGGTTTCTTCGAGCAGCCCTTTCTCTTCGAGTAACTTCACGGTGCGGGCCAGTTGCTGGTCATACCACTCGATCTCCAAATAATAATCGAGTAGGTCCGAACGTACTTGGGGTGTATCCGGAAGAAACTCTGGTACCTGGGCGTCCTCGAGTGTTTTGCCGAGGCGAAGGCCGCTGCCCTGGTCGTAAACGCGATGCGGTTCTTTCGAGCCCATCCAGAAGCAGAAAGGCTTCTCCCCGCGCTGGTCCAGGAACTCGCGGAGGTTTTCGGTATAGTCCGCGGGTTCGATACCCGGCCGTACCGGAGTGGCGTGTTTACGGCTATTGTATTCTTTGCCGCAAGGGTTACGGGTAAGTCCCAGGGCCTTCCAATTTCCAGGGGCCCAGCCTTTGCCGGTGTATCCGATGGCATATCCGGCATCTTCGAGTAGGTGCGGATAAAGCGGAATGGACGGCGGGATGGTGCCATAAAGAGTGCCGGCCTCTTGTTGCTGCCAAACGTGCCGCCCCATCAATACCGCACTGCGGGAGGGCGTGCAGGATGGGCTCGCTGAAAAAGAGTTCAGGAACAGCGCGCCTTCCGCTGCGATGCGGTCAAAGGCCGGCGTGGCGACGTGCTTCGCCCCATAGGCTCCCGCATCCCGCCAGGATTGATCATCGGCGATTACCAAGAGGATATTCGGACGGGAGGCCTTCCTGGTGCAGGCTGTGGTGGCCACCAAGAGAGAACTAGCGAGTAAGTCCCGACGGCGCATTATTGATCCCCCAACAATAGCTTGAATTCGGCGATCTGCCGGGAGATCTCTTCCCGAGGCATGTCGCGATACTTGGCCGGCAGTAGGCTGCGCCGGGTGCACTCTTGCACCGCAACTAAGTTCTGCATCTCAATCTCGATGGGGTAAGAAGGGGGGATAAAGTCTTCGAGCGTGGCGAGTAAATCGTCCGCGCCGATGGTCGAGTCATTCTCGAGTGCGCTCTTCATGCTGGCCCGCACGAGAATCGCCTCGATATCGGCCCCGGAGAGCGTGCCGGCCTTTTGGAGGAAGACCTTTTCCACTTCCGCGTCACTCAGCTGAATCCGGGTTTTTTTGAGCATGGCGCGGAGCATGGCTAAGCGGTCTTCGTCGGTGTCGGGGTAGAAGAGGGCGATGTGTTCTTCGGCGCGTCCTTGGCGCTTGAGGTCGACGGGGAGTAAGTCGGGTCGGCTGGTGAGGAGAAACCAGACGACCTTGCCCCGGTAGTCAGTATTACCCATGAACTGAGCGATCTGAGCGAAGACGCGGTTATTTACTCCGGAATCGCCGGACGACGAGCGGTCGCCTAGCTGAGCGTCGGCCTCGTCGACGATTACCATGATGGGGCTCATGGCTTTGAGGAGCGCAAGTACCTTCTCGAGATTCGACTCGGTCTGGCCCTGCCACATACTCCGGAAGTTCTTGAGCGTGACGGCGGGAATGCCGACTTCGCCGGCGAAGCAGGAGGCGAGGAAAGTCTTCCCCGTGCCAACCGGGCCACAAATGACATAGCCCATGGGGACGACTTGGGGCTTGCCTTTCTCGATGGCGGTGGCCGCGTCACGCAGTAACTTCTTGGCTCCCGCGCTGCCGGAAAGGTTATCGAGCGTAAAGCGAGTTTGAACAAACTCGAGCATGCCACCGGACTCCGCTTCGATCAGAGCTCTTTTGCGGGTGCTTAGTTCCTTCACCGTAAGTGGCGTACGGTTGTGATGGGATTGGGCGAGCAGGCCCTGTAAGTGGACACGTTTGAGGCCGGAAGTAAGATTCGCCAGCACCGCCGGAGTGACATCAGAGCCGGTGGGCAGGGGAGTGATCGTTAACTGCCAGTTAATGAATTCCAGGCGCTCCGTCTCATCGGGGAGGGGAATCAGGATTGGCGCCACGCCAGGGTGTTGGACGATGCTCTGGTTCAGTTCGAGCAAGTTCTCCGCAATTAAGCATATGGTGACGTCCTGGCGCAGAAACTGAGGGCTATGGGCCCAGCGCTTCAGGATGACAATGGCATTGCGGTCTTCGGGTGAGAGGCTTTGGGTGTTGCCGGCGGGGGCGACAGTTTCGGCGAAAGAAATCGAGAAGGCGATCTTACGATGGTCCAGCAGACGAAGGCGTAAGTAGTTATCTAAGATGCTCAGGACGCCGTCCGGATTGCGGGGGAGTCCGGCGCTGTAGTTACTGCCGTGGAAAGAGTCGTAGCCACTGAGCGCCGAGCGGAAGTCGGCTTGCACGTCGTTGCTGGCGAAGGAGAGTCCGCCGCCACGGTCATAGTCGAAGACGATTTGCCGCTGCCCGAAGAGGCCCTTCTGGAGGAAGTCTTTGAGCGATACGAAAGTTAGTGGCCCAGCGTTGCGCAGCGGAACGAGGTCATGGACGTTCTGGTGCAGAACAAACTGCACGTAGGCGCCGGAGTAGTATTTCTCGGAAAGCTGTTGTGCCCAGAGAGGAAGGTCAGTTGGCATTGCGGTTTCGCTCCCGGGGTGCATTGGGGTCGTTAGTGGAACCGGTAGGCATGGGCGCCAGGGTGGTGGTCATCTCGTCGGACGAGATGCGGAAGAAGTCTTCAATCTCGCGTACCGTGGCCTCGGTGGATTCGACGTCTTGCATCAGCAGGTCGAGTTTCTCATTCACCTGTTGAGGGTCGGATAGAGAGACGGATTGGTCGCGGATGAGGGCGAGGACATCTTCGATGGCGGCGCACTGCACTTGGATTACCTGTAAGTCCTCAACGATCTTCTGGTAGCGCTCCTGGCGCTTGTGCATGATCTCGATGCGCTTGCGGTTGATTTCTTGCACTTTAGGAGGTTGTTTCTCGAGGTTGCGTTCAAGGGCGTTGATCTCTTGCTCGATCTGGCGAGGATTGGCGCGTTGTAAGTGCTCGGTGTAAGTGGATTCAGCGCTGGCCAGACGGAGGAAGGAGTTCATCAAGGCGTCGATGCGCTGCTGTACTTGGTCGACGAAGATCTGTGAGGTGGAGGACAATCGCGCGTAGTTACTGCGGATACTTTCGCTGACCTGCCCGAGGCGGTTGTAACGTTCGCGGACGTCGGCGGGCAGTTGCTGCTGCATGGCGCGGACCTTGGCGTCGTGGGCCTTCTTCTCATCTGCATAGCGCCAGGAGCGGACGAGGCGGCGGAAGGCGCTGCTCTGGGGGACAACGGCCAGATACATGAGTTCCAGTCCGGCGGCCAGGATGATGGGCAAGGCAGTGCCGGAAACAAGAGCCAGGCCAGCGGCGCCGGCAAGGCCGATGACGTTGTACTGCCATTGGAAGGCTTCCTTGAGGTAATTCTCTTTACCGTTATCGAGTTCGTCGGGCATACGCAGCTTATAGTGTGACGCGAACTTGACCGCTGCCGCTGCCGGCGGCGTAACGGCGAAGGCTGGTGAGAGCCTGGCTTTCGAGGTCACGGAACTCCGGGCGATGCTTCAGCGCCTCGCCGCGCGGGCGGGCGAAGGGGACCTCGATCTCTTCGGCGATCGAGCCCGGGCGGCCGCTGACGACATAAAGACGGTCGGCGAGATAGACGGCTTCGCCGACGTCGTGGGTGACGAAGAGAATAGTAGCGGCGGTTTCGGTCCAGATTTTGAGCAGCAGATCTTGCATCACGGAACGGGTTTGGGCGTCCAGCGCGCCGAAGGGTTCGTCCATCAGCAGGACGGAAGGCCGGACGGCGACGGAGCGAGCGATGGCGACGCGCTGCTGCATTCCGCCGGAGAGCGTATGCGGATAGGCGGCTTCGAAGCCGGCCAGGCCGGTGGCGTCGACTAAGTGGGCGACGGTTTCGGAGCGCTCTTTTTCGGAGACGCCCTTGAGCTTGAGCCCGTACTCGATATTCTGCGCGACGGTGAGCCAGGCGAAGGAAGTGTACTTCTGAAAGACCATGCCGCGATCAGGCCCGGGGCCTTCGACTCTCTTGCCATTGACTAAGACTTCGCCGGTTGTGGGAACGTCGAGGCCGGCGATCATGCGCAGGATCGTCGACTTACCGCAACCGGAGGGGCCGAGTAAGACGCGAAATTCGCCGATGTCTTTGCCGTCCCCGCTGAATTCGTCGAGGATCTCGAGGTTGACACCGCGCAGGGCTTCCACCTGACGTCCTTCGGAATCGGTGAACGTCTTACCCACGTTCTTGAGTGAGATCTTATTGGTCATTTGGCGTGGGCCGGACGGCGCCAAGGGAAGAGATGGTATTCGGCGCGAGTGAGTAGGTAGCGGAAGAGAAAGGCGGCAACGCCGATGGCGATAATACCGGCGTAAACGCGTTCGAAGTCGAGTACTTTGCGAGCCGCTTCGATCATATAGCCCACGCCCTTCCGGGAATTAACGGTTTCGGCGAGGATGACGTAGGTCCATCCCATGTCGTAGAGAATTCGAAAAGAGCCAAAGATACCGGGGAAGGAGGCGCGGAACATGAGCCAAAGAGTCTGCGGTAGCTTCGCCCCCAGGGTGTAGGCCGTCTCCAGCAGGGCAGTGTCGACCTTGTTGACTTCCTCGGTGACTACCGCGAGGAAGTAGAACATCATACCGAAGATCAGAAAGGCGATCTTCATGGTTTCGTCGATTCCGAAGAGGCCCATAAAAGCAGGCACAAACGCGGTGATCGGCATGGAGCGCATGGGGGCGAAGATGGAATTGACAAAGTGGAACACTGGTGGAAACGCGCCCATGAATAGGCCGAGGGGAATGGCGATCAGCGCTGACCAGAGGAAGGCTTGGGCGATGCGCCACCAACTGACGAAGACGTTGCCGAGTAGGTCGTATTCCGTCCAAAGCGCGCCGAAGGCCTTGATGACGCCGAGAGGATCAGGCAAGGCAAAGGGCGGAAGCAACTTACTATGCGAGAGTGCGAACCAAGTGCCGATTACCAAAGCCCATGCACTGACACCCAGGGCGATTCGCACGGGCGCGGCGACACTCTGGCGAATAGTCATTTACTTGGCAGCCGCGTTGGCGTAGATTTTAATGTCAGTACGGCGATTTTGTTCGCGGCCTTCGGTGGTGTCGTTGGTGGCGACTGGTTTGTCGGGGCCATTGCCGGAGGTGCGGAGTCGCTCAGGCGGGAAGCCGTATTTCTGCAAGAGATACTTACGGACGGAGTCGGCACGTTGGCGGGAGAGGCCAAGGTTCATGTCGCGGGCACCGACGGAGTCAGTGTTGCCGTCGACGTCGACGACGGTATTTTCGTAGGCACGCATAAAGCCGCCAATTTCGTCGACGACGGCGCGGGAATCCGCCGTGATGGTGGCGGAGCCGGTTTCAAAGTAAATGGCCCGTCGCTGGGTGGCGAAGGGCGTGGCGC
>Ga0209591_10002578_pt1 | contig 21670 bp, 20 predicted proteins | sample MAT01_FD_187207 | JGI IMG/M metagenome (GOLD analysis project Ga0209591, IMG submission 187207) | Freshwater microbial communities from Lake Fryxell liftoff mats and glacier meltwater in Antarctica - MAT-01 (SPAdes) (version 2) | ecosystem: Environmental > Aquatic > Freshwater > Ice > Liftoff... | reverse complement strand
CACGACTGGGCCACCGGCGGCGTGCTGTGGAGCGACCAGGCCGCCGCACCGCCGAAGTCAGCCTGAGGCTCCACGAAGCTTCATCAGGCGCCCGCGCGCGGGGGTTGAACCTCAGGCGGCGCGACTGCGGCTTGCCGCAGAATTCAACGCAAACTGCCCCAGTTGAAGGAGACCCCCATGAACGGCCAGATGATGCAGCAGCCGCTGCTGATTTCTTCCCTGATCGTGCACGCCGAGCGCCACCACGCCGACCGCGAAGTCGTCTCGCGCCGCGTTGAAGGAGACATCCACCGCCTGACCTACAAACAACTCGCCGTGCGCTCGCGCCGCATGGCCAAGGCCCTGGCCGCTTTGGGCGTGGCCATGGGCGAGCGCGTGGCCACGCTGGCCTGGAACACGCACCGCCACATGGAGCTGTACTACGCCGTCAGCGGCAGCGGCGCCGTGCTGCACACGCTGAACCCGCGCCTGCACCCCGACCAGGTGGTCTACATCGCCGGGCATGCCGAAGACCAGGTGCTGTTCTTCGACATGACGTTCTGGCCACTGGTCCAGGCCGTGGCCGCGCGCTGCACCACCGTCAAGCACTGGGTGGCCATGACCTCGCGCGCGCACATGCCGGCCGATGCCGACAAGTTGCCAGGCCTGCTGTGCTTCGAAGAGCTGATCGACGCCCAGGACGACCATTTCGAGTGGCCCAGCTTCGACGAAAACCTGGCGAGCTCGCTTTGCTACACGAGTGGCACCACGGGCAACCCCAAGGGCGTGCTGTACAGCCACCGCAGCACGCTGTTGCACACCTATGCCGGGGCCTTGCCGGACGCGCTGAACTGCAGCACGCGCGATGTCATCCTGCCGGTAGTGCCGATGTTCCACGTCAACGCCTGGGGCCTGCCCTACATCGCCTGCATGGTCGGCGCCAAGCTCGTCTTCCCCGGCCCGGGCCTGGACGGCAAGAGCCTGCATGAACTCTTCGAGAAAGAAGGCGTCACCCTCTCGGCGGGCGTGCCCACCGTGTGGCAGGGCCTGCTCGGCTACATGGATGCGAACCAGCTGAAGTTCAGCACCATGCGCCGCACCGTCATCGGCGGCTCGGCCTGCCCGCCGGCCATGATCCGCAAGTTCGGCGACGAATACGACGTCACCGTGCTGCAGGGCTGGGGCATGACCGAAATGAGCCCGCTGGGCACCGTGGGCACGCTGAAGGCGCACCAGGCGACGCTGCCCAAGGAAGAGCGCTACACCATCATGGCCAAGCAGGGCCGCGTGATCTTCGGTGTCGACATGAAGGTGGTGGCCGAAGACGGCAGCGAGCTGCCCTACGGCAGCGAAACCTCGGGCGACCTGCTGGTGCGCGGCCCCTGGATCATCAGCAGCTACTTCAGGGACGAGGGCGGCGACCCCCTCGTGTATTCGAAAGACGGCGGCTGGTTCCCCACCGGCGACGTGGCCAGGATCGACGCCGACGGCATCATGCAGATCACCGACCGCAGCAAGGACGTGATCAAGAGCGGCGGCGAATGGATAGGCAGCATCGACCTGGAGAACATCGCCATGGCCCACCCGGGTGTGGCGATGGCCGCGTGCATCGCGGCCAAACACCCGAAGTGGGACGAGCGCCCGCTGCTGGTGGTGATGAAGAAGCCCGGCGCCGAAGTCACGCGCGAAGATCTGCTCGGTTTCTTCGAGGGAAAGATCGCCAAGTGGTGGACGCCCGACGATGTGGTCTTCGTCGACGCCATTCCGCTGGGCGCCACGGGCAAGATGCAGAAGAACAAGCTGCGCGAGATGTTCAAGGACCACGCGCTGCCCACAGCTTGAGGGCCTGAGGGCCTCAGCGCTTAAGGGCTTGAGGGCGTTGAAGGCGTTGAAGGCGGGCTGCTGCGGCGATGGCAGCCGGGCGCTTCAACCGTCGATCTGCGCCAGCGCGCGCTGCAGCCCGGCGGCGCTGGGCGTTTCGACAAAGACGCAGCGCTTGCCGGTGCGCTTGCAGTGGTCTTTCACACGCCAGTAGGCGTTGTGGCTGACGCAACCAGCCTGGCAGATGACGAGGTCGGCGGCGGCCAGCGTCGCGTCCAGCTGGCCCAGCTTGTCTTCGGTACCCCCGTCGTGGTGCAGGAAGCGCCCGCCGCAGGCTTCCACCAGACGGCGATAGACAGGCACGCTGGCGGTACGACCACCCACGCACAGCACCTTGCGCTGGTCCAGAGCGACGGCAGCGTTCGGGGCCATGGCCTTAGGTGCTGGCGCTGGATGGGGCGGCTCGGCCAGGCGCGGCGTTGGCGTCTCTATCCGTGTTCGCAGCCCGTGCCCTGCTGCATGCGCCGCCAGGCGTTCTTTGCGGTCCGGCATGGGCGCTGCGGCTTGCGGCTGCGCCTGCACACGCCCGCGCCAGGTGGCCCGCTCTGCCTGCCAGGCGTCGCGCTGCTGCGCGTGCTCGGCCATCTGCTCCGTGCAGCGCCGCTGGGCATCGGCCAGCATGCGGGAGAGCACGGCGTTTTCGTCGATCAACGCTGCAAAACGCGCCAGCTCCACCCGCGCGGCCTGGCCCGCCTGGAACTGCAGCATCTGCACCTCGCCGAGCAGCCGCTGCTGCAGCGCCGGCGTGCAGTGGGCGTGGCTGAGCACTGCCCAAAGCGCGCCCGGCAGTTCGTCGCGGCCGACGCGGGTCTGCCACCACGCCGCCAGCGCCTGCGTGCCTGGCAGTCGGGTGGCCTGGTGCACGGCAGCGGCGTGGCGCCGCTCCAGCTCTTGCTGAAGAGCATCGGCCAGCGGGCCGCGACGCCGGCATTCACTCACCAGGCCAGCGTGCAGTTCGTGCCCTTGGGCACACGGCTCGGCTTTCAGCACGCGCCGCGCGATGCGGCACAGGGCCTCATGCGGCAGGCCCACGCCCAGCAGCATGTCCAGCGCGCGAGGTTCCAGGTCCCAAAGGCGGCGACGACGGCCCGGCGGGGCGATGGCCGCAGTTGTGCCCGGCGGGTTACGCGCCGGTCCATCCACCATCTTGTCGACCACTGCATCCGCCACTGCGACCGCACGCGTCCGCTGCAAGCCCCCCACGGCTCGGGCCAGGTTATGAGGTGAGATGGGACGCAACATGGCCGACGGGGGAGGTCGCGCTCAAGCAAGCACTGCGGCGCGGGCCGGGGCGCAGCTCAGAGACACGACCGGGCGGCGGTGAAAAGCGATGTCGCGGTCAGCGGCGCGGTGGTGGGTAGAAACTTCCATGCAACAACTTTAATGCGAATCATTCGCATTAGCAAGCGAGATTCAGCGCGCCCACCAATCCTCGCCGAACTGTCCCTGCAGCCATTCCACGAAACCGCTCACCTTGGTCGGCACCAGGCGTGGCGACGGGTAGACGGCGTGCATTTCCTGCGTCGGCAGCGCCCAGCCCGGCAACAGCGGCAGCACCTGGCCGACGCGCAGGCTTTCCTGCGCGACGTAACGCGGCAGCACCGCCAGGCCCATGCCGGCTCGCGCAGCCGAGAGCAGCGCACTGAGATTGTTGCTGCGCAGCGGTCCGCGCACGCCCACGGCCTGCGGCTGGCCGTCGGGAGCGGTGAAGTGCCAGAGGTCGTCGCCCTGCACGCTGCTGTAGATCAATGCCGCATGGCCGGCCAGTTCGGCCGGCGTGCCGGGTGTGCCGTGTTCGCGCAGGTAGGCCGGCGCGCCCACCAGCACCCAGTGGTTGACGCCCAGGTAGCGCGCGCCGAGTGAACTGTCGGCCAGGCGGCCCATGCGGATGGCCAGATCGATGCCCTGCTCCACCAGGTTCACGTAGCGGTCTTCGAAACTCAGGTCGACCTGCAGTTCAGGGTGCTGCTGCATGAAACGCAGCACCATGGGCACCAGCACACGCCGCCCGAAAGCCACGCTGGTGCTGATGCGCAGCGTGCCGCGCACGCGGCTCTGCATCAGCGCGGCCAGGTTGTCGGCGTCTTCCAGCTGGCGCGCGATGGTCTTGCACTTGTCGTAGTACGCCGCGCCGACTTCGGTGGGCGTCACGCCGCGTGTGCTGCGGTGGAGCAGCCGCGCGCCCAGGCGCTTTTCCAGCGCCGCTACGTGTTTGGTGGCGGTGGGCTGGGTGATGCCGAGATCGACGCTGCCCTTGCTGAAACTGCCGGTTTCCACCACGCGGATGAAGAGGCGCAGGCCGGTCACGGTGTCCATCTCACTATTCCACCACGGAATAGCTGATATCCGAGCCCTTCGCTTCCCGTGCGAGTGCTGCAGGACCACCATGCGTTTACTCAAACAGGAGACACAACGATGGCAAAGATGAAGGCCGCCATGGCCGCCGTGCTGGTAATGGAGAAGGAAGGCATCACTCAGGCCTTCGGCGTGCCCGGCGCCGCCATCAACCCGTTGTATGCCGCCCTGCGCGAGCGCCAGAGCATCGGCCACATCCTGGCCCGCCATGTCGAGGCCGCCTCGCACATGGCCGAGGGCTATACGCGCGCCAAGGCCGGCAACATCGGTGTCTGCATCGGCACCAGCGGCCCCGCCGGCACCGACATGATCACCGGGCTGTACTCGGCACAAGCCGACAGCATTCCCATCCTGTGCATCACAGGCCAGGCACCTCGCGCACGGCTGTACAAGGAAGACTTTCAGGCGGTGGACATCGAGAGCATCGCCAAGCCGGTCACCAAGATGAGCGTCACGGTGCGTGAACCCGGCCTCGTGCCGCGGGTCTTCCAGCAGGCCTTCCACGAAATGCGCAGCGGCCGCCCGGGCCCGGTGCTGATCGACCTGCCGTTCGACGTGCAGATGGCCGAGATCGAATTCGACATCGACACCTACGAGCCGCTGCCCGTCTACCGCCCCACCGCCACGCGCAAGCAGGTCGAGAAGGCACTGGACATGCTGCAGGCTTCAAGCAAGCCGCTCATCGTGGCCGGCGGCGGCATCATCAACGCCGACGCGTCAGACCTGCTCGTGGAATTTGCCGAGCTGACCGGTGTGCCGGTGATTCCCACGCTGATGGGCTGGGGCACGATTCCCGACGACCACCCGCTGATGGCCGGCATGTGCGGCCTGCAGACCAGCCACCGCTACGGCAACGCCACCATGCTGGCCGCCGACTTCGTGCTGGGCATCGGCAACCGCTGGGCCAACCGCCACACGGGTTCGGTCGAGACCTACACCCAAGGCCGCAAGTTCGTGCATGTCGACATCGAACCGACGCAGATCGGCCGCGTCTTCACGCCCGACCTGGGCATCGTCAGCGACGCCAGGCTGGCGCTCGAACTCTTCGTGCAGGTGGCGCGTGAACGCGAGGCCGCTGGAGCTTTGAAGGATCGCGGTGACTGGGCCTTCCGCTGCCAGGAGCGCAAGCGCCTGATGCACCGCAAGACGCACTTCGAGCAGATTCCGATCAAGCCGCAGCGCGTGTACGAAGAGATGAACAAGGCCTTCGGTCGCGATACCGTCTATGTGACGACGATCGGCCTCTCGCAGATCGCCGGCGCGCAGTTTTTGCACGTCTTCGAGCCGCGCCAGTGGATCAACTGCGGCCAGGCCGGCCCGCTGGGCTGGACACTGCCCGCCGCGCTGGGCGTGGTCGCCAACGACACCACCAAGACCGTGGTCGGCCTGTGCGGCGACTACGACTTCCAGTTCCTGATCGAAGAATTGGCGGTGGGCGCGCAGTTCAAGCTGCCGCTGGTGGTGGTGCTGGTGAACAACAGCTACCTCGGCCTCATCCGCCAAAGCCAGCGCGGTTTCGACATGGACTTCTGCGTCCAGCTGGCCTTCGACAACATCAACGTCGAAGACACGACGCTAAAGGGCTACGGCATGGACCACGCCAAGGTCGTGGAAGGCATGGGCTGCAAGGCGCTGCGCGTGACCGACCCCGACAAGATCGAGGCCGCGCTGGTGCAGGCCAAGGCCATGGCGCAAGAACTGCGTGTGCCGGTGGTGGTGGAGGTGATTCTGGAGAAGGTGACCAACATCTCCATGGGTGTTGAGATCGACAAGATCAACGAGTTCGAAGATGTCGACTGCCGCCACCCCGAAGGCCGTGAGGGCCTGCAATTGGCCGGCCTGCTGGAGTGACCGCGATGCCGCGCTTTGCTGCCAACCTGTCGATGCTGTTCACTGAAGCTCCGTTGCTCGAGCGTTTCGAGCGTGCTGCCCGCGCCGGCTTCAGCCACGTGGAACTGCAGTTCCCCTACGAGGCGCCGGCAGAGACTCTCCTCGAATGCCTGCAGGCCAACGGCCTGACGATGGTGCTGCACAACCTGCCGGCCGGCGACTGGGGCGGCGGCGAACGTGGCATCGCCTGCCACCCTGACCGCGTGGCCGAGTTCCGCGAAGGCGTCGCTCGCGCCGTCAGCTACGCCTGTACTCTCGGCGTGACGCAACTGAACTGCCTGGCCGGCAAGCTGCCGGCCGGCGTGGACAGCGCCACGGCGCGCCGCACGCTGGTGGAGAACCTGCGCTTCACCGCCGCCGCGCTGAAGGACGCCGGCCTGAAACTGTTGATCGAACCGGTGAACAACCACGACATCCCGGGCTTCTGGCTCAACAGCACGGCACTCGCCTTGTCGGTGCTGGACGAGGTGGGCGCCGACAACGCCTATCTGCAGTACGACATTTACCACGCGCAACGCTACGAAGGCGATCTCGCTGCGACGATGCACAAGCACCTGGCGCGCATCGCGCACATCCAGGTCGCCGACAACCCGGGCCGCAACGAGCCCGGCACGGGCGAGATCAACTACAACTTTCTCTTCGCCCACCTGGAGCGCATCGGCTACAAAGGCTGGATAGGCTGCGAGTACAAACCCGCCACCACCACCGAAGCCGGCCTGGGCTGGCTGGAAGCGGCCCGCCGGCAACTTGGCGCCACCCCCTGAAGGAGAAGAGATCATGAAGTTGGGATTCATAGGCCTGGGCATCATGGGCACACCCATGGCCGGCCACCTGCGCGCTGCCGGGCATCAGCTCTTTGTCACCACACGCAGCAAGGTGCCGCAGGCTTTGATCGACGCCGGCGCCGTGGCCTGCGGCAGCGCCAAGGAGGTGGCGCAAGCCGCCGACATCATCTTCACGATGGTGCCCGACACCCCCGACGTCGAAGCCGTGCTGTTCGGCACGGGCGGCGTGGCCTCGGGCCTTGCGAAGGGCAAGACCGTGGTCGACATGAGCAGCATTTCGCCGATCGCCACCAAAGTCTTTGCAGAGAAGATCAAGGCGCTGGGGTGCGAGTACGTGGACGCGCCGGTCAGCGGCGGTGAAGTCGGCGCCAAGGCGGCCAGCCTGACCATCATGGTGGGCGCCAGCGAAGCCGCCTTCGCGCTGGTGTTGCCGCTGTTGCAGCTGATGGGCAAGAACATCACGCACGTGGGCGGCAACGGCGATGGCCAGACCACCAAGGTGGCCAACCAGATCATCGTGGCGCTGAACATCGCGGCCGTGAGCGAGGCCCTGGTCTTCGCCAGCAAGGCCGGGGCCGACCCGGCCAAGGTGCGGCAGGCGCTGATGGGCGGCTTTGCCAGCAGCCGCATCCTGGAAGTGCACGGGGAACGCATGATCAAGCGCACCTTCAACCCGGGCTTCCGCATCGGGCTGCACCAGAAAGACCTGAATCTGGCACTGCAGGGTGCGAAGGCTCTCGGCGTGAGCCTGCCGCAGACCGCCGGTGCAGCGCAACTCATGCAGGCCTGCGCCGCGCAGGGCTGGGACCAGCTGGACCACAGCGCACTCGTGAAGGCGCTGGAGCTGATGGCGAACCACGCGGTGGCCGAGGCGCCGCCGGCCTGACGGAGGGCCGGGCCGGCTCATGCGCCGCTAGCATCAGCGCATGAGCTTCCTCTTCACACGGCGCCTGCGGGCGCTGTTTTTCTTCTTGGCGCTACCGCTGCTGGCCGCGGCGCAGTCACTGGCGGCGCAATCAGTCACGGCGCCTGTCGAAGACGTGCCCTTCATCACCACGCCCGACCACGTCACCGTGGCCATGCTTGAACTGGCGGGCGTGGGGGCGCGAGACCACGTCATCGACCTTGGCTCGGGCGACGGGCGCATCGTCATCACTGCCGCCAAACGCTTTGGCGCCACGGGCCTGGGCGTGGAACTCGTGCCCGATCTGGTGGCGCAAAGCCGAGATAGCGCTCGCCGCGCGGGTGTGGCTGCACGCGCGCGCTTCGAGGTGCAAGACCTCTTTGCCACCGATCTGGCGCCTGCCACCGTGGTGACGATGTATCTGCTGCCCGAAGTCAACCTGGCGCTGCGCCCGCGCTTGCTGGCGCTGGCACCGGGCACACGCATCGTCTCGCACGACTGGGACCTGGGCGACTGGGCGCCCGACCGCACGCTGACTCTCGCCGTGCCGGAAAAAGCCATCGGCCGCGAAAAGCTCAGCCGCCTGCATCTGTGGACGGTGCCTGCCCGTGTGCACGGCCTGTGGTGCGGCACCGGCGGCGCCACGCTGCTGTTGCGCCAGCAGTACCAGGCGGTGACGGCGCAGCTGACGCAGGGCGACACCGCGCTCAGCTACAGCGGGCGTGTGCACGCCGGCGCGCTGCACCTGCTGGGCGCTGGCGGTGCGGCCTGGCAGGCCACGGTAGACGGCGACACCCTGCGCGGCGGAGAGGCCACCAGCACCCTGCCCTGGCGCCGTGCTGTGGGCGCGCGCTGCAGCTGAGCGCTGCGGCCCAACCATCAGCCCATCTTCACCGCCGTGCCGCTGACGGCCACCATCATCATGCCGTTGGTCTCGCCCAGCACCTCGTAGTCGAAATCGATGCCGACCACGCCGTCGGCGCCGAGTTCCTTGGCGCCTTCGATCATGTCTTCCATCGCCGCGTCGCGCGCACCCGAAAGGGCACGTTCGTAGCCGCCGGCGCGGCCGCCCACCACGTCGCGCACCGACGAGAACATGTCGCGGAAGATGTTGGCGCCGATGATCGCTTCGCCGTTCACCACGCCCAGGTAGGCCGCCACGTGCGGGCCCGGGCCCGTGGGCACCACCGTGGCCAGAAAGAATCCGGCATCCTTCTTCGAGAACCAGCCCATGTTGCGCTCCTTGGTGGCTGCAGCTGGCGAGTGCCGGTCTGCTGGACGCATTCTGGCGCCATGCAACTGGCCGCGCGCGGCGTGCAGTCGCAGGGCATCATCGACCGCCCATGAGTACCGCCCCCACACCCGCCCCGCCCGCCAACCTGTCGATACGCGCCACGCTGCGCCACACCGGTTTTCGCGCCCTGCTCGGTGGCGGCACCGTCTACTTCATCGGCAATGCCATGCAGGCCATGGCGGCTGCCTGGCTGATGGTGGAGGTGACGGGTTCTTCCTTCCTCGCGGCGCTGGTGCAGACGGCGGTGTTCCTGCCGATGTTCCTGCTGGCCCTGCCCGCCGGTGTGCTGGCCGACACCACCGACCGCCGCCGCCTGATACTGGGTGCCCTGGCCGTGCAGGCGGTGCTGGTGTCGCTGCTGGCCCTGCTTTTCATCCTGGGCGTGGCCGGCCCGGGCACGCTGCTGCTGCTGACGTTCCTCACCGGCTGCTGCACGGCCATGCTGTCGCCTTCGTGGAACTCGGCCATCGTCGACGTGGTGCCGCGCGAAGAGCTGCCGCAGGCCATCACCGCCATCGGCATCTCGTACAACAGCGCACGTGCCCTGGGCCCGGCCATCGCCGGCGCGGTGTACGCAGCAGTCGGGCCGGGCTGGGTGTTCGTGCTGGCCGTGCTCGGGGTGCTGGCGCTGATGGAGAGCGTGCGGCGCCACCCGCCGCGCCCGCATCCGCCATCACGCCTGCCGGCTGAACGCCTGTGGGGCGGCATGCTCAGCGCGCTGCGCTTCGCGCGCCACAGCGAGACCCTGCTCGCACAGCTGGTGCGCACGGGCGCCTACAGCGCGGCGGGCTCGGCGCTGTGGGCGCTGCTTCCGGTCATCGGCTTTCGGCAGCTCGGCCTGGGCTCGGCAGGCTTCGGCCTGCTGATGGGGTGTCTGGGCACGGGCGCGGTGCTGGCGGGGTTGGTGCTGGGCCGGCTGCGCGCAAGGCTGGGTCTGGAGCGCCTGGTGCTCATCGGCGGCGTGGTGTTTGCCCTCGTGATGGTGGTGGCCGCGCTGTCCAGCCTGCGCTGGCTGACCTACGCCGCGCTGGTGGCCGGTGGCGCCAGCTGGATGAGCGTGATGAGCACCTACAACACCGCAACGCAAACCAGCGTGCCGCCCTGGGTGCGCGCACGTGCCGTCAGTCTGCACACACTGTGCGCGCTGGGCGCCTTCGCCATCGGCTCGGCCTTCTGGGGCGCGCTGTCCGACATCCTCGGCCTGACGCCGGCGCTGCTGATCGGTGCTGCGGCCATGGGCGCGGGGCTGCTGCTGGCCAAACCGTTCCCGCTGCGCATGAGCGAGCTGCACGAGGTGACGCAGGTGCCGCTGTCGGAAGACCTGTTCGTGCAACACCAGCCCGACCCGGAGGCCGGCCCGGTGGCGGTGGAAATCGGCTACCGCATCCGCCCCGAAAACACCGAAGCCTTTCTGGAAGACGTGAGCCTGCTACGCGCCCCGCGCCGCCGCGACGGCGCCACCTTCTGGCGCGTCTACCGCGACCTCTCGGACCCCTCGCGCTTCGTCGAACGTTTCATCGTCACGAGCTGGGCCGACTACCTGCACCAGCGCGCACGCGGCACGCTGGCCGACCAGCAGATCGAAGCCGGACTGCGTGAACACCTGCAGCACGGCGAAGTGCCCAGCTTGCAGCACTACATCGCTGAACGTTGAACGGTGTGTGGTGTGCGGTGTGCGTTGAGCGGTGTGCGCTATACGGCATGCGTTGAGACGCAAGCGGTCGGCGCCATCAACACAGGCGGGCCGCGCAGCCGCTAGACGCGCCCCATCACCGGCACGCTGGCGCCGGTGACGGCCGAGGCCTCGTCGCTCAGCAGGAAGGCGATCACGCGCGAAAGCTCTGCGGTGCCGACCCACAGCGCGGGGTCGGCCTCGGGCATGTCGGCGCGGTTGGCGGGGGTGTCCAGCACGCTGGGCAGCACGGCGTTCACGCGCAGGCCGCGCGTCTTGAACTCTTCAGCCAGGGCTTCGGTGAGGCGCGCCACGCCGGCCTTGGCTGCGGCATAGGCGCCCATGCCGAGGCCGGCCTTCAGCGCTGCGGCTGCGCCGACGTTGACGATGGCGGAGGTTTTCTGCGCCAGCAGCAGCGGCAGCGCAGCCTGGCTGGCCAGCAGCGCGCTGCGCAGGTTCATGGCGTACTACTGGTCCCAGGTGTCGGCGTGGCCGCCCTCGACCTTTTGCCAGACGAAGCCGCCAGCCACGTTGACCAGACCGTCCAGCCCACCGAGCAGCGCCGCAGCTTGCTGCAGGCCGGCGCTGGCCGAAGCCTCGTCGGCCAGGTCGACACCGCCCACTACCACGGTGCCGGGCGGGACCGGGTGTTCGCTGCTGGCAGCATGGCGGTCGATCAGCGCCACGCGGGCGCCGCGCGCGGCCAGCAACTCGCCCAGCTGCATGCCCAGGCGGCCCAGCCCACCGGTGACGGCGATGCGGCGGCCTTGCAGGCCTTGGATGTCGTGGGGTGTCATGGCGGGTGCTCGGGCAGAAAGGTCAGAGGGGGACTACGGCGTGGCGGTACGGCGTCGTGAGAAAGCGCGAGAGCGCGACACCATGGTTGCCGGCGGCGACGGCCCATTGGACAGCATCCCTGTGCCGAGGTGCCGAGGCGCTGAAGTGCCTCGATCACCCGCCGTGGCCGGGGACAATGCACCGCTTGTCCTTCCACCCACACCCAGCGTATGACAGTGCCGACCACAGACTTCGCCCTGCGCGGCGACCACATCACGCTCGACGCGCTGCTCAAGGCCACCGGCCTGGCCAGCAGCGGCGGCGAAGCCAAGGTCTTCATCACCGAAGGCCGGGTGCAGGTGAACGGCGCAGCCGAAACCCGCCGCGGCCGCAAGCTGCGCGCGGGCGACGTGGTGGCATTGGGTGACGCCCAAGTGCATCTGCAGGCACCGGCCCACGGCACGGCAGGACAATGAAGCCATGGACTACCCCCGCTACGACCCCGCTTCGCCGCTGACCCCGCTGCAGCCCGCCGAACTCGACGCCCTCGACCGCCTGCTGCAGGCATTGCCCGCTGCAGGTGCCGACGGGGTCATGAGCCTGGACGGCGTGGACGGCTACCTCACCGCACTGGCCGCCGGCCCCGCCGCGTTGCTGGCCACCCTGGCCACCGCCGAATGGCTGCCGCTGGTGTGGGGCGGCGACGGCCCTGCAGGCAACGAAGGCGCCGAGCCTTTCACCAGCAAGCGCCAGCGCAAGGCCACCGTGGTGCAACTGCTGCGCCACCTGCGCCACGCGGCCGACGAACTGCAGCGGCCTGACAGTTGGGAACCCATCTTCAGCATCGCCGAGAAAGGCCCCGATGAGTTCGCCGATGCCAGCGACTGGTGCACCGGCTTCCTGCAGGCGGTCGACCTGTTGCCATCGGCCTGGGACGGTGCGTGGGACGACCCCGCTGTGGCCCCGCTGCTGCAGCTGGGCGGTGGTCTGGACGGCGTGCAGACGCCTGCCCTGGACGCCGAGGGTGGAGCCATCGATCTGGACGACCCGGCAGATGTAGACCGCCTGAGCCGCGCCGTGCCTGACGCCGTGTTGCGCCTGCGCGTGCTGTTCAGCCCCAGCGCGGCAGAAAGTTCGGCAGCAACACCACCGCCCACGTGAAGGGCACGCCCAGCAGCGCCAGCATCACCGCAGCGCTGCCCAGGTCCTTCGCGCGGCCCAGCAGCGGCTGCTGCTCCAGCGAGATGGCATCGGCCAGGGCCTCGATGGCCGAGTTCAGCAACTCCACCAGCAGCACCAGCACCACGCTGCCCACCATCGCCAGCAACTGCCAGCGACCCGGCGCCAGAAAAGGCGCGGCCACCAGCAGCGGCACACCGAGCAGCAGCTCCTGGCGGAAAGCCGCCTCGTGGCGCACCGCAGCGCGCAGGCCGGCGAAGGAATAACGCGCCGCGTTGGCCACGCGGCCCAGGCCGCCTCGGCTTTTGAAGCTGGAGGCGGCGACGTCAGTGGACGGGTCGGAAGAGTGGGGGTCGGGCTTCATCATGTCTCGGGCTGGGAGAGGTCAGGCATCGGGGCCAGGTGAAGTTCGGCGGCAAAGCCGCTGGCTGTCTCAATCAGGCGCATACGGCCGCCGTGGGCGCGTGCCACCAGGTCGGCCAGCATCAGGCCCAGGCCCATGCGGCCCTCGTAATCCTGGCTGTCCAACGCTGCTTGCCAGCCTTGCCGGCGAGCCGCATCGGCGCCTTCACCGTCGTCGTGCAGGCGCAGCACCTCGGGCGCCGGCGTGCTGATGCGCACCTCGTGCGCGCCGTGTCGCTGCGCGTTGTCCAGCAGGTTCAGCAAAGCGGCGGTCAGCAGGTCGACGTCACCGCTGACGGGCTGGGTGGCCTGCACACGCACGGCCAGCCCTTCTGGCGCCAGGCGCTCCACCAGCGTGTGCAAGTTCAAAGGCTCGCGCTGCAGCTCCAAACCGCTGCGAAACAGCGTCAGCAGCCCCACCACCACGCGCTGCAGCCGCGTGGCCGCTTCTCGCACACGCAGCAGGCGTGGCTGCAGCGCGGCAGGCGCCTCGCGCAAAGCCACGGCCAACTGGGCGTCGATGCCCGCCAGCGGCGTGCGCAGCGCGTGGGCGGCATGGGCGGTGAAAGCGCGCTCTTGCGCCACACGCTGCACCAGCCGCGCAGCCAGGGCGTCGATGGCCTGGTGCACGGGGTGCAGTTCGGCGTGCTGCGCGGGGCCGAGCGTGGCGCCGGGCTGCAGCGGGTCGTGGTCGGCCAGGCGCTGCGACAAGGCCAGCAGCGGAGCGAGTTCCTGGCGCACGCGCATGCGCAGCCACAGCAGCCCAAGCAGGCCCATCGGCAAGCCGGCCAACAGCACCGCGAAACCCAGCTCGGCCATGGCTTCGACGCGCTCGCCCGTCGTCTGCGCCACGTACAGCCACTGGCTGTCGCGCCCGAGCGCAACGCCGTACACGCGCCACTCGGGCAGAGTGCTGAAGCCCGGTGAAGGCGTCGCCAGCAAGGGCACCACTGGCGCGCCGACCGAGCGCCGCAGCACCGCGGCCGGCCCGGCGTGGCTGACCTGCTGCCACACGAAGCGCCGGCTGCCGCCCGGCTTCACGCCTCCGGCGCCGTCAGCGGGGGCCGGGGCGCCGTCACGCAGCAGCGGCCCGATCAGCAGTTCGGCGGTGGCCTGCAGGGTGTCGTCCAGCAACTCGTCGGTTTCTTCATGCACCGCCAGCCACACCGCCAGAGCCAACGCCCCACACCACACCAGCGCCCACACCGTCAGCGCGCGCAGCAGGCGGCTGCTGATCGATGGCATGGGCACGGCTGCCTTCATGACGTGGCGGCCTCTGCCGGCCCGGCTGCGGCACCTGCTTCGGCAATGCGGTAACCCAGACCGCGCACCGTCTCCACCAGTTCACGGCCCAGTTTGCGGCGCAGGCTGCTCACATGCACTTCCAGCGCATTGCTCGCCAGCACGGCGTCGAAGCCGAGCACCAGGCCTTCGAGTTCGCTCTTGGCGACGATGCGCCCGGCGCGCAAGGTCAGCGCCTCCAGCACCGCCCATTCGCGCGCGGTGAGCTCCACCCGCTCGGCGCCCAGCCAGACACTGCGCGCCGCCAGATCCACCGCCACGTCGCCGAAGTGCACGCGCGCCGCGGCCATGCCCGCGCTGCGCCGGCACACGGCGCGCAACCGGGCAGACAACTCTTCCGGGGCAAAAGGCTTCACCAGATAGTCGTCGGCACCACTGTCCAGACCCTGCAGCCGGTCGGCCAACAGGTCGCGCGCCGTCAACATCAGCGCGGCTGTGGTCACGCCGCGGCGGCGCTGCGCACGCAGCCAGTCCAGCCCCGAGCCATCGGGCAACTGCCAGTCCACCAGCCAGGCGTCGAAGGCCTCGCCGCGATAGGCATCGATGTCGACCAGCCGGCGCGCCCAGTCGACGACGTGGCCATCAGCGCGCAGAAAGTCGCGCAGGCCTTCGCCCAGCAGTTCGTCGTCTTCGATCAGCAGCAGTCGCATCTGGGTCGAACCCGCAAGCCAGCAGGCCGCAGGGGAATGAGGGATATGGCGGGGTGATGGGGGTTGGGGCCGCCACGGTAGCACCGCGCTGCAGCGCCAGTCTTCAGGCCAGCTTCAGACGCAAGCATTGCAATCTCTTCATGAATGTCAACGCCCGTGCGGCCCCGTCGCTGTCTTTCACTATCGCGCTCGAGCCGCTGATGCTCGCGGCCAGCCTGTTCTGGGCGCTGGGCGCCAACCGGCTGTTCTTCGCCGCCGCGCTGAAAGAACGTGCCTTCACCCAGGCGGGCACCTGGGGCTTCGCGTTGGCGCTCTTGGTGATGCTGGTGGCGGTGAACTTCCTGCTGCTGTCGCTGGTGTGCACGCGCCACACCGTCAAGCCCGTGATCGCGGCGCTGACCGTGGCCACGGCATTTGCCAGCCACTTCATGCAGACCTACGGCGCCTACCTCGACCCCTCGATGATGCGCAACGTGCTGCACACCGATGTCGCCGAGGCGAGCGAGCTCTTTTCGTGGACCTTGCTGCCGCACCTGCTGCTGCATGCGGTGCTGCCGCTGGCGTTGCTGTGGCGCCTGCGCGTGGCGCCCCGTTCGTGGGGCCGCGGGACAGGCTGGCGGCTCGGCGCAGCACTCAGCGCATTGGTGCTGCTGGTCGGCGCGCTGTTGACCATCTTTCAGCCCTTCGCTTCGATGATGCGCAACCACAAGGAGATGCGCTACCTGGCCACGCCTTCGAACCTGCTGTGGTCGACAGCGGCAGTGGGCGCGGCGCAGATGCGCGGTGCAGCGCAGCCCCGCCAGCCCATCGGCCTGGATGCGAAACCCGGCCCGACGATGGCCGCGCGCACGCGGCCGCTGCTGCTGGTGATGGTGGTGGGCGAGACGGCGCGAGCGGCGAACTGGGGCCTGAACGGCTATGCACGCCAGACGACACCGGAGCTGGCAGCGTTGGCCAGCCAGTCGCACCTCCCACCGCAGCCGGAGCAGCCCCGCACGGACTTGCTGCTGAACTTTCCCGATGCCACCGCGTGCGGCACCAACACCGAGACCTCGCTGCCCTGCATGTTTGCACCGGTGGGCCGGCGCGACTACGACGAGGCGCGCATACGCGGCAGCCAGTCGCTGCTGCACGTGCTGGCACGCGCCGGCGTGGCAGTGCACTGGCGCGACAACCAATCAGGCTGCAAAGGTGTGTGCGAAGGCCTGCCGCAAGACGAGGTGAGCTCGCTGAAACTGCCCGGCTTGTGCAGCGATGGCCACTGCCTGGACGAAGGCCTTTTGCACGGCCTGGACGAACGCCTGGCGGGGCTGGCAGCCCAACGCAGCGGTACCGGCACCGGCTCCAACGCCAGCGCCAGCGCGGGCGCAGCCACACAAATGCTGGTGCTGCACATGCTGGGCAATCACGGGCCGTCCTACTTCCGCCGCTACCCGCCGGCCTTTGCACGTTTCCAGCCGGCCTGCCTGTCGGACGACCTGCAGAAGTGCAGCACGCAGGAAATCGTCAACGCCTACGACAACGCCCTGCTCTACACCGACCACGTGCTGGCCAGCCTGGTGGCCAAGCTGCAGGCCGCAGCGGGCGATGTCGATTCGGTGGTGCTCTACGTGTCCGACCATGGCGAGTCGCTGGGTGAGCGCCGCCTGTTCCTGCACGGCCTGCCCTGGTCGATTGCGCCCGACGTGCAAAAGCGTGTGCCGATGACGATGTGGTTCAGCCCCGGCGCGCCGCAGGCCCTGGGCCTGAACCTGCCCTGCCTGGCAGCCCGCAGCCAGGCGCCCGTGACCCACGACCATCTCTTCCACACCGTGCTAGGCCTGCTGGATGTGCAGACCGCACTGCGCGATAAGTCGCTCGATCTCGGCCAGGGTTGCCGCGGTGCACCTGCGCCGTGAGCCACGCGCGCAGCAGCGCCCTGCTCGGCCCCAGGACAACATGACCCCGGCTCGCCGCGACCTGGCCACGACGCTGGCGGCGCTGGCGGCGCTGCTGGGCTGGGACGCCAGCGGGGCCGACCTCGCCGTGACACGGCTCTTTGCCAGCGCCAGCGGTTTTGCGCTGCGCGACAGCATGTGGACGGCCACGCTGCTGCATGACGGCGGCCGTCTGGCGGCCTGGGCGCTGCTGCTCACACTGGTGGTGGTGGCACTGCGCGCACCACGCAACCCCACGCAAGCGGCGCCGGGCCGCGCCGAACGCTGGCGCTGGCTGGGTGTGATGCTGCTGTGCGTGCTGGCCGTGCCGCTGCTCAAGCGTTACTCGGCCACCAGCTGCCCCTGGGATCTGGCCGAGTTCGGTGGCAAGGCGCTGTATGTGTCGCACTGGGCCCTGGGTCAGCGCGACGGCGGCCCGGGGCATTGTTTTCCCTCAGGCCACGCGGTGGCGGCCTTCGCATTTTTCGGTCTGTACTTTCAATGGCGCGATCACGACATCCGCCGTGCGCGGCTCTGGCTGGCCGTGGTGCTGGGCGCCGGGCTGCTGTTCGGTGTGGCGCAGCTGGCACGCGGGGCGCACTACCCGAGCCACACGCTGTGGTCGGCCTGGATCTGCTGGGCCCTCAGCGCCGCGGCCGCCGCGGGGTTCAGGCATCGGGGACTGCGTTCAAGGTGAATTCGGGCTGAAATCGGAGTTGCACAATGGCTGCTCTGCACCAAGGACGCTGCCATGAACGAGGACTCCGTTAGCCCTGCCGACACGCACCCGCACGACTCACCCCGCTGGCAGCACGACGGCGTGCGCGTGGTGCCGGCCGGGCAACTGGACGCCAGCACGGCGCAGACCCCGGGCATGGACCGCAAGGCCGCCATCAACTTCGCCCGCGTGGGGGCGCAGAAACTTTGGGCCGGCACCGTGCACATCCACCCCGACGCCAAGACCGGCGCCCACCACCACGGGGCGCTGGAAAGCGTCATCTACGTCGTCAAGGGCCGCGCCCGCATGCGCTGGGGCGAGCACCTCGAATTCACCGCCGAGGCCGGCCCGGGCGACTTCATCTACGTGCCGCCCTATGTGCCGCACCAGGAGATCAACGCCAGCGCCACCGAGCCGCTGGAATGCGTGCTCTGCCGCAGCGACGGCGAAGCCGTGGCGGTGAACCTGGACATCGAACCCGTGGAGAAGCCGCTGACGGTGGCGTGGGTCGATCCCACGCACCCGGCGCCTGCTCCTGCACCCGCACCTGCACCTGCACCTGCACCTGCACCTGCGCCTGAGCCACGCTGACCATGGCTGCCGCCATCGCCGACCCGCGCGCCTTCCTGCGCCAGCTCTACGACGCTGCCGTGCAGCGCGCGCTGCCGGCGCTGAATACCGCCGCTCACCTGCCGCCGCCGCCCGACATCACCGGCCCGCGCCAGGGCCGCACGGTCGTCGTCGGCGCGGGCAAGGCCGGTGGCGCCATGGCCGCCGCAGTGGATGCGCTGTGGCCGCGAGAGGCGCCGCTGAGCGGCCTGGTCGTCACGCGCTACGACCACGTGCCGCCGGCCTACAAGGCCCGGCCCGGCCGCATCGAGGTGGTGGAAGCGCGCCACCCCGTGCCCGACGAAGCCGGCCGGCATGCCGCGCAGCGCATCGCGGCCCTGGTGAAGGGCCTGAGCGAACACGACCTCGTGCTGTGCCTGGTGAGTGGTGGCGGCTCAGCCCTGCTGTCGATGCCTGCGCCGGGGCTCAGCCTGGAAGACAAGCAGGCGATCAACCAGGCCCTGCTGAAGAGCGGTGCGGCCATCGACGAGATGAACTGCGTGCGCAAGCACCTCAGCGCCATCAAGGGCGGCCGCCTGGCCGCGATGTGCGCACCGGCGCGCGTGGTCACGCTGCTCATCAGCGACGTGCCGGGGGACGGACCCGAGGTCATCGCCAGCGGCCCCACGGTGCCTGATGCCAGCACCTGCGCGCAGGCGTTGGCCATCTGCCGGCGCTACGGCATTTCACTGCCGCCGGCGGCGCTGGCGGGGCTTGAGAGTGGCCGCTTCGAGACCCCCAAACCCGGCGACGCCATCTTCAACGGCCACGAGGTGCGCATGCTGGCCACGCCGCAACAGGCGCTGGAAGCCGCAGCCACGCTGGCACGCGCTGCGGGTGTGCAGGCCCACATCCTCAGCGACGAGATGGAAGGCGAAAGCCGCGAAGTGGGCAAGGTGCAGGCGGCGCTGGCGCGCGCGGTGGCGCGGCGCGGCCAGCCGTTTGCCAAGCCCTGTGTAATTCTTTCGGGCGGTGAGACCACGGTGACGGTGAAGGGCAAGTCTGGCGGGGGTGGCAGCACAGGCAGCACAGGCGGCAGAGGCGGCCGGGCGACGGAGTTCCTGCTCGGCTGCGCCATCGCGCTACAGGGCGAGCCCGGCGTGCACGTGCTGGCGGCCGACACCGACGGCATCGACGGCATGGAAGACAACGCCGGCGCCATCGTCACCCCCAGCACGCTGGCACGCGCTACCGCCGTGGGCATGAAACCCGCCGATTTCCTGGACCGCAACGACGCGTACAGCTTCTTCGCGGCGCTGTCCGACCTGGTGGTGCCGGGGCCGACCTTCACCAATGTGAACGACTTTCGCGCGCTGCTGATCACCTGAGATCGCTCGGCCCGCCGTCGGGCGCCCGATGAGTCGCGACTCGAAGCGGCGCGCGCTGCTCATGATCAAGCCTCGTTTGCTTGAGGCTCCGCCAACACGCCCAACCGTTGGCAGACGCAAGACGGGGCTCAGGGAATTCCGACCGCAAACGGAATGTTCACCGTTTTGCCCAGCACATTGACGCGTGCGCGGGCCAGCACCGTCTGCCCGGCCGCGAAGACACCGCCCTGGCCAGCATCGATGCTGAAGCGCAGCCGATAGGTCGGCAGGCCCAGGCTCATCAGCCGGCCCAGGCTGCCATACAGCGGGATGAGCTGTTCGACGCTGTCGGCATACAGCATCGCGCCGCCGCTGGCGGTGGCCAGATGACTGAGCGCTTCGACATCGATGTCGCCGCTGAGCCCGATGGTAAACAGCCGGACAGCATTGGCACGTGCCGCGTCGATGACCTGCTGGCGCCGCTGTGCGCAGTTCGTGCCTCCGATGCAATAGCTGTCAACCCCGTCGGTGAACACCACCATGGCACGCGGCTGACCGGGTGTGAGCGATGCATCGCCCACGATCTGTACGCGCATTGCGTCAATGGACGCATGCAGCGGGGTCTGCCCGCCGCTCTGCCCCGCCAGTACATCCAGTCGTGTGAAAAACAGTGGTGCCGCCGCCTTGTTGACCACCGTGCCAAGCATCGTCATCGGCTGTTGCGGCAACCGGGCGCCATTACCGTCGGCGAATGCGCCCATCACGACCTGGTCACCCGGCGCCAGGTTGCTGATCATGGTCTTGGTCGAAAACAGTCGCGCATTCAAGCGGTCGCTGTTGGCGATGCTGCCGCTCTGGTCGATCAACAGCCCCACTGTGTGCGGCAGCACGGCCTGGCCCGGCACAAGCTGTATGCCAGCAGCCGCAGCGCTGCCCACGTAGGCATGGTCTGCCGGCGCGTTGCGCAGGCAGTCAGCGGCGGGTGTGGCGGCGTCTGGTTGGCAGTCGAGCAGCCGGAAGTCGGCCGCCGTGAGCCCGGTCACGGCTTGTGCATCGGCGCCTACCACCACCAGCTCCACCTCGAAGTCCAGCCTTCGCCCATCGCTCGATCGCACCGGCCTGAAATCGCTGCGCGTGGCGAGCGACCCGCCAGCGGGTGCTGTGACGCGCTGCAATATCACGGGCACGCTCGTGACGGTTTCGGTGCTAAGCGTGGCTTGCACCACTGCAGGAATGAAACTCGGCACCGAGATCGACAGCGAAGCTGCGCCGGGCGGCGCCGCGACCAATGCAACGCCCTCGGCATTGGTCGCGAAAGCGGGGCTGCTGGTGGCGTTCAGCGTTACCGCCGCACCAGACACGGGCGCGCCATAGGCGTCGACGACGACCACTCTGGCCACGCCGATCTGAACGCCGCCCTGGCCGCCGCCGCTATCGCCACCGCCACCGCCACCGCCGCAGCCCACTGCCAAGGCCGCTGCCGCTGCCAACGCAACCACCCCGTGCCAGCGCAGTGGGGATTGTTTCAAATGAAGTTCACGCATGCTGCATCCGCCGATTTCGGCCCATCGGTCGCGCCGGCCGGCGGCCAGCGACCCCGTGAGCATCGATGGGTTGAGGATGTAGAGAACGCCGTTCCCGTCGCGTAGGACCGAGCTGAAACTCCCGTAAGACTGACAGTGCTGAAGCTGTAGTGCGTCGCGCTGGATACCGTTGGAGATCTGATCGAGGACAGCCAACTGCGCGCGTGCGCTGGCTTCGATGCGTTGGGTTGACTGTCGCTCAACCGGAATCAGATCGTCGGCAGCGAACGTCAGTTCAAACCGGTTCCACCGCTTTGCCGACGCCGTACAAGAGTTGCCCGGGGCGCGCTTGGCGGCCGTGGCGAGCCGCAACGAAGCACGGTGCCGAGCTTTCGCCGCGCAGTGGTCCCCGTGCATGCAACGACCGTGGCCGGGCCAATGAACCCCCAGCGAAAGTTGGGTTCACGCATGCCTGCAGCTTGGACGGCTGGCTTCACGCCTTTACGCCATCACGCCCTCACGCCCTC
>Ga0209591_10002573_pt1 | contig 21692 bp, 18 predicted proteins | sample MAT01_FD_187207 | JGI IMG/M metagenome (GOLD analysis project Ga0209591, IMG submission 187207) | Freshwater microbial communities from Lake Fryxell liftoff mats and glacier meltwater in Antarctica - MAT-01 (SPAdes) (version 2) | ecosystem: Environmental > Aquatic > Freshwater > Ice > Liftoff... | reverse complement strand
TGCCCCGGCCGGGGCGTGTGGCCCCCGGTGCGCTGCCGGTGGTTCGGGCTACGGACGTATGGCGGTGCCGGGCGTGCCGTAGAAGACGAGGTCGTTGGGGAGCAGCGGGGCGCCCTCGGGGACGGGTGGGCCGGCGAGGTACTGGGTCTGGGCGGTGCGGGGGAGGGTGATCCCGGCGGCGGCGTATGCGGCGGTGGTGAGTCCGGAGCAGTCGAACCCGTCCTCTCCGTTGTCGGGGCCGTCGCCGCCCCAGAGGTAGGGCAGGCCGCGCTGGCCGCAGGCGTAGTTGATCGCGGCGAGGGTGGCGGGGCCGGTGGCCGCGATGGCGTTGCAGTCCCCGGTCCCGGCGGGCTGGGCTGCGGCGTAGGCGCGGGCCTGGTCGAGGACCTTGCGGACGTACCAGTCGGCCCTGTTGTAGGCGAAAAGGGCGGTGCTCAGATCGCCGGTCCTGGCGCCGCTGTCACAGAGGTAGTGGGCGGCGGCATGCACGGCGTCGTGGGGGTCGTAGCGCGACGGTGGCCGGGCGCCGCCGGATGGCAGGCGATGGCGGGCGACGACCTCGGCGAAGGTGGGCGCGAGGAACTGCATGGACCCGGCGGCGCCGCGGCGAGGACGAGGATCGGGAGCAGGACGACGACCGCGAGGAGGGCAGCCCCGATCCGGGTGCTCACGGCGCCGTGGTGGTTCTGCCGCGTGGCGAGGTTCTCGGCGAGCGCACGTGCCTGGTCGAGGTGGTTGCTGGTCTCGGTGTGGTCGCGGGCGGCGATGGTGACGGCGCGCAGGTGCAGGCTGCCGAGCGTGATGGTGGCGGCCGGGTCGGCGTCGCCGCTTGAGTGCAGGGCTGTGCAGGCTGCGTCGAGCACGGTCAGGCCGAGGTTGTAGTCCCCGGCTGCTTGGAACGCGCCGGCGCGGGTCCAGGCGGCGACGGCGTCCAGGACCGGGTTCGCTGCGTGGTCCGCGCACCAGCGGAGCCGGTCGGTGATCGTCTCGGCGAGATCGGTGTGGCCGAGGCGGAACGGGGGTCGGGCTGGTGCACGGCGGCGGTGAGTTCGCGGAGGATGTCGGGAAGCAACGGTGCGAGCTGCCCGTAACGGGCCTCGCGGCGCAACACCGCGACTCGCGCGACATCGGCTCGGAGTTGCGGTAGTGGTCGGGGGGAGGGGTCGGGTTCGGCCAGGTCGTAGCGGCGCACCGCGGTGCGCAGGGATTCGATGGTGTTCCCGTCGGGGACATCGGGGTAGGGCCGCCCGTGAATCGCCTGGGTGGCGGTGTGCAGCGCGTGAGCGATGCGACGAACGCGAGCGAACGGCTGGCCCGCGTGCGCTATCGTCGTCCACATGAACCCCTGCCTGACGCAGGGATGCAACTGTGTGGTGTCCGAGGGGGGACTCGGACATCATTCAGTGGCAATTCTGCCCCGCTATGGGTGTTCATACGGATAACGGTGGCATCGTAGCGACCGAAGCGTAACCCCGGCAGTTTTTCGGCTGCACCACCAGCGTGGTGGGCCGACTCGCTGTGCAAGCGATGCAGTTCACGGCCACATCTTGGTGATTCGGCCGCCAGCATGAACGTGCCAGAAGCCCATGTCGGCGTGCTGGACGGCGCGGTGGATGGCGGGCATGGCGTCGAGGAAGCGCCGGGTGATCTGGTCGAGAGTGGCGTTGCCATCGGTGAGGCAGAAGAGGTGGCCGCTGGTCAGGGCGGCGAGTTCGTCGGTGCGGTAGCGGATGCGGCGGTCCTTGGTGAGCAGGGTCCGGCCGCGCCGGCAGCCCTCGGCGATCCATTCGGCGTCGCCGATCTCTTGCGCATCGCGCGGGTAGTACTCGGCGATGAGGTGGACGACGTGTCCGGCCGCGCGCAGTCTGCTCGCCGAGGTCTTCCCCAAGCTGCGGTCGAGGAAGAACTCAAGCGGCTTGTCGGAGGACATCCTCGACGACGGCCTCCGTCAGGTCGTACTCCTCGGCGACCGCGCTGATCGGTTCGCCCGTGCGCCAGAGTGTGACGACGTCCTCGACCTTCACCTTGTTGGCGGTGAGTACCGGGGAGCCCCACCCGAAGCGGGGATCGATGACGACCTCAGCGCTGGATGGGTAGTGCCGGAGCCGGAGCCGGATCGCGGTGCCGGTGTCGTCCCAGTCGATGTCGCGTAGGTGGTGCTCGAGGACGTCCTTGATGGCGTGCTGGTGGTCGCGAGCGCGGATCAGGGACTCGTCGGCCAGCCGGACGAAGACGGCGACCCCGTCGGTGGCGATGCGGCGTTTCGCGAGGGCATAGGGGTCGTCGAAATCGGCGCGCACGATCGCTGCTGCCGTGCGGATCTCGTCCATCGGCATTCCGGCGGCGCGTAGCGCGCGCAGGACGTGGGCTTCGACGACGCCGACGAACGGGACGCGGGGCCATCCGCGGCGTCCCGGTCGGACGGCGTGCACGAGCGGTTCGTCCGAGCCGGCGGCTAGCCACACGTTGAGGGTGCTCTCGGGCATCTTGAGGTATCGCGCGGTCTCTCGTGCGGTCAGCAGCGGGGTCCGGTACGAGTCGACCGTCATGGCACCTCCTCCCTCGGGGACATGAGGTTACCCGTTGTCGAGATCCACGGGGGTCTCCCTGGCGGGGTCGACACCGTTGCCGTCCGTCACGGTCGACTCGATCGGGTCGATAGGTTGACCTTCGAGGCGATGGGGCGAGGGGCGGACGGGTGAGCGAGTACCGGTACTACGAGTTCGCGGCGGTGGACCGCCCGCTGGATGCTCGCGATCTCGAGGTGGTGCGGGGGTTGTCGACGCGGGCGCACATCACGCCGACGTCGTTCGTGAACACCTACGAGTGGGGCAGCTTCAAGGGCGATCCGCGACGTCTGGTGGAACGGTACTTCGACGCGTTCCTCTACCTGGCGAACTGGGGGACCCGTGAGCTGATGGTGCGGTTGCCGGCTCGCCTCGTCGATCCCGAGGTGGTGCAGCGGTACTGCTCGGGTGACGCGGTGTCGGCGTGGACGACGGGCGATCACGTGGTCGTTGCTGCGGAGTCCGAGGACGAGGAGGGCGACTTCGAGTGGGGCGGGGAAGGGCTACTCGCCTCCATCCTGCCGGTTCGGGCCGAGCTGATGTCCGGTGACATGCGGGCGCTGTACCTGCTGTGGCTGAGCGTGCAGGTCGGCGAGGTTCCCGATGACGCGGTGGAGCCGCCGGTGCCGGCGTCGCTGAATGCTCTGACCGGTTCGCAGACCGCGCTGGTGGAGTTCTTGCGGATCGACCGGGATCTCATCGACGTGGCAGCGGCCGGGTCATCGCCCGCGGATGAACAGCTCGTCGATGTGGCGGATTGGGTGGCGTGCTTGCCCGCGTCGGAGCGGGATGCGCTGCTGGTCGGGCTGTTGGACGGCAAGGACCCGTTGTTGCGCGCAGCGACGCTGCGCAGAGCGGGACCGGGTCGGCGGGACGGTGTCGGCGTTCGGACCGCGGCCGAGTTGCTCGACCGGGCGGCGGTGCAGCGGGAGCGGCGCGAGCGGGCCGAGCGTGATCGCCGGGCGGCCCGGTCCGCGGAGAGTGCACGGCGGGCCGAGGTCGCTCGGCGGGAGCGGCTGGCCGGGCTGGCGGCCGAGGGTGACGGGGCGTGGGTGCGGGTCGCGGCGCGGATCGCGGAGAAGAAGCCGTCGGGTTACGACGTCGCGGTGGATTTGCTGGTGGATCTACGGGAGGTGACCGGCGCGGGCGAGTTCGCGCGGCGGCTGGAGTCCTTGCGGCGCGAACACGGTCGCAAGGTGACGTTCGTCGAGCGGCTGGGGCACGCAGGCCTGTGACGGGCCCGCTGTCGAGGCGCGCAACCAGCAGGTGCTCACCGACGTCTTGAATGCGCTGGCCCGCGGGCGGAACTGCCTTCTCCTGACCCAGTGGACGGCCCACGTCACGCTGCTCGCGGACCTCATGCAGGCCGCCGGACACCAGCCGGTCGTACTGCGCGGTGGGATGGGGGCCAGGCAGCGTCGCGAGGCCGCGGAACGCCTCCGCCCGGGTGACGGGCCACTGCTCGTCGTCGCGACCGGTCCGTACGTCGGTGAGGGCTTCGACTGCCCCGCCCTCGACACCCTGTTCCTGGCTGCGCCGATCGCGTTCAAGGGCCGGCTGGTGCAGTACGTCGGCCGGGTCCTGCGCGCCGCGCCCGGCAAGCACACCGTCGAGGTGCACGACTACCACGACGTCCAGACCGCTGTCCTCGCGTCGTCGCTGCGCAAGCGCGCTGTCGGCTATCGCAGCCTGGGCTTTCCGGACCCGAGTACGACAAGGCGCCGCCCACCGGCACCCTCGGGCTGAGCGCCGACCGGTCCGGCTCTGCTGGTCGGATGCACACCACACAGCAGTCTGCCGGGGCGGATCTACTCGAGGAGTGGGTGGTGCGGAACCGGCGCAAGCCCGCACGGCCCGCGCCTGGCCCGCACCGCCCACCGGGGCTGAGGTTCGCCTTCTACGGGCGTACCTCGACGATCGGGCACCAGGACACGGCGTCGTCGCGGGGGTGGCAGCGGGAGGCCGCCGCGAGTGTGATCGCCGGCCACGGCGAGATGGTGGCGGAGTTCTTCGACGCGGGTTGCTCGCGGCGGCTGCCCTGGTCGTCGCGGCCAGAGGCTGCGGCCCTGTTGGCGGAGCTGTCGTCGGCGGACCGGCGGTTCGACGCGGTGGTGATCGGCGAGTACGAGCGGGCGTTCTCCGGCGACCAGTTCGCCCGGGTCTCGGCGTTGTTGCGCTGCTTCGAGGTCCAGGTCTGGCTGCCCGAGGCCGGCGGCCCGGTCGACCTCGACGATCCGATGCACCGCGCGCTGATGACCGTGCTGGGTGCGCAGTCCCAGCGGGAGGTTCTCCGGTCCCGGCACCGGGTGCTGGCCGCGATGCGCACGCAGGCCCGGGAGCAGGGCCGATACCTGGGTGGGCGGCCGCCGTACGGGTACCGGCTGGTCGCCGCCGGGCTGCACCCGAACCGGACGCACGCGGGATGGGGGAGGCGGCTGCAGCGCCTGGATCCCGACCCGGAGACAGCGCCGCACGTGCGGTGGATGTTCGCGCAGCGGTTGACCGGACGCAGCGTGGCCAGCATCGCCCAGAGCTGACCGAACGAGGTGTGCCATGTCCGTCGGAGGCAGATCCGGAGCGGAACCGGCACCGGTCGGGTGGGGCGTGGCGACTCCGTTCGGTCACGGTGATCTTGGCGAACCCGCGGTACACGGGTCGGCAGGTGTGGGATCGGCAGCACGCGGCGGGTGGCGACGACAGCGGCTGGGTGCCGACGCGGGAGTCGGTCGTGTCAACCGTGACGGCGCACCCCGCTCTGGTCAGCGAGGCGCAGTTCCTCGCCGTGCAGCAAGTGCGGGCTGCCCGGCACACCCGGGACGGCGACGTACGCCGGTACCTCTTGTCGGGGCTGATCCAGTGCGGGCTGTGCGGCCGGCGACTCGACTCGCACTGGGTACACGGTCGAGCCGGGTACCGGTGCCGTCACGGCCGCAGCAGCTCAAGCCCGCCGAGACTCGATGAACCGAAGACCGTCTACGTCCGCGAGGATCGGCTCGTCCAGGAGTTGCGCGACTGGCTTCCTCGTCGCCACGCAGGGGCCGAACACGACGACGTCGGTAGCAGGGTGGCAACGTTGCGCCGGGAGGGTGCGCTGATCACCCACGACGGGACGACATGGGGTGTGACGTCCACCTGAGCCGTGGGGTGCCGACGACCCAGCGTCCCGTGGGGTAATCCTGTGTCCGAGGGACATGAACTCACCGGAGTTGCACCCCTGCGGCAGGCAGGGGTTCATGTGCGCCACCACAGCGCGGGCAAGGCTCAGGCGATGGCTGTGATGTCGCCGTCGTCGAAGTAGATCGCCTGGTGCAGGCGGCCGCCGAGGGCGAGGGCGTAGCGGGCGAGGACGTCTTGTCCGGAGATTTTGCCGCGTTCGATCTGGGAGATGCGGCCCTTGGTGACACCCATGCGGTCGGCGACCTGCTGCTGGGTCAGGCCACGGGAGCGGCGGATCTCGGCGAGACGATGGCCGACGACCTCGGCGAGGAGTTCGCGCTTGCCGGCGTCGACCGCGGCCTCGCCGCCGGCCCGCTCGACGTGGGTGGCGCGGATGTCGCGCCAGGCGACGTGGCCGCTCATGATTGCCCCTCCTCCTGGGATCGTTCCTTCAGGTATCGCTCGTAGCGGTACTCGGCCAGCGGTATCGCCTCGGTGTACCAGGTCTTCCATCGTCCGGCCTTGTCCCCGGCGACGAGCAGGATCGTGGATCGCCACGGGTCGAAGGCGAACAGGATCCGGACGGTGCCGGGGCGGAGTTCCTTGAGGTGGCGATGATCGATCCGTGGATGGTGTCGACGAGGGGACGGCCCAGGCCTGGTCCGGTGTCGGCGAGGGTGTCGATGGCCTGCACGACCCGGCTGTGGGTGGCGGGGTCGAGGGTGTTGAGCCAGTCGCGTACCTCGTTGGCGACGTATACCTCCCACTGCTCGTGGACCACTCCGCGAGTATAGCGATCAGTACACTGTCTGTCCCTCCGCTATTGCAACGTCTCGTCCTCGGATGGAACGTCGGCCCGCGGTACACCGAAGGTGGTGCGGAGGTCCTGCTCGTGCTCGGTTCGTCCGGCGCCGTGGAGGAGTTCGGCGAGCGTGTGGACGAAGTACCGTCGCTCGTCAGTGTCGTGCGGGAACAGCTCTTCGACGAGTCCGACGGCGGACGGACGGACCGCAGGGCCGGTGCCAGGCTTGTCCATGCCTGGTCCGTCGGGGTTCGGCGGGGCCGCGGTCGGTTCGTCCGTCCAGCCGACGAAGACGTGCTCCGCAGGGAGGTCGTCCAAGTCCCCACGGGCAACCCTGCTCAGCCGGTGCAGGGGCTGGACCAGCGACACCGCCCGCTCGACGTCGTCGAGGTGGCGGGCCAGCCCCCACACCACGGCGTTACCTGTCGTCGCGAGGACTTCCCCGCCGAGATACTGGCGAACGTTCCGTTCGTGACCGCGCTGGTGCTCCCACAGCACGACGTCCTTGCGCAGGCCGGCGAGCGTGTGCAGTCGTTCGGCGTCCTTGCTGTCGATTTCGACGGTGACGTCGGTGACCCAGGCCCGGACCTGTCCACCCTCGTCCTCTTGTGGAGACCCGAGAGCAGCGGCGAGCCGGCACCCGGCCATGTCGAGGTCTGCCGGTGAGCAGGATCGCGCCACCTCGCAGGCGCGGGCGAGGACCGCATCGGAGGCGATCGCGGCGGGATCCATGTGCGGCGTCGCCCGCGAACCGCGTAGCGGATGCCATGTCACGACACCGGAGAGTCGGAAGGAGTAGTCCGCCGTGCTGCTGGGCATCATGGTCCGGATCGCTGTGGTGGCGGTCGTCGGTGGCGACTGCGGGATTGCGGCCGGCGGCGGGGTGGTGGGGTGATGACGCAGCCGTTCGTAGGCGACGACCGCCAGTACCGCGATCACGATGAACAGCCCTGCGATGACGGCGGGCAGCGCGAGCGTGATGGCGATCAGGATCGGTAGGGCGATCGCGGCGAGGCCGAATGCTCCACGGCGGATGAGGTCGGTGTCGTTCATCGGGCTCCGTTCTGGCTGTGATCCGGTGAGGTGTCGGTGCCCGCCGTGCGTGATTGGGTGATGCGGTGTTCGACGTGGAGGAGGGTGGCGCGACGGTGTTCGGGATGGGCTGACCACCAGCGGCGGGCGGCGCCGAACACCGTGCCGAGCAGCCGGAAGTCCCGCCGGCAGGCGTCGACGAGTACCTCGATGAGCGCGCCCTCGGGGTGCTCGGCGTGCGATGTCAACCACTGGTGGAGCGCGTGTTCCTGCTCGGCGGGCGGGTCGTGCTGCAGGACGGAGTGCCATCCGGTGACGAGATCGCGGCGGACCGCGGTGTCGTCGAGGAGGGGCCGAGCGGAGGGAGTCGTGGCGAGCCGCTCCGGATTCGCGACCCCGCGGAACGCGGCCCGGTGACCCGGTGCGTCGAGGCCGCCGATGCTCGGGTCGGCGAGCCGGGCCAGGATCTGCCGCTGGAACAGGGGATCTCCGGCCGCCAGCCGCGACATCGCGGCGGCTGCCTCGTCGGCCACGACGGCGTGTTCGTTCCGGAGCAGGTGGTGCAACCGTACGACTGCTTGACCGGGCTGGCGGGGGGCGATCTCTGCCTCGGCGGCGATGACCACGGCCCTACCGAGCCCGGGTGGAGTCGACGGTGTGCGGGCCCATTCGTAGCACTGCCGTCCTGCGCGCGACGCGTGCTCTGGGCGGGCCAGCGTGTCGCACAGCAGCGTGCCGGCCAGCCGGACCTGCCAGTTCACGGATGGTCCGTCGGTCGCCCACTGACGGGCGACCCGCAGGATGTCGTCGACGCGGTCGACCTGTACGCAGACGTCGACGAACCGCCCGATCAGGTCCCCTGCACGGGACGGCTGACCGGGTCGGCCGCCGAGCAGGTCTGGATCACCACACCGCAGGATCCAGTCGACGAACCGGTCGCGCAGGCCCGGGAAGTTGACCCAGAAGTGCCGGCGAATGGCGTCGGCCGTGTCGTACCGGGGCAGTGTCGTGACGCCCGCCGCGTCGAGCACAGCGTCGATCTCCGCGAGCCGGGCGCCCAGGTCGGGCTCGGCGAGCTCGTGCGCTTCTCTGACGGGAAGTCCGACGGCGTTGGCCAACCGGCACTGGGCCTGGTGCACCGTCTCGGCGGGGAAGCCGGTGAACATGGCGGCCGCGAGCAGGAGGGCGCGCTGATGGCCGTCGGTATGGTTGGCGACCCACCGGGCGACGGCTGGCGCTTCCTCCGCGCTTGACGTGGCAACCTCGAGCATCCGCTGTTCGAGCGGGACCGTCTCGTCCGGCGACGCGGTCTGTGCCACGAGCCATGTCAGACGGGCCAACTCGCCGGGTTCTCGTCCGAGCAGCGCGCTGAACTCCGCGCTCGGCCGCTCCGGGAGCGCTTCTGGCATGCCGAAGACACGGAGGTGACTCTCGATGAGAGCGCTTGCTTCGGGGCGGCCGAGCTGCACGGCTCGCCGGCGCAGCCAGTCGTCGTCGCTCCCCTCGCCGGGCTCGGGCAAGATGACCACGAGGAACGCCCCGAGCCGCCGCACGACGTCGTAGACCGCCGGGATCTCCGCGAGGAGGGGGGCGCGCGCCTCGATGTCCACGTCGGAAAGGTCGAACAGCAGCCGGCCAGCCGGAGCAACCTCCTCGGTCAGCGGCAGGCGGTCCGTGTCGTCCGGTGGTGCCGGTCGCCGGATCGGTGGGTCGTCCGCGCGGGCCACGGTGCCCAGCAGTCGCCGGGCAGCCGCCTGACGGCCCGTCCCCGGTGGGTCGGCCAGCACGACGAGGCGATCGGCATGCAGGCGATGGAGTGCGACATCCCAGTTGTCCGGGAGGACGAACACGTCGGCGAGCCAGTCCTCCGATTCCCCGTCCACGAGCCAGGGGGTCCGGCGCAGGTCCGGCATGACGAAGGTGTTGGACTGGGGGCCGGAGCCGCTGTGAACGGCCCCGTAGTTCTGGTCGATGCCGGTGTTCGTCATCGGCGGGTCAGCGGTCACCAGACGTCCGTCCGCGTGGAGGTGCGCCGAACACGTTGTGCTGGTCGCCGACGCCGGAGTGGCTCGCCCCGTAGTTGTTCACGATGGCCGTCTCGCCCGTGTGGCCATGCCGATCCACCGGCGTCACCTCGCCGCCGCCAGGTGCGGGCAGCAGTCCTCGGGTCACCAGGTCGCCGGAGGGGTGCGGGACCCGCAGGTAGGCCGTGGAGCGGAACGACTTCACCCGCAGGGCAACCGGAACGTAGAGATCGGGCGGCTCCGCCGCGTAGCCGGTGAGTACCGCGTCCTCGAAGACGCGTTGCGACACCACGGCGGCTACACAGGTGGCGTCGCCGGACCGGGCGAGCAGGCTCCGGACCTCGTCGGCGTCCACCAGGCGGGCGATCTCCACCCTGGCGTTGCCGCTGCCGTCGCTGATGCTCACGGGCCCGCTCGGGGTGACCGGGCCGACGTGCGCAGCGACTCGCATTCGGACCGGCTGCTCCGCAGCGGCGGCACGGTTACGAGCTGCGAGCTCGTCCTGAAGGGCGCCGAGCAGAGGGTTGAGCAGGAACGGCAACAGAGCGGATCGGAACCCGGCCACCAGACCGTCACCGGTCGGGCCGACGAAGGTCGCCGCGGACCAGGCATGTTGCAGGCCTGCCCCGGCGAACGCGGCCCGGAGCATCTGCGGGATCTGCTCGGTGAGGGCGGCGTGGTCGCGTCCTCGGCGACCGCTGAAGTCCTTGACGTCGACGGCCAGCAGCGCCTGGTAGTCCGGCAGGCTCTGCGGTTCGGTGGGCTCGGGCACGGGTGCGCTCCTCAGCGGGACGAGCAGTCCACGGGCGGGATCAGGTGAGTAGCGTGAGTGCGCCGGTCGCCCCGAGCGTGAGGAGCGCGACGCCTCCCACGGCGGTCGCCGAGCGCAGCCACCAGGTCTTGCGCCGCGCGATGGTGGCGAGCGCGCCGACCTGCTTCCACGCCTGGTCGGCGAGCTCGTCCGTCGATGGTCGCGCTGGCAGCGGCTCATCGGGGTGCGCGAAGCCCGGGAAGGCGAACCAGGACGGCGTCGTCGAAGTCAGCCGGGGCCACAACACGACGAGGACCGCCGCGACGCTGACCGCGGCCAGCACAACCCCGGTGGCAGCCCCAGACCGGAGAGCGGGCGCAACCGGTCCCGTCAAGGCGGGCGTGGCGGCGCTGACGATCAGCCCCTGCGCGGCCAGCAGGAGCCCGGCCTTGACGTCCGCCGCACCGATGACGCGGTTCGTCTCGGTGGCTGCAGCAAGGGCAAGAGCGAGATCCCCACAGTCCGTCCCGCAGAAATGTTCCATACGGACCATTACAGCCGGTCCGGCACGTATCGTCTGCGTCCGAGTACGCAGAGCATCGAGGGGGAGCGCGCACCGGTGGTCGACACGCGTTATGGAGGAAACCTGTCGACGGTCGGCCTGCTCGCTCCCTGGTTCAGGTCCGTGGGCGTCCCGGCGCGGTGGCCCGCGGGCGGTGTCGTCTACCGCGAGGCCGAGCCGGCGACGTCGGTGCTGCTCATCGGGGTGGGACGGGCGAAGGTCACGTTGTCCTCACCGACAGGACGTCGCGTGCTGCTGGCCCTGCGCGGGCCGGGGGATCTGCTCGGAGAGAGCGCGGTGCTGGACGGCCGGCTCCGCTCCGTCGACGTGTCCGCGCTCTCGGACGTGCGCGGCTGGCTGGTGCCGGCCGAGTCCCTGTTGGCCCGCCTGACGACGAGACCGGAGGCCGGGCTGGAGCTCTCGCGCATGCTCGTGGGGCGGCTCCGCGAGGGGGACCTGTTCAGGCTGGAGCGCTCCGCGCGCGATACCGCTGCCCGCCTCGCCGGCCTCCTGCTCGCCGTGTCGGAGCGGCACGCGCAGGCGGGGTGGCTGCACCTCACGCAAGCCGAGCTCGGTGAGGCCGTGGGCGCCTCGCGCGAGGCGACGGTCAAAGCCCTGGCACGGCTGCGGTCCGCGAGATTGGTCGAGACTGCCCGCGGCCGCGTTCGGGTGCGGAATGCTGCGGCGAAGCTGGCCGGGCAACGTGCTCGGCAGGGCTGGACCACCGACGACGAGCGTCTTGTCGAGGCGGGCGTCCCGGACGATATCGAGTTCCTGACCAAACCTGCGCTGGCCACCGGCATGATCTGCCGTGCCCTGAACGCCGGGGCGCCGGCGCGGTGGGTCGCCGGTGACGAGGTCTACGGCGCCGACCCCACCCTGCGCGCCGAACTGGAGCTGCGCCGGGTCGGCTACGTGTTGGGCATCGGCTGCGACCGCCGCGTCCCGACCGCGCGCGGGCCGCTCCGCGCGGACACCCTCACCGCGAGCCTGCCCAAACGTGCCTGGCAGCGACTCTCTGCCGGGCCGGGCGCGAAGGGCGAGCGCTACTACGACTGGGCCCTGATCACCCTGCTCCCACCTGCGAAGTCCTCCTCCGACGGCCCCGACACCCAGTGCTGGTGGCTGCTGGTGCGACGTCACCGCAGCACCGGCGAGTTGGCGTTCTACCGCTGCTACAGCCCAGAACCGGTGCCGCTGCGGGAGTTGGTCCGCGTCGCGGGACGCCGCTGGACCGTGGAGGAGTCCTTCCAAGCCGGGAAGGGTCTGGCCGGTCTGGACGAGCACCAGGTCCGCCGCTGGACGTCCTGGCGGCGCTGGACCTTGTTCGCGATGCTCGCCCACGCCCTGCTCGCCGTCATCGCCGCGAACGAGCATGCTGCCCGGCCCGCGCCGGCCGGGCTGATCGCGTTGACCTGCAACGAGATCCGACGGCTGCTCACCGTCCTGATCGTCGAACCCGGCCGTGTCCTGGCCTGCCCCGAAGCCTGGTCGACCTGGCGCCGCCGCCACCAACACCGCTCCCGCACCAGCCACTACCAGCGTCAAGAGGCATCCCTGGAATGGCCATAACGATCTACGGCTGGAGTACCAGGGACCACCCAGCGAGCGCGGGGACGACTCAAGGTCGGGCACCACCTCGGCGTGCACCTGCGGACCACCCCCGCGAGCACGGGGAGCACCCGATGGCGAAGCTCCCGGCCGGCGTGCCGACGCCTACGAGGTGCTGCGCCAGCTCGTCGACGCCACCGACACCCTGCGCGGTGCCTCGTCGCCGTGACGCTGCCCCCGAGCTGATCACCGACGACGCCCGCGGCGTGCCCGCCTACAGCGGCCTGCACGTACGGATCGTGGACGGGGTCCGGGACCGGCGCCGGGCCAACCCCTTCGCCGCACTCGTCCGGTTGCAGACCCGGCTGGAGGCGGTCCGAGACGGGAGACCGGATGGACGACCGGCTCGCGGCGCGCCGCGCCGTCGAGGCCCTCCGCTCGGGCGTGCCCAGCCGGGACGCGGTGGCCGCGCTGGGCAGCGGGCAGGCTGAGGTCGAGGACCGGTTCACCGCACTGCTCGACGGGGTCGGCACCGTCCGCCACGACCAGCGGGGGCTGCTGCTCGGCGGCGGCTTCGGCGCGGGCAAGAGCCACGTCCTGGAGCACCTGACGCACCTCGCACTGGACCGGGGCCACGCGGTGAGCCGCATCGTGATCAGCAAGGAGACCCCGCTGCACGACCCGGCCAAGGTGCTGCGCGCCGCCGTCGAGTCGGCGGTGTCGCCCGACGGCGCGATCGGGGCGGTCGCCGAGGCCGCGGCCGGTCTCGATCAGGAGAGCCCCGGCTACGCCGAGCTGCTGCGCTGGTGCGGTGGTTCGGGCGCGCCGGTCGACGAGTGGTTCCCGGTCACCCTGGAGCTGTTCCCGCGCGTGCAGGCCGGTGAGGACAACTTCGCCGACGCCGTCGTGCGCTACTGGTCGGGCGACAAGCTCGCGGTCGCCGAGGTCCGTCGGCACGCGAAGTTCGCCGGGATGGGCAGACCGGCGCTCGCCGCCGTGCCCGCCCGCGAGCTCGCCCGGCAGCGTTTCCGGTTTCTCGCCCGGCTGTTCGTCGCCGCCGGGCACCAGGGCTGGGTGCTGCTGTTCGACGAGGCCGAGCTGATCGGTCGCTACACCCTGCAGCAGCGCGGCCGCTCCTACGCCGAGCTGGCCGGCTCGCTCACCCCCGACACCGACGACCCGGCGTCCCGCTGGCCACCGTCGTGGTCATGACCGACGACTTCGACGCGGCCGTGCTCACGGCGAAGAACGGCCGGGAGGTCGTCCCGGCCCGGCTGCGCGCGAAGCAGACCACCGAGTGGGTCGACGTCGCCGGTCGCGCGGAGGTCGCCGTGGGCCTGCTCGAGCACGACATGCTGCTGCTCGAACCGCCCGACGAGGCCGAGCTGGACCACGCCTACCGGCGGCTGCGGGCGCTGCACTCGCAGGCGTTCGGGTGGGACGCCCCCGACGTGACCGGCCTGGAACGGCTCGGCACCACCAGGATGCGGCAGTACGTGCGGGCGTGGATCAACGAATTGGACCTCGTCCGCCTCGACCCGACGTTCTGTCCCGACAGTAGGGTCATCCCCGTCGCCCTCGACTATGCGGAACAGCCCGACCTCGACGTCCGGGACACCGAGGAGTAGCCGACGCGCGACAGGATCGGAGCGGCGCAGCCTCGTCCTGACCGGGTTGCACCAGGGTCACCCCGCTGTGACGGGGAGTTCTCCACGATCATGGGGAGCCGAGGAGGACACCGGGTCCCCAGGGCCTACGGGATCTAGCGCGACGTCGACGTCCGGGACACCCGGGGAGCAGCCACTGGGGATGCGCCGTGGTCCGACCGGACCCGCAGGACGGCATGGCCGGCCCGGCGACCGGCATGGCCTGACGTCCTGCGGGAAGGCATCGTGGTTCCGCTAACACACTGCGCGGGGTCGTCGGAAGCCGGCCGCGACGGCGAGACGAGCGAGGGCTTCGTGCGGCATCGGGAACTGATCAACCCCTACCACTGCGGCGGCACCGGGCCGATCCGGCGTGAGTGGGCCCTGCCGCTGGTCGTGGCCGGTGCGAGTGCCGCCGTGGCAGTGCTTGCGGGTTCGGGGGTGGCCCATGCCGAGCCCGACGGCGACGTTGCCGGCTCGGACGACGGGGGCTTCGCCGGTGTCGACGCAGCTGACTCGTTCGCCGACGACCCGGACGGCGTTTTCTGGGACGGATCGTCCACCGGCGACAGGAACGAGGGCGAGCTCGTGGCGAGCTCGCCACCGGCTCCGGGGACGGCGGCAGGAGCGGACGCCGTTGTCGAGCTTCCGGAGCCGCCGGATCCCGACCTGGTGACTCTCGACGATCCGGACCTCGACCTGCCGGACCTCGACCTTCCGGACGCCGAGCAGCCGGCCGGCTCGGACACCGCGTCGTGGGCGGCCCGGGCCACCGCGCCGGAGGCGGAGGTGGCCTGGACCCCGCTCGACGACCCGTTCCCGGAGCCGGCTGCCGACCCGTACCTCGACGCCCCGCCGGAGCTGCGGTCGACGGGGTGGGAGCCGGTCCCACCGACCGGAGCCGTCGGGTCGGGTACGGCGGGAGTCGGGACGTCGTTCTCGGGCTGGACAGGCCCGGAGGACACCGGGGACGTGGAGACCGCGCTCGGCGAGGTGTGGCCGTCCTGGACGACGCCCAGCGGCGCGCCGTCCGCAGCACGGGTGTCCGACGTGTCCGGGGACGATCCCGATCCCGCCGTTGCTGCCGGCGAGGCTCCGGGACTGCCCAGCCCGGTCGGCACGGACCAGCGGTCGTCCCGCGGCTCCGGCACGGAACAGGCGTCGATCCGGTTCGGGCCCGACGGCGAGCGGACCGACCAGTCGAACGTCCTGGCCGAGCAGGCCGCCATGCTGGCCTCGCTGGGCACCGAGGAGGGCCGGCGCCGGCTCCAGGACCTGTTCACCGCCGAGCGGGTCGTCGCCGACCCCGACGGGCTGGACCTGTTCGTGGCCGACGTCGCCGAGCGCCTGCGCCGGCTGGCCATCGGCTCCGACCCGCTGACCCGGGAGCAGGCCGGCGTGCTGTACCCGATCCCCTCCCAGGATCCGTTCCTGGCCGTCATTCCCGAGTCGATGAGGCCGACGTTCCAGGACTACTACGACCAGCAGAACGCGGAACTCGCCGACCGGGCGATGGCCAGCCACTGGGGATTCCAGGCTCCCGAGCTCGCTTGCTGGGTGGCCTGCTATAACGACGGCACCGCCCGTGTCCTGCCCGAGCTGCACGTCGGCCTGAACTACCAGGTCGGCGGAAGCGAGTCGACGCTCGACGAGCTCGACCTCACCCACGTGACCGACCTCATATCGCTGCACACACACCCGCTGTTCGCCACCGCCGACCCGCCGGAGAGCTACAACACCACCGGACTGTCCGCCGCCGACATCGCGTTCCTGGACAGCTTGCGGCCGGACCTGCCACCGCACGTGGAACCCGCCGAGGCGTCGGTCTCCCTGCTCGAGGGCACCGTCACAATCGTACGTCGCGACCCGGCACCCGAGGCTCCACCCGGTTCCGAGGAGAACCCGGACGGTGTCCGCGGACCGCTGCGCGTCCGGGTCCTGCCCAGCACCCCCGGATCCCCGGTCAGCAGCGAGATCAAGATCCAGGTGGACGACCCCGGCACCCTCGACTTCTCACTGGCCGACGCCGCCGAGGCACCCGGCGTCAGCGAGCAGCGCTACACCGCGGCCCGACGCGCCGCCGAGACGGGCCTCGACCCCACGGCGCTGACCGACCTGCTCGACCTCTACGGCCCGGGTGTCGTGCCACCCGGTCTACTGACCGCCGACGGCCTGCGCAGCCGCGGACTGGTGATCCCCCCACCCGCAGCGGCCATCGACCTGCCACTGCCGACGGACACACCCGGCCGATCGGTCGACCCGGACGTCAACGGTGACTGGACCCCGTCAGCGGCACCGTACGGCCGCGACGAGTCGGGGGCCGCCATCCCGACCGGAACCGAGGAGACCGACGCGCCGACCCGGCCGGACACCGCCCCCGGGGCATCCTCAACGGGCGTCGTGATCCGACCAGAACCGGGCCTGACGCCGCAGGAGCAGGCCGATCTCGGGTTGCTCGACCTGCCGGGGGGCTGGGCCACCGTACCGCCGGTGCCGCTGCCGGACCTGACCATCCCCGACGGGCGTCCGGTCGACCCGGAGGAGTTCGACCCGAACCGCGTTCAGCACGAGGAGCCCCTCGACCCGGAGATCTGGACCGTCCCGGAGACCTTCCCGAACCAGCCCGCGGACGATCTGGAGCAGCACGTCTGGACCTTTCCGCCGCTGCCGGACGAGTCGCCGGTCGACGCGGAGCAGCCGACGGTCGAGCCGATCCCGTCGCCGCCCGGGATGGTGCCGTCTCCGGCGCTCGCCGACCGGCCCGCGGACCGGACGGCGCAGTCCCGGGATGCGGGGTCCGCTCCGGCTCCGTCGGGTACGGGTGACGGGTGGGACCTGGGGCGCTGGGTGTCGGACCGGCTGTCGGACCCGGTGACCATGACCAGATCGGCGGACGGCACGACCTACCAGGCGGTGGGCGGTGTGCCGTTCACCCCGTCCAGCTACGTCGGGGTGTACGACGCGGCGACCGGTGAGCTGGTCGCCGCGGAGAAGGGCACCCCGCCGTCCCGGGTGGACACCGGCCAGTACATGGACCCGGCGACCGGCGTCGCGGTGGCGGCCGTGGCGGCGGCTCCGTGGCTGGCGCCCAGGCTGCTTCCCGCCGCGGGTGGCGGGACGTTGGCCGGTGCGGGTGGGTGGGGCGCGGTGCTGCCGGTGCTGCCGGTGCTGGCGGAGCCGGCGCCCCGGACGCCGGAGGGTGCGGCGGAGGCGGGGTCGGCGGCGGACGCTGCGGAGCCGACGGCGACCGAAATGACCGGGTCTGCGGACTCGACCCGGGGTGCACCCGACCCCGGAGTCGAGCAGATGCAGGCACCGGAGACGGTGGGCGAGCCGTCCCACACCCAGCTGGCTCTGCCCCAGGAGGACGGGGTCGTCGCGCAGGTGGTCGAGAAGGCCGGCCAGTTCGACCACGACGTGATCCAACCCGCGTGGCGGGGGGTGCAGGACGCCGTCCAGCGGACCACGACGTGGCTCACCGACCTGGGCGGGTAGTCCGGACCGGGTTCGGGTGGCACGGACGTCCACGGACCTACAGCTTCTGCATCGGTACGCCGCCGATCAGCATGAGCCGCACGGTGCCGGCACTGCCGAAGTCGACGGTGACCGTGGCGCGCACGCCCGCGCCGTCGGAGGCGACGACGGTGCCGAGACCGTACTTGTCGTGGTTGACGCGGTCGCCGACGTCGAGGTGCAGCACCGGACCCGCAGAGCGCTCCGGCACCTTCCAGGATCCCCGGTCGGTGGCACCGGGGCGACGGCCGAAGCCGAAGCGGCTGGCCGGCGCCGAGCGTTCGGGGGCGGCGCGGCGCCAGTCGACCAGCTCCTCGGGCACCTCGGCGAGGAAGCGCGACGCCGGGTTCGCGCTGGGCTGGCCGAAGGCCGAGCGGACGAGCGCCCGGGAGAGGTACAGCCGCTGCCGGGCGCGGGTGATGCCGACGTAGGCCAGCCGCCGCTCCTCGGCCAGCTCGGCGGGGTCGCCCATCGCGCGCATGTGCGGGAAGACGCCGTCCTCCCAGCCGGTGAGGAACACGACGGGGAACTCCAGCCCCTTCGCCGTGTGCAGGGTCATCAAAGTGACCATGCCCTGGTCGTCGTCGGGTATCGAGTCGGCGTCGGCCACCAGCGCCACCCGCTCCAGGAACGCGGCGAGCGAGCCGGGCGCGGGTGCGCCGGCCTCGACGTCGGAGTCATCGGAGTCGTCCAGGTCGGCCACGGCGGCGTCGCCGGCGAACTCCCTGGCCACCGTGACCAGCTCGGCCAGGTTCTCCCGCCGCGACCCGTCCTGCGGGTCCTCGCTGGCCTCCAGCTCCGCGGCGTAGCCGGTGCGCGCGTAGACCGCCTCCAGGACCTCGGCGGTGTCCTCGCCCTGGTCCACCAGCTCGGTGAGCCCGTCGAGCAGGCGGACGAACCCGGCGATGGCCCGCTGCGAGCGGGTGACCGGTGCCGGGATCCGCTCCGGCTGCTCGGCCGCGACCCGCAGGGCCGCGGCGAACGAGATCCGCTCGCGCTCGGCGTACGCCGCGACGGTGTCCTCGGCCTTGTCGCCGATGCCGCGCTTGGGCACGTTGAGGACTCGCCGCAGGCTGACGGTGTCGTCGGGGTTGGACAGCACCCGCAGGTACGCGAGCGCGTCGCGCACCTCCTTGCGCTCGTAGAACCGCACCCCGCCGACGACCTTGTACGGCATTCCCACGCGCAGGAACACGTCCTCGAACACGCGGCTCTGGGAGTTGGTGCGATAGAAGACGGCGACGTCGGAGTTGCGTATCTCGCCGGCGTCGACCAGCCGGTCGATCTCGCCGGCGACGAACGCGGCCTCGTCGTGCTCGTTGTCGGCGACGTAGCCGACGACCTTCTCCCCGTCGTCCTCCTCGGTCCACAGCCGCTTGTCGCGGCGGTCGGGGTTGCGGGCGATGACCGCGTTGGCCGCCGCCAGGATCGACTGCGTGGAGCGGTAGTTCTGCTCCAACAGAATCGTGCGGGCGTTCGGGAAGTCCTGTTCGAACTCGACGATCCGCGAAGCCGGGTGGAGCCACCGGGCCAGGCGGCGTCTGGTTCGGCCTCCTTGCTGGTGTTGGCGGCCACTCCCCGGCCGCGGCCCGCCCGGTAGCACCTGATCGGTGCGCTGCGTTGCCTCTACCGGCACGCCGAAGCGGATGGATTGATCCCCGCCGAACGGAACCCGGCCACCGCGGTGCCGAAGCCCAGGAGACTGGCCAGTACCCGCCGTGCCCTGCCCGACGCGCGCCTGGTCGAGATCAACCAGGTCGCCGCCACGACGGGCAACGATCCCGATCTCGACATGCTGCTCCTGCGGCTGCACACCGAGACGGCCTGCCGTCGTGGTGGGGCACTCGCGCTCCGTCCGTCGGATCTCGACGTCGAGCAATGTCTGGTCCGCCTCCGGGAGAAGGGCGAGACGGTGCGCTGGCAGCCGGTGTCGCCGACCCTGATGCGTCGACTGGTCGAACACGGCGCGGAGCGCGACAGCGGATCACCGGACGAGCCGCTGCTGCGCTACCGGTCGGGACGCCCGATCACCGCCCGGCGCTACGACCACCTGTGGCAGCGGTTGGGACGGTACCTGCCGTGGGTCCGTACGCAGCAGGCTTCCACGCACTGGTTGCGGCATACGACGCTCACGTCGGTGGAGCGCAACTTCGGCTACGCCGTCGCGCGGGCCTACGCCGGGCACAACGGGAGCCGCGGTGTCGGCGTCACGTCGACCTATGTGCGCGCGGACATCACCGAGGTCGCCGCAGCGCTCGCCGCGTTGTCTGGCGGGCCGCATCCCTTGGAACCCTCCGGCGAGGATGCTCGACGCAGGCCGCTCGTCGCGCCGGGTCAGAGCTGATCTCAGCGAGTGGGCACGCCCGGCGGCCGTACCTGCGGCTCGGACTCGGGTGATCGACATGTCGCTGCGGTCACGGCTTTGCCCGGCCGCCCGTTGTCATGGGGCTGGGTCGACGAGCTGCGGTTCGTCCCGGCGTGCGCGGGCGACGATGCGCCGTACGGGCAGTGGGGTGTGGAACGGATCTGGGTGGACCGGGGGTGGCAGGTCGACGCGAGACCGGAGGTCGATCTCGCGCTCCTTGCGCTGAGCGACTCGACGTCGGGTACGGCGCAGGAGGTTCTGGGTTCGCTCGGGATCCGCTTCGACGAGGTCGAGGGGCGGGTCACGAACTCACGGTCACGGCCGTTGTGGAGCGGAGAGCGGCGGCGAGCTTCACCGATGTGCCTGCCGAGCAGCCGGTCACTGTGCGGCACCAGGACGGCGTCACCGCAGGTGCCTGCCCGGCAGCGGATGCTGCGGTCAGGGCGGCGCGGGCGTCGGTGAGGTAGTCGGCCAGCAACCGCCGCCCAGCCGGGGCGCTGATGTCCCGGCTCCTGGGGGCAAGGTCCGATTGGCGAGCGGAGGAGTTCGGTGGTTCGTGAACGGCTTCGGATTGCTGCTCGTGAACGGCGACGTGTTCGCGAACGGCGGGTTCGTCGAGGGCTGCGGGAATGTGGGGGAGGTCGCCGCGAGCCGCTGCTGCGGCTGCGTGGGCGAGTTGTTCACGAAGCCCGGGTCCGGCCTCGGCTGCGAGCAGGACGAGCAGGGGCGGGATGGAGTGCAGGACGATCCCGGCCGGGGACGGTGGGCTGCCGTGCAGGCCCCACGCTTCCCAGGTGTTCATGAGGTAGGTCGCGGTGAACGTCGTCCACTTGGTGACGCGCGGTCGGTCGCGTTCTCGGGGTGGTTCGGTCGGCGGGTCATGCGAGTGGGTGGGTTCGCCGGTGAGGTCGGCCAGCGCGGCCGCAACCTCCTGAACGCTGGCCCGCACGTAGGTCGAGGTGGCCGAGCCGTCTCCGGCGCCGTCGGTGTGGCTGGCGTAGGCGTGGGCGACGGCGTAGCCGAAGTTGCGTTCGACCCAGGTCAGTGTGGTGTGGCGTAGCCAGTGGGTGGAGATCTGTTGGGTGGCGACCCAGGGCACGTGTTCGCCGATGCGGGTCCAGAGGTGGTCGTAGCGGCGTCGGGTGATCGGGCGGCCCGCGGCGTAGCGAAGCAGCTGGTCGTGTCGTCCGGCGTGGCGTTCGGCGGCGTGCTGGGCCAGGTGGGTCATCAGGGTCGGGGAGACGGGTTGCCAGCGGACGGTGCCGCCCTTCTCGCGCAGGAAGATCAGGCACTGGTCGGGATCGAGGTCCTGGGGTCGCAGGGCGAGGGCACCGCCGCGGCGGCAGGCGGTCTCGACGTGCAGCCGGAGCAGGAGGGTGTCCAGGGCGGGGTCGTCGCCGGTGGTGGCCGCGGCGTGGTGGATCTCGGTGAGGCTGGACCGTTCCCGATCTTGTAGACACTCGGTCGTAGACTGCCGCTGATCGCAGCGGAGGGAATCGCGTGGCGACACGCCGACACTTCACCCAGGAGTACAAGGATCAGGCCGCTAGCCTCGTCCTCGATTCGGGCCGATCCATCGTCGACGTGGCGAAGAGCATCGGCGTCCACGAGATGACGTTGGGTAAATGGGTGAAGAAAGCAAGAGAATCTGGGCGAGTCCCTGACGCGGACCTATCCGAGCCCGAGCGGGCCGAGCTGGAACGGCTCCGCAAGGAGAACACCG
>Ga0209591_10002571_pt1 | contig 21698 bp, 21 predicted proteins | sample MAT01_FD_187207 | JGI IMG/M metagenome (GOLD analysis project Ga0209591, IMG submission 187207) | Freshwater microbial communities from Lake Fryxell liftoff mats and glacier meltwater in Antarctica - MAT-01 (SPAdes) (version 2) | ecosystem: Environmental > Aquatic > Freshwater > Ice > Liftoff... | reverse complement strand
AAATAATATTAACACCCTTTTAAGGAAGTGTGTCTAACCTAAGATAGATGTCATTAAATGCTAAACAGTCACTCAGGGGAATGTTCTTACTGGCACGTTGCGATCGCTTAAATAATTTTTGATTTCTGCTACGCTTAATTGACCGTAATGTAACAGTGATGCTAGTAGTGCTGCTTCAGCTTTGCCTTCAGTTAGGGCTGTGTAGATATGTTCACAATTACCTGCACCGCCTGAAGCAATGACTGGAATTTCTACAGCATTGGCAATTGCCCGTGTTATCTCAATGTCATACCCAGCTTGGGTTCCATCAGCATCCATACTTGTAACTAGCAGTTCTCCAGCCCCACGTTTTTCAACTTCTTGTGCCCACAATAGGGCATCTAAGCCTGTATTTTCCCTGCCACCCCGCACATAGACATCCCAACCTGGATTCTCCGGGTTATTTCTGCGTCTGGCATCAATAGCAACAACTATGCACTGATTACCAAAGCGATCGCTTGCCCGATTAATCAAGTCTGGATCACGCACCGCCGCAGAATTAATACTAACCTTATCTGCGCCCGCTCGTAACAAAGCTTTAACATTTTCTAAGGATTGAATGCCACCACCCACAGTCAATGGAATAAAGACCTGTTCAGCAGTTCGGTAGACCACATCTAAAATTGTAGCTCGGTCTTCATGAGTAGCTGTAATATCCAGAAATACTAACTCATCAGCACCGGCTTCGTTGTAAACCTTGGCCAGTTCTACCGGATCGCCTGCATCTTGGAGATTTACAAAGTTAACTCCTTTTACAACCCGTCCCGCCTTCACATCTAAGCACGGTAAGATTCTTTTAGATAACATAATAACTTTTGTACTTCTGGGTAATTGACCGGAATTTAAATTTTAAATTGGCGCGGGTATTTCCAAACGAAAATTTTCACGGGAATGGGGCATTGGGCATTGATCAATAGTTCTTCTTCCCCTGCCTCCCCTGCTCCCCATGCCCCACTCCCCCTGTCCCCTTAAAAGTAGATAGCTGAATTATGGCGATAATCTCCTCGAAAAAACAGCCTCCAGAACCCAACGGAGAACCAAAGCAGCGTCGAGAGTCGGCGAAAGCAACATCCACGGAAAATATTTTGAAGCCTGAAGCTGCTATTGATGAGCAAGAACAGCAGGAAGAAGGTATTCGACCACACCGATTTGCTGATTACATTGGGCAAAAAGATTTAAAGGATGTGCTAGATATTGCCATTAAAGCAGCTAAGTCTCGTGGTGAGGTACTGGATCATTTGCTGCTGTATGGGCCGCCGGGATTGGGCAAAACCACAATGGCAATGATTTTAGCATCGGAAATGGGGGTAAATTACAAAATTACCAGTGCGCCAGCCCTAGAACGTCCACGGGATATTGTCGGGCTACTGGTGAACCTCAAGCCTGGGGATATTTTATTTGTTGATGAAATTCATCGCCTCTCGCGGATGACGGAGGAAATTCTCTATCCAGCGATGGAAGATTATCGCTTAGATATTACTATTGGTAAGGGTTCTAGCGCTCGGATTAGAAGTTTGCCTCTGTCAAAGTTTACCTTAGTGGGTGCTACAACCCGTGTCGGTGCTTTAACTTCACCACTGCGCGATCGCTTTGGTTTAATTCAAAAACTCCGATTTTACGAAGTTGACGAACTGACTAAAATTGTACTGCGAACCGCTCAATTACTCAAAACTCCCGTTACAGAAGATGGTGCCACAGAAATTGCCCGTCGTTCACGCGGAACGCCACGGATTGCCAACAGGCTACTTAAACGAGTGCGTGATTATGCTGAGGTAAAAATATCTGGTGAGATTAATGAAAGCATTGCATCTGAGGCATTGCAACTATTCCAAGTAGATCCTTGCGGTTTAGATTGGACAGACCGCCAAATGCTGAGTGTAATAATTGAACAATTTAACGGCGGGCCAGTGGGGTTAGAAACAATGGCAGCAGCGACGGGTGAAGATACTCAAACAATTGAAGAGGTGTACGAACCTTACCTCATGCAAATTGGGTATTTAACTCGGACTCATCGCGGTAGGATGGCGACAAAGGCAGCATATAAGCATTTGGGATTCACGCCGCCTAATGAACAGTTGTCATTATTGTAATTATGGGCATTGGGCATTGATACTCGTTAATGAGTCTTTGAACTCCATTCCTCTGCCCCATGCTGAATGACAAATGACAAATGACAAATGACAAATGACAAATGACAAATTAGGTAAACCTAGATGATTAAGTTGATTGGTATTTTTCTGAGTCTTTTACTTGTGTTTGGCTGGGGTACTCCAGTTATGGCACAATCTCAACCGCCCATTACTCAAGAACAGTTAAAACAAGGCGATGAGTGGGCAAATCAAGCTTTTACAGCGACGAATCAAGGTGATTTTGCGACGGCTGAAACTTACTGGACAAAGATTATTGAGCAATTTCCGACAAATGCCGGGGCGTGGAGTAACCGGGGAAATTCGCAGGTAAGTCAGAATAAGTTACAAGAAGCGATCGCAGATTATAACAAAGCTATAGAACTAGCGCCAAATGTCACCGATCCATATTTGAATCGGGGGGCGGCGTTAGAAGGGATGGGAAAATGGGATGATGCGATCGCAGATTATAATCATGTCTTAGAACTCGATCCTAACGATGCGATGGCGTATAACAATCGGGGAAATGCCAAAACAGGTTTAGGAAAATGGGAAGATGCGATCGTAGACTACAAAAAATCTAATGAGATAGCGCCAAATTTTGCCTTCGCCCGTGCTAACTACGCCCTTACTCTTTATGAAACAGGTGAAAAAAAGCAAGCAATCCGTGAAATGCGAAATATTGCCCGTAAATACTCCAAATTTGCTGATGTGCGTGCCGCCCTCACAGCTGCATATTGGGTAAATGGAGAACAAGGTGAAGCCGAAAGTAACTGGGTAGCAGCTTATGGACTTGATAGCCGCTACAAGGATATCGACTGGGTAAAAAATATCCGCCGTTGGCCGCCCAGTATGGTGTCAGCTTTGGATAAGTTCTTGAAAATCCAGTAGGCAGTTGTAACTCAGCAAAAATTCCTTTTTTTGCATCTATACCTATTTTATGGTATACATCATTGTAAATATACAGAAACAGTAGTTATGACTCATTTTGGGCTGATCTGTCCAGCAACAACTGGTCATCTCAACACTATAATCCCCTTGGGCAAAGAACTTCAAAAGCGCGGTCATCGCGTCACTTTATTCGGGATACTTGATGCTAAATCTAAGACACTAGCAGCAGAATTAGAATTCCAAGCCGTTGGTGAATCTGAATTTCCCAGTGGAGCGATCGCTGAATCGATAACTCAGTTAGGTAAACTGAGTGGACTCGCCGCACTGCAATATACCGTCAATTGCCTCAAAGATCAGGCGGCTGCTATGCTCAGAGATGCACCATCAGCAGTGAAGCAAGCAGGTGTGGAAGCACTTTTAGTAGATCAAGTTTCACCAGAGGGAGGTTCTGTTGCAGAATTTCTGGGCATTCCTTTTATTACAGTTTGCAGCGCTGTGGTACTGAATCGAGAACAGAGCGTCCCACCTTATTTTAAAACCTGGAGCTACAATCCAGCCTGGTGGGGCCGATTACGGAACCGAGGGGGCTATGCATTGCTGAGTCGTACCGTAAAACCCATTACAGAGGTGATCAATCAGCATCGCCAAGAGTGGAAATTGCCCCCACAGTCTAGCCCCAACGATCGCTATTCCCAACTAGCTCAGATTAGTCAACAGCCTGCACAATTGGAATTTCCAAGGGAAAATTTGCCCCAGTGCTTCCATTTCACAGGCCCTTATCATAGTCCAATTGGTCGGGAAGTTCCTGATTTCCCTGATGAAAAATTGACCGGACAACCATTGATTTACGCCTCAATGGGGACTGTACAAAATCGCCTATTGGGAATTTTTAAATCTATTGCCGAAGCTTGTAATGATTTGGATGCCCAACTAGTGATTTCGTTAGGTGGTTCTGCAACTCCAGAGTCTCTGGGAAGTTTGCCTGGAAATCCGCTAGTAGTTGGTTATGCACCCCAATTGGAATTGCTTAAAAAAGCTACCCTCACTATTACTCATGCAGGTATGAATACTACTTTAGAGTCCCTAAACAATGGGGTACCACTGGTAGCAATACCAATTGCTAATGACCAGCCAGGAGTAGCATCACGTATCGTTTGGGCTGGTGCTGGTGAAGTGGTACCGCTTGCTCGCTTGACTGTTCCCAAATTGCGAAATGCTGTACAAAAGGTGTTGACGGAAGATTCTTATAAACAGAATGCAGTTAGGTTACAAGAGACGATTAAAAAAGCAGGGGGGGTGAGTAGAGCCGCTGATATTGTCGAACAGGCTGTGTCTACAAGGAAGCCTGTATTGGCTTAAACAAAGTAATCAAAAATGGTATTGGAGGCAGCGAAGAGGCTGTCATTTACTTAAGTCAAGAACTGGTGAGATTGGGTTATCAAGTCACAGTTTTTAATAGATGCGGTGACATGGAGGGGGAATATAGTGGTGTAATTTATCAGTCTGTTGATAAATTTAATCCTCAAGACAACTTTAATGCCTTAATCTTTCATCGCGCTTGGACGCAACCGATGATGATGAAAGTAAATTCAAAAAAAACTGCTATTTGGATGCACGACAGCCCTAAAAGATTCCTTTGGTTGGGATAAAGTTGCCAAACAGTGGCACGAAGAATTTTTCTCAGTCTAAATAAAATTTAGGATTGTGCGTAGGCGTAGCCCGTCCTAGACATCGCCTGCACCCCATCCTATCTCATTCTCTCACTCTTCACGCTGAACTAGAGCTAGTCTGAAGCATGGGCTGATTTTGCAAGCGTTTCCCCTTCACCAACATCTGCACACCACCTGCGGGGCTAAATAGCAAACCCTTACGTACTGGCTTCACTGGTTTGCTATCAGCCAGTTCCATTTGCCAGCGAGACAGCACTGTTGTCAACACCAGTTTCATCTCAAACAAGGCAAATGCCATGCCAATACAGCGACGGTTCCCGCCACCAAAGGGTAAATACTCATAAGCAGAAAATTGCCGTTCCAGAAAACGCTCTGGCTTAAATTGCTTCGACTCTGGATATAAATCTTCTCGATGATGGGTCAAATAAATAGAGGGAATGATCAAAGTACCAGGCTCAAAGTTGTATTCCCCAATTTGTAGCGGTGATTTGACCAATCGATTTAGTCCCGATACCGCTACTGGGTAAAGGCGTAGGGTTTCAGAACAGACAGCATTCAAATAAGGCAATCGGAAAATAGCATTTGCATCTGGTTGTTCACCCAACTTATCTAGTTCTTGCAGCAGTTTTTCCCGCACCTGCGGCTGATGATGAATCCAGTACAGCGCCCATGATAAGGAAGTTGCTGTAGTTTCGTGACCCGCCACTAATAGGGTCATCAGTTCATCACGTAATTCCAAGTCTGTCATCGGCTCTCCTGCTTCATCACGAGCAGCCATCATCAAAGATAGAATATCAGTCCCAGATAGATTGGGTTGTGCTTTGCGCTCTTGAATTTGGGCGTAGATGAGTTGATCAATTTGCTCCCGTAAACGCAAGTATTTCCCCCAAGGACTCCACGCTCCTAAATCCTGTCGCATTGATGGGAAAAGAAGCAGAACTGTTCTTAAAATAGGGATTTTGGGATTCAGGATTGCAATCAGGAGTTCATGGAGTTTGTCGTAATGTGGCCCATCCTCTAGACCAAATACAGCTTTCAAAATTACTTGGAAAGAGATTGCTTGCATTGATGACAGAACTGCAAAGTTTTCTCCAACCTGCCACTGATTAGTTACTTGCTCAGTGATGTCGCAGATTAATTCGCCATAAGCTAGCATTCGTTCCCCATGTAAGGGTGGTGTCAATAACTTTCGTTGTCGCTGATGAGGCTTTCCTTCCAGCGCCAGTAGTGATTGCCGTCCTAATAAAGGCGCTTGAATCCCTGCTGACTCCCCAGAGTCTAACTGTTTTGGATCTGTAGTAAAAATCTGCTGAATCGCTTGGGGATTGCTAATGAAAACTTGAGGAGCAACATTTTGTCCTAGCTGAAGGGTGAAGATATCACCATAACGTTTAGCACAGTCTTCGATGTATTCTAAGGGATTAGTAAGCCACTGATACGTTTGTACCCAAGGGTGAGTTTGAGGGCCATTAGGCAGTTTAAGTGCAGACATTCCTATTAATCTCCCAATGATTAAAGCAAGATTGTTATCAGTCAGTCATCCATGCACCTGTAGCTTGATTAATCTTAGAACAGAGATCAGGCAGATGAACTTACAAATTCTTGAATCTGCCTTGGGGTCAATTCCTGCACATTACGCAAAACTACTGCTGCTCCTGCTGCTATTAGTGTTTCACCATAAGCATCACTACGCGGTGCTGTTTCCTGGACGTGGGGCGGTAAAACTCCTACACCAATCCAAGGGCGAGAAGAATCTATATCTCGTGCCTTCTTGACGGTATACATATCTGCTACCGTATCTCCCACATACACTACAGCTAATCTTTGCTCAATTCCGTTATCTAACTCACGAACTGTAGCGAAAAGTCCAGTAGGGTCAGGTTTCCCTGGTGCATCTTCCATCGCAATCAACACAGGAGAATGCAAACCCAACCGTTTTTCCAAAATATAGTTAGCGGAAGCACGAGTTGCACCGCTAAAAAATCCCCAAGCAATCCCCGCTTGGGTAAGTTGCTCTAAATAGCTAGGTTGTAATAATAAAGGTTCATCACAGATATACCCAGTAAAATTATTTGGATCTGGGCCGCGGTAACGTGATTGAAAAAAAGCAACGATCGCACTGTAATCTAGTTGCAGTTGTTCGCGGCTCTGTTTTTGGGTTTCAAAGTAGCGGTAAATTAATTCCTGTGATGCTTCCCAATCGTTATTCCACACACCTTCAGACTTCAGTTGGTCAATATCTAGTGGCTTTGGGCGATATGCTTGGGTAGTAAAATATTCTACGGTATCTGCGATCGCCCGACGATAGGAACCGCTAACATCGCGCACAACGCCATCAATATCGAAAATCACGATCGCTTTTGTAGAAGTTTGTTGAATCATGGGGTAGGAAGCAAAAGAGTTTTACATCATCATAAAACGTGAGATCATGAGTCAGGTAAAAAATCGGGGTCAAGGGCTTGCTCTGGCGTGAAGAGAGATTTTTCTGGGAAGATAGCGATCGCTAATCCAGTTTCAATTACAGCCAGTCGTCTAGCAGTTTGGTAGCTTTCATCGAAAACCTGATCCAAGTGAGACTTCAAACTCGGACTTTCCTTGAGTGCCTTTTGGATTCGTCTGCGGTGTTCCAAAATGGTGTACTGCCAACTTTTTGACCGTCTTTCAGTTTGAATTTGATATTTCAGCAGATGCATCAGCAATACTTCCAGATTGCTCTCCAATGCCCGTTTTTCACTTCTGCCCATCGTTTCAATTTCTTCAATCAGGTTGTCTAAATCCAGTTCTGTGAAATTCTTTTGCTTGAGCAGTTCTGCCGTAGTTTGAATCCACAGGTAAAAGTCTTGCTCGTACAAATCTGAACCAGATGTTGTTTGAGATTGGGGCAGTTGGGCAGTCACGTCGCTTCGCTCCGAATTCAAAATTAACAGTAAAATATTTTAGATAAGGTTGAAATTATGACTCAGGCAAAAAATCGGGATTGAGGGCTTGCTCTGGCGTGAAGGGAGATTGTTCGGGGAAGGTAGCCGGATGCAATTCAGTTTCATCGGCAGCCAAGAGTCTCGCATCGTCATAACACAGCCCGAAAACCTCACCAAAATAGGGCTTCAGGCTAGGACTTTCTTCTAGAGCTTCTCTGAGGCGTTTACGATGCTCCCGAATTGTTGCTCGCCAACCACCAGAGCGCTTCTCGGCTTGATATTTATATTTCAATAGATGCATTAGCACCACTTCCAAATTGCTTCTTAATGCTTTCTTTTCACTCCTACCCATTGTTTCAATTTCATCAATCAAATTCTCTAAATCCAGTTCTGTGAGCCGACCTTGTTTAAGCAGTTCTGCTGTAGTTTGAATCCACAGGTAAAAGTCTTGCTCATACAAATCTGAACTAGATGTAGTTTGAGATTGGGGCAATTGGGCAGTCACGTCGCTTCGCTCCGAATTCAAAAGTCAAAAGTCAAAAGTCAAAATTCCCATAGACAAATTTACTTGCTCTGTATCATGGGTCTGTTTCGGTCATAAGCATCTTTGTTAGCGCCGACTTACACCTTATGCTAGCCCAATCCAATTACTGTTGGTCATTTGATATGGTATTGCGTTAAAATAAGCGATCGCTATCCTAGTTCAGTAATGCCCGGAAATTCCCGGAGGTGTGATTGACCAAGTTTATTTTGAAAATTCTGTGGTTAGACGAAAACGTCGCTCTAGCAGTCGATCAAATTGTAGGCAAAGGCACCAGTCCCTTGACTAAGTACTTCTTTTGGCCCAGAAATGATGCCTGGGAAGAGTTAAAGAAGGAATTAGAGTCCAAACATTGGATTACTGACGTGGATCGTGTCGAGTTGCTTAATAAAGCGACAGAAGTGATTAACTACTGGCAAGAGGAAGGCAGAAACCGTCCAATGGCAGAAGCTCAGTTGAAATTTCCGGAAGTTGCCTTCACAGGTAGCGCCTGATATTAACAATATTAGCGATTGTCCTGTTCTACAAGCTGCCACAGTTTGATAGTCTTGTCCCGGCTGCCACTTGCAATTAATTGTGTAACTTTGCTCACAGCTACAGCAGATACTGAGTCTATATGACCAGAGAGAGTAACAATCTCTTCTGCTGTGCTTACTCTCCAAAGTTTAACTGTTTTGTCGCAACTTGCACTTAGGAGCGTTTCGCCATCGGCAGTAAAAGCCACAGCCACCACAGACCAAGAATGGCCTACAAGTGTGCAAATTAGCTGACCTGTGTTTACCTCCCACAATTTAATAGTGTTATCATCACTACCCGTCGCCAAAATTTTCCCATCGGGACTAAAAGCGACTGTCAAAACCGCCCATGCATGACCCGAAAGGGTGCCTAATAAGCTATAGCATGGGCGGTTTTCAAATTTTTCCTCAAACCTTACAAATGCTCTCAATTGCCACAGGCGAATTGTTCTGTCATAACTAGCGCTAGCTAAAAGCTGTCCTTGAGGACTAAATGCCACTGAATTTACCTGTAATTGGTGTCCAGTTATGGTGCAAATTTCTGTGCCAGTATTTACATCCCAGAGTTTGATTGTCTTATCCCAGCTACCACTAGCAAGAATCTGCCCATCTGGACTGAAAGCAACTGATTTTACAGTGTGTGAATGTCCCAAGAGGGTGCAGATTTCCTCTAATGTCTCAACCTGCCACAATTTGATAGTTTTATCGTCACTAGCAGTTGCCAGAATTTTCCCATCAGGACTGAAGGTAACTGATTTTACAGCTTGGGAATGTCCTGATAAGCTAGCTAGGACTTTTTTAGTATTTAAATCCCACAATTTGATGTTTTTGTCATCACTAGCACTGGCTAAAGTGTAACCATCAGGACTAATGGCAAGGGCATTCACACTACTCAATGTCCCAGAATGCCCAGTTAAGGTATCCAAACATCGCCAAGGAGGATTTGGTAATTTAAAATTTTGAGTTTTACATTCCATACCCATTGCTTGCATAACTTCATCAGCCGATTGAAAGCGGCGGTTAACAGTCTTTTGCAGCAGCTTGTCGAGGATTTGCCCTAAGCGTAGACGCTTTGCGTCTTGTCGCCAGACATCGCTAACCTTAGTAGTAAGATATTGTTGCCAGACCCAACAATCATTACCAATATCAAATAAATCAAATGGAGGAATCTGAGTAAGTAAGTAAATACAAGTTACACCCAAGCTATATAAGTCACTAGCATAAACCGCTTTTCCCTTCGCTTGTTCTGGTGCAGAGTATTCTGGACTGCCGATACTAGTTTCAAATGTTAGCTGATCAATTTCTGTGACAATTTTCGCAGTGGTAAAATCGACTATAACGAAATTCCCCTTTTTAGTAATTGGGGATCTACGGATGATATTTTGGGGTTTAATATCGCGGTGGATGATGTTGCGATGGCTAATAAACTGAAAAACTGGCAACAAATCTTCTAACAGTTGCCAAATCTGAGTTTCATTAAAAGCGCCTTCTTCCTCAACCTCCTGAGCTAAATTAGTGCCTGCAATAAACTCCTGCACTAAATAAAAATGCCCATCTTGCTGAAAATAATTTAGTAATGCGGGAATTTGCGGATGCTTCCCTAATTCTTCTAGCTGTTGCGCCTTTTGCCCAAAAGTAATAAAAGTCTCGTATTCTTGCGATAATTCTTGAACGACGCAAGGAATTGGAGGAAACTCACCCTCATCTACAGCGAGGAAGGTTTTAGAGAATCCCCCTTTACCAATCTGCTTGATTAAACGATAACGCTCTTGTAAAAGCAAAATTTCTCTACCTACAAGGTGGGCAAAATGCCCACAATAAGATATTGCCGTTTGTTTCTTGTAAGGGCACAACAATGTTATGCCCTTACCTCATGTTTCTGATGTTACTTATCTACAGGAAAATTTACAACTATAGGTGGATAACCGTTTTCTGAGGTTGGTTGTGCTTTGGTGACTACTGGTTGTGGATGCAAAGGTGTTGGTGTCAATTCACCTTTACCAGTTTGATTCCATAAAATCAGGGATAGTAGCCCATCAACTAAGCCGTTATTGCTGCCGTTACTGCCAACTAAAACATCTGGTATCAAGCGGACATTGCGATCGCCGATAATCTGCATTAGTTGCATTGCTGTATAACCTTGTGAACCCAAGGCTTCCACACCAGCGCGGTAGGTTTCAGCTTTAGCGTTACCTGTAGCCCGAATACCTTCAGCCTCAGCAATTGCCCGGAGTTTTGTCCCCTCAGCTTCACCATTCGCCTCTTTGATTTGGGCTTGGGCTTTTAGGTCAGCAATATGTACACTCTGCTCCGATTTCACCATTTCTTGCTGGATATTAGCCAGTGCCGTTTCCCGGACAAGCTGCTGCCGTTGGGTTTGCGCCATCTGCTGAACTTCATAAGTCTTGCGCTCTTCTTCAGCAATTTTCCGGTCTGTCTGTGTCTGCATTAGTGATGCTGGTGGCTGAATATCACCAATTAGAGTGTCGATCGCTTGCACGTCATAAGCCCGTAATGCTGTTTTAATATACTCAGCAGCCTCAGTTTGCCGCTCACTTCGAGCAGTTAGAAAATCTAGTACAGTACAGTTTTGGGCTGAGTTGCGGAAATAATTACCGATAGTTGGTTCTAATACATGGTCTACTAAATTTTGCATTGCACCGACGCGAGAAATTACCTTCGGGGCATCTAAGGCACCCACATGGATAATTTGCGCTACTTCCAAATCAAAGGCAAACCCATCACGCGATCGCACTGTCAAGGAAGCCAGTTGAGCATCATAGCTGTGGCGTTCGGTGCGACTTGACCAATTTAATACAATGTTGGTCGTTGGCACTAGTTCCATCTTCATAATCCGGGAATTAATCGGGTGCTTGCCAGGATATAGCGGTTCGACCCACACACCCTTATGTCCCTGATTAACCAAGTTACCGTGGGTGAAAGCTGCACCACTGACATCTTGATGTGCCTTACCTACGAAAGAAATCACCACACCCACATACCCAATGGGAATTTCCGTCATCGGCACTTGCTCAACCTGGACAAACCAAGGATTCAAGTTCCAAGAACCAGAAAGCAAGGTCTGCTCTTGTAAACCTCGTCGTCCACCACCATCAATAAATTTCTGACCATTTTGGAAGTTATTGTGTTCGTCAATTATGGGGCCTGCAAGTTCACCGGCAGAGATTGGTACACCATCTAAGGTAGTGACAATGCCAACTTTATCAGATGCCAGACCGTACACCCGTAACTGTTCTGGAGTCATGCCATGAGCGCTGGCATTTGCTGCCATGATGACTTTAAACAGGGCGGTATTAATTCGGTACGTACCAGCCGTGAGAAAACCCATTTGCCGCCCTTTTTCCCCGCCTTGGGTGAGGAATTTCCGAGCATCTTGGAAGTTGTCACAACCCACGATTTTACCCAAAATCCGCTCTGGTGGGTTGGATGCGCCATCTGCTGCCACAATCAAAGCGATTTCCCCTTGGGGAACGACAATTACCGACTCTTTTTTGACAGAATACTGCCAAGGCCAATAGCCCCAGTGCCAACCAGGAGCTAAAGTATCTGCCTGCAAGCCAGCTTCGCCGTTGAGGGCAATCAAACTTCCGGCGGGGAGTCCGCGCCCGGAAAGGGTAAATTTCCTAACTACAATACCGACTTCACGTTCGCCAATTACTACAAGTCCGCCACAGAATAGGGGGACAAATATAATTAAACCCCCGACAATGACGATGGGGATTAGTACAAAAGGATCAATTCCAGCAGCTTGATATTGAGTCCTGCTAATTTGTAACTGGGCAATATTTACTTTGGACTGATTTAGCTGGACAGTCGCCGAAGTAATTTCTTTTGCAGTAGTTGTTTTTACAGGAGTAGCGTTGGCAGAATGAATACTACCAGCGTTCGTCAAAGACGTTGGTGCAGCGTTCGTCAAAGACGTTGGCGCAGCGATCGCTAACGTTGCTACGATAGATACTGCAAGATGAGCTACCTGATTTTGTTTACGAGTCCCAAGTAAAGATGAAAAGCTTTTCATAATTTGTGCCCATCTGGGCAACTAATTAGCTAAGTTAACACTTCACCAAGGCTTGTCTCGATTTCTTAAACTTGGCGTAATTTTTTTAAAATTTAATAAATAATTTGTAGGTTGGGTAATGTCCAACCTACAAAGTTGAAATAGAAAGTAAAATTAGACCAAACCGCCAGCCGCTTGAAACCGAGCGCGGGCGCGTTTGAAGGCTTGAGTTGCCTGAATTTGGGCTTGGCGATCGTCTGCTGAGACTTGACTTAGACGCGCTTGTGCTTGGTTGTAAGCAGTACGGGCTTCATCAAGGTTAATTTTGTCGCCACGTTCAGCGCCGTTAACCAGAATTGTCACTTCATTTTCTTCGACTTCGGCAAAGCCACCCAAAAGGGCGATCGCTTCCCAATTCTGATTTTTAGCGCCGCGGACTCGCATTACACCAGTATCTAGTGCGGTCAAAAGTGGTGCGTGTCCAGTTAAAATACCTAGTTGACCAGTGGTGCTAGGCAAAACTACTTCTTCAGCTGGGGCATCCCAGACAGTTTTATCTGGGGAAATTACACGAACGGTTAATGTCATTTATCTTTTGTCCTTTGTCCTTCGTCCTTTGTCATTTGTTGTTTGTCATTTATGTCTTTCGCAATTGCCATTAGTCATTAGCAGTTGAACTAATGACTAACGACTAATGACCAATGACCAATGACCAATGACCAATGACTAACCTTTCATTTTTGCAGCTTTGGCGATCGCTTCGTTAATATCGCCAACCAAGTAGAAAGCCTGTTCTGGCAGAGCATCCAACTCACCAGACAGAATTTTTTGGAAGCCTTTGATGGTATCTTCCAACTTCACGTACTTACCAGGAGAACCGGTGAATACTTCTGCTACAAAGAACGGCTGAGACAAGAAGCGCTCAATTTTCCGCGCCCGCGCCACGATGAGACGGTCTTCTTCAGACAATTCATCCAAACCAAGAATGGCGATAATGTCCTGGAGTTCTTTATAACGTTGCAGAATGGACTGTACGGCACGGGCAGTATTGTAGTGTTCGTCACCGACAATGCTGGGCTGTAGCATGGTGGAAGTTGAACCAAGGGGGTCCACAGCTGGATAAATTCCCTTAGATGCCAAACCGCGAGACAGCAATGTTGTTCCGTCTAAGTGGGCGAAGGTGGTAGCAGGTGCGGGGTCAGTAAAGTCGTCCGCAGGGACGTACACTGCTTGAATGGAGGTAATCGAACCCTCTGTAGTTGAGGTAATCCGCTCTTGCAGTTCACCCACGTCAGTTCCTAATGTGGGCTGATATCCTACCGCTGAGGGCATCCGACCCAGTAGCGCCGATACTTCCGAACCTGCTTGTATAAACCGGAAGATGTTGTCAATAAACAGCAGCACATCCTGCTTGCTCACGTCCCGGAAGTACTCTGCCATTGTCAATCCCGAAAGACCAACCCGCATTCTTGCTCCAGGTGGCTCGTTCATCTGACCATACACAAGAGCAATTTTGGAATCATTGAGGCTCTCGTTATTGATCACCCCAGATTCGATCATTTCGTTGTAGAGGTCATTACCTTCACGGGTGCGTTCACCCACGCCAGCAAATACGGATACTCCACCGTGCTGAGTAGCGATGTTGTTGATCAACTCCATCATGATCACGGTCTTACCAACACCAGCACCGCCGAACAGACCAATCTTACCGCCGCGTCGATAGGGAGTCAGAAGGTCAACAACTTTAATCCCAGTCTCAAACACGGAAGGTTTGGTTTCTAGGTCGGTGAATTTGGGAGCAGAGCGGTGGATGGGTAAACTTGTCTCAGCATTAACAGGGCCCCTGTTGTCCACAGGTTCGCCAAGGACGTTGAAAATTCGACCCAAGGTGGCTTTACCAACTGGCACGGTAATGGGAGCGCCTGTATCGGTGACTTCAAAACCGCGCACTAAGCCTTCGGTGGAACTCATCGCAACTGTCCGCACCTGATTGTCGCCGAGCAGTTGCTGTACTTCAACGGTGATGTTGATTTCCTGTCCAGCTTCGTTGGTACCTTTGATTTTCAAAGCGTTGTAGATTTGTGGCAATTTCCCGCCGGGAAATTTAACGTCTACAACTGGGCCAATGATTTGGGTAATGTAGCCAATGTTTGTTTTTTCTGCGGTTGTGACCATGCTGCGCCTAATGATTGAAGCTAGATTTCAGATAAGGTCGGAAAAGACATAAGATTAAGCAATGTCACCTTTCACTGTAGCACCGGACGGGGACATAACTCCCTTAGTAATTCCTTAAAAAGCAGCTTGGCTGTTTTAGCTGCAACCCTCATCCTGAAAAGCTTGTCTAGACAAGCCGATACTTTTCTTTATCCAGTTAACACCCTAGTTTTTCACCAAGCTTATTTTAAGCCGCGTTCGCTTTGGTTCAAGCCGCTTAAATAACGGTACAAGCGTTATGCGTGTCAACACAAAAAAATGCTGTGTCTGGCGATGGTAGACACAGCAGGTATTACAATAAATTTAAACAGGAACAAAAAACAGTTTTCAGTGAAGGCAAGCCTTTGTGGCTTAGAACTGTTAACAATCAGCTTGGAATTTCTTATTGCGTTTGAGCATTGAACTAGCACCAATAGTACCAAAAACTAGCAAGCCTACTATAGAAGCTGGTTCAGGAACAGAGGTTGGCTTGATTTCTGCCTTAATTTTTTTATCAATTGCAGCACCAAAATCTTGGAAGCTCTGGGCTGTCAGAACAAAGGCAGGGGCACCAGTGGCATTAATACCGCCAATTACCTTATTTTGATAGAACGCTTGAAGTCCAGACTCACCCTGAATAATTATACCGTTAATCGTATCGACACCTGATGCTAGAGCAGCATTACGGGCAGTTTCTGTATCAAGACCATCGTTTGTAGCACCATCACCAGACACATCGATAACTTGGCGTGCACCATCGAAGTTATTATTGAAGAATTTAGGTGCGGCAAAATTGAGTGCAGAACCAATAGCAGTTGAGCCACTGTTGAAGACACGCGTTGTTGCTCCTATATTACTAGCAAAATTCTGTGCAGTAGCTACACTATCGATCAAACTCCACCCTACAACTTCTTGCTGCTGGTTCGCGCCAGACCAGTAAATCAGGTTTACTGCAATCTTGCCCAGATTTCCTTTAGAGATGAAATCGTTAAAAAGTCCAGCATTTGAGAAAGCATTAACATAGCCTTGTTTTTGCAGATCGAACTCAGTAGCGTTTACGCTTCCAGAAACATCAACGAGTAAAGACAATTCCAAATCAACGGGAACCAGACTAGCGGCATGGGCGCTTGTTGAAATAGCTAAAACAGACAGCAAGATGCTGCCGTGAGTGTTGCACGAATAAAGTTGGAAATTTTCATGATTGACCTTATTTTTTAAAAAAAGTAGACGTGAGTGAATAATAAAAATGCTGGACTAGAAAATATCTAGGCTATGCCAAGCATTTGGACACAATTGACATAACGCATCCTGTACAAGAAGCTATGAGTAAGCCTTTCGCTGCGATCGCAGATATAAGCACTAGTGAAAATGACTAAAGTTTTGAACTTAGCTTTTGTTTTCTAGTTATTTAAGGAGGTTATTAAAAGTGCTTTCCTCACTTGCTTATTCACTTAGATTACGGGCAAATTTTTTTAGTGTCGAGAGTATTTGCGTGTATTCACATAAGAATTACATTCTAAATTAGAATAAATAACAGTTAAAACCTAGATGTAAAGCGACTTATATACGCAGTATCAACTCAATAATTGACTAAAGCTTTGTAAACTTGAGTTGTTGCTTTAAGCCAGATTTATCTACGTAATTATGCGTAGGCAGAATTGTGTATGCATAATCACATTCGAGAGTATCGTGTTAACACACTGTTATGATACCTACCGATTAAAACCACAATAGTTAAAAACTTAGGGTAGCGATGCCTGCGGTGAGCTTCTCTACGAGACGCTCCGCGAACGCTAACGCTTGCTAAATTCCGTTAGGAAAGTTTACATAGAAAATCTGCTCTCTCTAGCGATCGCAGAAAGAGCAGCCTTATACCATTTATTCAAATAGTTACTACACATCGTCTCAACGCCATTTCGGAATCTGAGTAATTAATAATCACTAATTGGTACTTGGATACCATACATCTTTACGCTTATACTACGTTAAGAAAGTTGACATAGAAAATCTGCTCTCCCTGCGATCGCAGACAGAGCAGCTTTATACCATTTATTCAAATAGTTACTACACATCCTCTCAACGCCATTTCGGAATCTGAGTAATAAATAATCACTAATTGGTACTTGGATACCATACATCTTTACATTGCTCAAAAAAGATAAACCCTTACCATAAAAGTATATTTTAGTCAATATAAAAAAGCTACACTAACCTAATTTCATCCCCTGGATAGATTAATGTCATGAAACTTATGCACAAACTAGATTTCTAAATCTCCTGAATATCCCTAATATAAAAATAGGTACAAAAAACTATTTTCAGTTCAGCCAAGCCGCTCTCGCTTCATCCTTACACTTCCACCAAGCAACAGCTTATGAATTTCTCGTCAGCACGACAATATTTTTATCAGGAGATTCAACAGTCTGACGAACACATTGACCTAGCAAAGGCAGCTTTATATATTGCACAGGAAGAATATTCCAATCTAGACCCAGAGGAATATCTCAACGCCCTTGATACAATGGCATGGGAGCTTCAAGAACGTCTGCCTGATTCACGATATCCTTTGCGGATTGTTCAAAGTATTAACCAGTATCTCTACGAAGATTTAAAGTTTTCTGGTAACAAAATTGACTATTACGACCCACGTAACAGCTTTTTCAATGATGTAATTGACCGTCGGCTAGGGATTCCTATTAGCTTGGCGTTGGTTTACCTGGAAGTTGCCCGACGGATTGATTTCCCGATGGTGGGTGTGGGAATGCCAGGACATTTTCTGATTCGCCCAGATATTGAAGATATAGAGATTTTTGTGGATGCCTTCAATGGCGGTGAAATAATATTTGCCCAAGATTGCGAGGAACGACTATCTCAACTTTATCAGCAACCTGTGACGCTACAACCAGAATTTTTAGCCGTAGTCAGTAATCGGCAAATTTTGGCACGAATGCTGACAAATTTAAAATTTATCTACCTTAAACAGCAAGAGTTAGAAAAAACGCTGGCAGTAGTTGAACGAATTTTGTTGCTGTTTCCTAGTTTAACTTTAGAGTTACGCGATCGCGGCCTAATCTATTATCAACTCGGTTACTACCCCCAAGCCATAGACGACTTCCAAAATTATTTAGCAAAAGTTCCCGATGCCGAGGATGCATCTGTGATTCGGCGGTTACTTACCGAATTGGGGAAAGATGGGTAGGAGGTGGGGAGTGGGGATGAGGAAGCAGGGGAGGCAGAGGTAGAAATAAACAATGCCCAATTACGAATTATAAATTTTCTGCGACTCGTTTGAGGCGGCGGAGTTGGGCTTGCATATCTTCTTTTGTCCAAGATGCAGCAAAGGTGTTGAAACCCCAACTAATTAAGGGGTTAGGGATATCGTACTCAAAGCGGTTCAATAGAAGCGTTCCCTTTTCTGTGGGCTGACATTCCCAGCGATCGCGCCCTTGAAAAAATCCCTGAAATTCCCAAACTACTAAACCCGGTTGTCGTTCTACAACTACGCTATTCAACGTGGGTTTCAGTAGAGGAATTTGAATAATGAAACGACTTTCGCTGCCAACATCAGTACTCCAAACTTCACCCACAGGTTCGCAACGGAGAACGGGGTTGAGCCAGCGATGCATGAGAGCTAAATCGCTAATACAGCGCTCCACCACCGTAGCTGTAGCATTAATTTGAATCGATTGTTCCAAAACTTGGGACATTCTATATCTCTGATGCTGTTGCTGCAATTAGAGTAACGCAAAATTCAGCACTATCAGTAGATTAAATCAAATATTAGTAACAAAGTCAAAAATTACTCTTGATATCAATGGCATAAATGTATGTTTTTACTGGTAAATTGATAGGCAAAACACTGACTCAGTGTTTGCAGCGAATACTTAAGCTTAATTCCCGAAAACCATGAACACAACTTGGCAAGGAATAACCCAGGTGATAGGAGTTGCTTTGTCCACGAGGGTGCAGCAATTTTTGGCACAATCGCCCAGCCTGCAACCGCTACAACCAGCAGTGAATCAAGGAATCGCTGATGTACAAGGTATTGTTCAACAGTTGATTCTGTTTATACCCCGTCTGCTGGGGGCAGTGGCAATTTTATTTGTAGGTTGGCTAATTGCCTTGGGCGCTGCGGCGCTGACGCGAGGAATCCTCAATCGCACAAATATAGATAACCGCATTGCCGCCGGGATAACGGGTCGTCAAGATGTTCCGCAAGTGGAGAAGTTAATCTCCAACTTAGTCTTTTGGAGCATTATTCTGTTGACGGCGGTAGCTGTTTTACAGACATTGGATTTGGAGGTAGCGTCTCGACCCCTCAATAATTTTCTCAATCAACTTATTGGCTTTTTGCCAAAGTTGGTTGGTGTGGGAATCCTTTTGGTAACGGCATGGTTTTTGGCGACCATTGTGAAGATTATCACTGTGCGCTCATTGCAGGCATTTAACCTGGATGAGCGTTTGAATCCAGAAACAGAAAACAGCGCACCCAGCCTCAATCGGTTGTCTGTGAGTGAGACAATTGGCAATGCTCTGTATTGGTTTATATTTTTACTGTTTCTCGCCCCAGTTTTAGATACTCTCGAACTCAGGCAGGCTCTACAACCAGTACAAGCTCTCATTACAGAAGTTCTGCTAATTCTGCCGAACATTTTAGCGGCGGCGCTAATTGGTGTAGTTGGCTGGTTTATAGCTAATGTGGTACGGCGGATTGTGACGAACTTGCTGGCGACAACTGGTATTGACCATTTAGGTAGTCGGTTGGGATTATCTTCGGCTGCGGGGGTGCAACCTCTATCGAGTATTCTCGGCACAATTGTCTATGTTTTGATTTTGATTCCTGTGGCGATCGCAGCCCTCAATGCCCTAGAAATTAATGCGATCTCTGTGCCTGCGATCGCAATGCTGCAACAGATTCTCAACGCCCTCCCTGCAATCTTTACAGCCGTGGCAATTTTGATTGTTGCCTATTTTGTGGGGCGGTTTATCGCGGATTTGGTTACAAGTATCCTCACCAATTTAGGGTTTAATAACATTTTCACTATTTTGGGTCTGACAACACCCAGCAGACGAATCGTAGTTTCAACAGAATCAACAACCCCCCCGATTTCAACCCGCACACCATCGGAAATTGCAGGTATTGTTGCCTTAGTGGGTATAATGCTATTTGCAACGGTGGCGGCGGTGAATATCTTGAATATTCCAGCCCTGACAGCATTAGTGTCTGGAATTGTGATCATATCCGGGCGGATTTTGGCAGGATTGGTGATATTTGCCATTGGTTTATTCCTAGCAAATCTGGCTTTTAACATCATTACCAGTTCCGGCGAACGCCAAGCACAGATTTTGGGACAAGTGGCGCGGATTGCTATCATTGTTTTAGTTTCTGCAATGGCACTGCAACAGATTGGAGTTGCCAGTGATATTGTGAATTTAGCCTTTGGACTTTTACTAGGTGCGATCGCAGTTGCTATTGCCCTAGCCTTTGGACTTGGCGGGCGCGACATTGCCCGCGAGCAAGTTCAAGAATGGCTAAACTCTTTCAAAGGTAGAAACTAATTCCTTTGTGACATCTCCCACCACTAAAATCGGTACTCCGATTTTGGTGGGGGCTTCCAAGATAATCCGGCTACTGCTGTGCGTAGGCTCTTTGCTTTAAAGACGGAATGACCTGCCGTCTTATTTAATATGTGAGAGCCTTCTGCTGTTTTAGATAAATAACTGACTCTGTATTTTAATATGCGATCGCTCTGGTAACGTAGGAGATAAAATCAGCCTACCCGAACTCTCATCCTATGACTAACATTCAGATTTCCTTGCCTGAGTCAATGAAAGTCTTTGTCGAGGAACAAGTAGCTAAGGGCGGTTATAGTTCAGCTAGTGAATATCTTCAAGAGCTAATCTTTCAAGACCAACAGCGCAAAGGTCAAGAAGAAAAACGCGCTCAGTTGATGGCGAAGTTTCAGACACAGGGTCAACTGAATAATGAGGAGTTTGAACTAATTGCAGATAAGTTAGCTGACGAGTTTACGGCATACTTTGGGTTAAATTTACCTGTGCTATCAGATTATGCTGTGACTCGTGAGAGTATTTACGAGGATCATCCTTAACAGTGGTATACCTCATAGATACTAATATTCTGCTGCGTTTTGTAGATCGCACTCACCCACTACACCCAGTAATACGAACTGCGATCCGAAAACTGCGACGTGATGGACATACACTGCAAATCACGGCGCAGAACTGCGTTGAGTTTTGGAATGTTGCTACAAGACCAGCCAAAAAAAACGGATTTGGCTTGACACCAACAGATGCAGATCGGCTGCTAAAACTGATTGAGCGCCTCTTTCCATTGTTGCCTGATATGCCTACTATTTACCCTGAGTGGCGTAAGCTTGTCGTCGCATTCAGTGTATCAGGTGTCCAAGTGCATGATGCTCGTCTCGTTGCCAATATGAAGGCAAATAGTGTGACGCATATTTTGACATTCAATACTAAAGATTTCATTCGCTATGCGTCTGAAGGAATTGTAGCGGTTGATCCAACAACACTGTAATTATTATTTTTCAATGTGCGCTCGCCTGTTTGATGGAAGTGGATGCGATCGCTCTGGTAACGTAGGAGATAAAATCAGCCTACCCGAACTCTCATAGTAAGTAATTGACACTCCCCGGTCTAAAGACACGGGGATTCTTAATTGAACAAACTTAACTGCTCAAAAAATATCCGTTTTTCAGGTATTACCTTAGATATACGGTTCTTGCCCTGATCCCGTTTGCCATTACTG
>Ga0209591_10002568_pt1 | contig 21721 bp, 16 predicted proteins | sample MAT01_FD_187207 | JGI IMG/M metagenome (GOLD analysis project Ga0209591, IMG submission 187207) | Freshwater microbial communities from Lake Fryxell liftoff mats and glacier meltwater in Antarctica - MAT-01 (SPAdes) (version 2) | ecosystem: Environmental > Aquatic > Freshwater > Ice > Liftoff... | reverse complement strand
GTCACCGGTCATCACGTCACCGGTCATCACGTCGCCGGTCATCACGTCAACGGTCATTACGTCGCCGGTTATTCCATCCACAGTTACAACGTTACCCGTTACCATTTCTCCAGTGGTTACGTCGCCTGTGGTTACGTCGCCTGTAGCCTTGCCGTCTGTAACTCCGTTGCCGACGCCCACAGACTCGGCCAGCGATATTGCCCCAGCAGATGCGCTACTGGATACCCAAATCGACGCACTAATCGCCAACATGTCCCCAATCGAACGGGTTGGGCAGCTTTTTGTCATTACATTTGAAGGTAACGATACAAGTCTTGACGGTGATATTGCCGAACTGATTAACACCTATCGCATTGGCGGCATCGTACTTAGCTCACAGCAGCGCAACTTTAGCAACGCTAAAGGTGAGCGCACTGCGCAACAGGTTGCTATCCTAACCAATCAGTTACAGGCGCTGGCGAATGGCATCCAATTATCTGCCGATCAAGCATTGCAACCTTTATCAGATCAGCAATGGCCACTTTCTAGCCTGATCGATACAGAACAAAAGGCGAATGATCCGGCTTTCATTCCTCTCTTACTAGCTGTCGAGCAAATGGGAGATGATCTGCCTGCAACGGCCTTGCGTCGCGATTTTACAGCCTTGCCTACCCAGATGGCACTGGGCGCGACCTGGAATCCAGACTTGACGCGTCAGGTCGGACAGATTGTCGGGCGAGAGCTCCGTGCAGTCGGGATCAATCTTTTGTTGGGTCCTAATTTGGATGTTGTAGATCTACCGCGCACCGATGCTTTAGGTGCGCAGGGTGTCCATTCATTTGGCGGCAATCCCTACTGGGTTAGCCAGATGGGACGCGCCTATATTGCAGGCGTTCATGAAGGCAGTGATGGCAGTGTAGCAACAATTGCTCGCCATTTCCCTGGCCAGGGCAATATCGATCGGCTCCCTGAGCAGGAGATAGCTACCGTACAAAAAGAAATTGCCGAATTGCAGCGCGTCGATCTCTATCCATTTTTTGGCGTTACACGGCGAGCCTCCACCATCCTTGCCCAAGATGGTGATGTCGGCGCGACAGATGGGATGATGTCGGCCCATACGCGCTACAGTGCGCTCCAACGCAACAGTCCAGGCCGTGGTCTGCCCATTAGCTTGGCGCAGGATTTGGATAATTTGCTCACGCAGCCTCAATTTGTCAAGTGGCGATCCAGCGGCATTCTGATGAGTGATGCTCTGGGCGCGCCTGCAATTCGCCGCTATTACGAAGCAACATTACAAGAATATCCCCATCAGCGCGTGGCTTACGATGCCTTCACTGCTGGCCATGATCTTCTCTATCTGCACGAATCAGAATTAGCAGAAGAGTGGGCGACGGAAAAGCAGCACATTATGGAGACGGTTACCTTCTTTAAAGATCGGTATACCACCGACCCAGATTTTGCCGCCCATGTCGACCAATCCTTACGCCGCATCTTGCGTCTAAAATTAAACTTATATCGAACCGAAGAGGACGCGGTCGCGGCATTAGCAGCTACGAATATTCAAACATCCACTGCGACGAATGAATTAGCCCCGTCCTTGATTCCCCTCACAAAAGTGTTAGTCAATGCATCTGCATTAGAGATATTGCAAGGGGAGCACCGCGCAGAAGCCGATAAGGTAATGGAGCAAGTAGCGCGCGAGTCGATCACCATTCTCTATCCAGATACAGATCTAGCCACTGATGCGCTACCGGCGGCCCCCGAAGCAACTGATCGCTTATTGATTTTTAGCGACAGCCGTTTGCTACGCGAATGTAGCGAATGCACCACCGATGCGGCGCTTGGCCCTGACGAAATCGCGAATATCATGGACAAGCTATATGGGGCCAACGCAACTGGGCAATTGCGTTCGGATCAAATTGTCAGCTTGACTTTTGAAGAGTTAGCTGACGTATTGAATGCCAATGAGGCCGTACAAGCCACGGCGGCGACAACACTGACAACGACGCCCAACGCGGCAACACCTTTGCCAGATCTAGCACCAGTGATTGATGGACAGGATGCCGAGCAGCCAAGCGAAAATTTAGACAAAATCGCTAAAACTGAGCGCTGGATCGAAGAATCGAATTGGTTGATTTTTGCAATGCTCGATGTAAATGCAGCGCACGAGCAGAGCAGCGTCGTTGTCAAACAATTTTTGAATCAGCGGAATGATCAACTAAGCAACAAACATGTGATTGTGCTAGCGCTGCATGCACCCTATTTTTTGGACGCAACTGAGATCAGCAAGTTGACGGCCTATTATGGCGTTTACAGCAAAACACAAAAGTCGCTCGAAAGCGCGGTGCGTGCGCTTTTTCATAGCTATCCACCCACCGGTGCGCCACCCGTCGATGTACCAGGCACCCGTTTTGGCAACTTGCAGGAACGCCTACAACCAGATCCGAATCGCCAGATCGAATTGCAATTATTGTTAGGTGATCAAGGATTATTAATTACCGATGATGGCGATACCGAGCCAGCATTGCGCGCCAGCGATGTTGTTCGCATTCGAGTTGGCCCGATCTTAGACCTCAACGGTCACCCAGTGCCAGATGGAACGAATGTTGTATTTCAAGTGCAGTATCAAGGCAATCCAGCGCCCATAGCCATTGAGCCGGCGGGCACGCGCAACGGGTTTGCCAATCGCGATCTAACGATTGATCAGATGGGGTTATTGCGGATCGAAGCCAATAGTGCAGCCGCCACTACCGGTGCGCCGCTTGAACTCACCATACAAGCCGAGCCTACGATCTTACCGCCTACCTCAATTCCAACACCAACCATCGCGCCCACAGCATCGACGGCAATAGAGAATCTACCACCAACGCCTGGAGGCGACAAGCCGCCCCCAGAAGAGCAACCATTTATTGCGCTTGAAGATGGACGCCGCGTCAATTTAATTACGCTGGCGGTTGCGCTTCTAACAATTATAATTACGCTTAGTTTGCTTTTGATTGTACAAATTTGGATCTTACCACGTCACACGCTAGTGCGGAGCATGCTGTGGGCGACTATATTTGGTCTGTCGGCCTATATTTTGTATGGCATAGGTTTGTTGCCTGGCGCGAATGTACTACGGAATACATTACACGCGTTAGGTCCAGTTGTCATTGTCTTCATTGCAATGTTGTTACCCTTGCTCTGGTTACAATTGCGTACGGAGCAGATGGAATAACGTACAGTTGTCAAGCTCTCCACTAAAAAGCGACATGACGCTGCGGCTAACTAGTTATCAATAACAAACCATTTTGCAAATTTCTAGCTGTGCATGTGACGTAAAATTTCAGAAACAAAACAAGGGGCATAGTTGCGTTATACAACTATGCCCCTTGCCAATGACACAGGCAAAACCACCTCTAGCGCGGCATATGTTTTTCCAGCGGGACCACCACACATGGCAAATGAACCTTCCCCGTCGGCTGCGATAAACAAACCAAAGATTCTTGCAAGTCTTGGATGGCTTTTAGATGTGCTTCTCGCCAGTACTGCTCATATTTGGCCTTTTCTGCGCGTGACAGCGATGGGGAGATATCGACAGCAAGGTCCATCGTTGTTATGACATCCGCCAACACATGATGAACTTGTCTTACCTTCTCTGCTATAATTCGCGTTTGTTTCGGGTTCATGTGCACCTTTCCCTGCTATATCGTTGCTGCAATATGGTGCGCTATGCTTTTCCGGCGCACACGTAGCACAACTATTATTATAGCAAAATTCGGTTAAGTCACTAGTACTATAGTCCCATTTTACGTCATTTAATTAGCTTACCTTACATCGCTCTCTGCTGTACAGATCGAATCAGTCGCATGATAAATTTGAGTAAGGGCTTCGTACAAGCGACGTGTATTTTATATTCATTGTTCCCAGTACAAAGTATAGTTTGGGATTAATAGCATAATTTAAATGTAGTAGCGTAAGCAACCTGTAACCCCACAATGCCCAATTTTGATGTAAACTGAGTGAAAGTTGTTATGACAATTTTCTCGCCAACTACGCTTACTACGGTTTTTTTGTATACTATTTTTGAGGTAATGGAATGAATGACATTTTTATTCACCCCACGTCTCTGGTCGAGACCCACCATATCGGGCATGGAACACAGATTTGGGCCTTTGCTCAGATATTGAAAGGGGCGACCATTGGCTCACAGTGCAACATTGGTGATCACTGTTATATCGAATCTGATGTTAAAATTGCAGATAATGTCATCATCAAACATGGCAACAAGATCTGGTCGGGCGTTATGTTGAACAATGGCCGGTTTGTCGGTCCCAGCCAATTGACAGCTACCAGGCAACATCTATCGGTAACGCACGCCGTTCAATCTGGGGCCACCTACAACAACCGGCAATGGTTAGTGACAACACGAATCCATGAAGGGGCATCCATTCGAGCTGGAGCTACTGTCCTGGCCGGCACACAGATTGGGAAATTTTCGATTGTCGGCGCTGGCGCTGTTGTTACCAAAGATGTTCCAGCTTATGCACTAGTCATGGGCAACCCAGCTCATGTTCAAGGCTGGGTGTGCCAATGTGGGCATCCCTTAAGCTTTGACAGCCACCTTGCGCACTGTGCGATATGCAATCTCCACTATGCAAAAGATGGAAAAGTAATTAAGTTAATCGCTTTTTAGACAAAAATAATTGGTATACAAAGCAGAAGGCCCACCGTAAAAGATTATCACGGTGGGCCTTCTGTTGTTGTAGTGCCCCCGACAGGACTTGAACCTGTGCACCTGGCTTCGGAGGCCAGTACTCTATCCACTGAGCTACGAGGGCATTTTGAAGAATATGATGCTGGGCAATGATAAGATGAGCAGTTTTACCCCACAAACAACGCAGCCATCTTTACCATCAACCTTATTTATACCACAGAATCTATCCTCTAGGCAAATTAAGCTGGAAGCCCTACAGGGTAAGACCGAGTTTATTTTCTTACAATCCACAGTTTGCTCATGTTGTTGCCCCCAGTCTGTCTTCTTTGGTTGTCTTATGCTATAATGCACTTATGTATCTGGATCGCACCTACCGGCCGCGCCGCCGCAATCGAGGCGCAGGGCGCTTCTGGCCGCTCTACTTACTAATCGCCCTAGGGATCATCTTGTATGAACAGCAACCCAGTTGGCTGTCATCGCAGGAGTTGCAACCTACGCCAATCCCAACGCGCAGCGCGATTTCCTTTTTAGCCGATGCCGAAGACGCGCTCTTTGCCGGTGATTACACCAGCGCGCTTGCGGCTTATGCCCAAGCAACGCGCATGGAGCCAAACAATGTCGATGCCTTGGTGGCCCAATCAGAGATCCAATTGATCTTCCGTGATCCGCAAAAAGCATTCACATATGCGCAGCAAGCCGTGGCGGCAGCACCGAAAAACCCCAAAGCACTCACCGCGCAAGCACGCGCCTTTAACTGGTTAGAAAAAAATGAAGAAGCTGTTAATGCTGCACTCGATGCTCTAGACATTTCGCCCCAATTTGCCAATGCGCTGGCTGTCTTAGGTGAAATTTATACTGACGAAGGAAACTATGCGAAGGCAGAAGAATATCTAAATCAGGCGCAGGCGATTGAACCCGAAAACTTGACGCTCCTACGCAACCGAGCTTATCTATACGAGCGCCGCCGTCAATTTGAGGAAGCGATTACTGCTTATGATGCGGCAATCGCCGCCGCACCCTACCGGTTTGATCTATTATTGGAAAAAGGGTTGCTCTATCGCGTGCAATTGCTAGATTTCCAAAAGGCAAACTCGGCCTATGAGCGTGCAGTACGGATCTACAAAGCGCCGGTTACCTTGGATGCCTTGGGCGAAAGCCTATACAACGCAGGTGACCACTTACAAGCGGTGCGTGTTCTACGCCAGGCCGTAGAAATAGATCCGAACTATGGGCCGGCCCAAGTGCATCTGGGTATGGTGCTCTATGTTCGCCGTAACTACGAAGATGCCGTGATCGCTCTGGAAAAGGGCATCAAAACACTAGGTGACAAGGCGCGGCTAGAACAAATTTACACGCTGGGCCTTGCCTACGCCTACAAAGAGCCGAGCGAATGTGATCAAGCTGTCATCTGGCTGCGCAAAGCGTTGGAGATGGATCCGACCAATGCAACGGCCCTGAGTGGCATGCGCACCTGTGAAGCAGTGCCCACACCAGAACCCAACTAAAGCCATTATGACTGTAAAGCGGACGCGTCTAAAGTCGACTTTGCCCAAAGCTGCTACTTGGTCCGTGCCCGGCCGGTCTAAAGATGGGGCTTCTTCTAATAGCAGCAGTCCGAGCCAGGGTGATGAGGCTGGGAATCGTCTGGCGGCAACGCCATTAACCACCACCAGTAAACGACGTTTACAGCGCAGGGCAACCCCGTTGGCAGTGTTACAAATGCCACTGCAGGCAGGCGTGCGCAAGATTTTTGATCTACGACGCTTTTTGATTGTGCTAGCGCTCACGGGTGGTGTTTTATTATTACCTACCCCAGAAGGTCTAACAATAGCGGGACACCGCGCCCTGGCGCTATTCATGTTTACCGGCTCAATTCTGGCGCTTGAGCCAGCGCCATTACCAATTGCCGCCCTTCTGGTACCCATTTGCCAGATTGCACTTGGTATTGATTTAGTCACCGGCGCATTTGCTCCTTTTGGCCAACCAGTCGTCTTTTTGGTCTTAGGTAGTCTTTTTCTGGCCGAAGCACTACGCAAACATGGTCTCACCCGCCGCCTGGCCTTCTATGCCGTCTTGGCTAGCCGTGGCAATTTTCGGCGCTTGCTCTTTGGGTTGATGAGCATTGCCGGGCTGCTGAGTATGTGGGTGTTAAATACAGCGATTGCGGCTGTCTTAATTCCAGTTGGCATCAGCATTGCCCAGCGCGTTCAACGCCCAGAGGATGCACGACGAGCACTTTCATTATTGGTGCTTGGTATTGCTTACGGCTCCAGTATTGGTGGCATTGCTACGATCATGGGCAGCAACGAGAATGCGATCGCCACCGGTCTACTGGCGCAAATTGGCCCCTTTGGCTTTTTAGACTGGATGAAGTATGGCTTGCCAATTGCAGCGATCTTAATGCCTTTAAGCTGGTACTTATTGCTGTGGGCGCTCCCCATTGATGATATCACGATCGATACTGTACCTATTGCACGCGAGATGGTGCGTACAGGCGGACTGAGCGGTGCGGAACGCGAAATTATCACTGTCTTATCGGTTTCCGTTGTGCTCTGGATGAGCGGTGATACATTAGAGATCTGGCTGGGGTTGCCATCCACCATCCTGAATAGCGCAGTGGTAGCCCTGGGTGCGGTAGCCTTGCTCTCGATTGAGGAAGTAATCGATTGGAACGACCTCAAAGGCGTTAACTGGGGTGTCTTTTTTGTGATCGGCGCTGGTTTGACGTTGGGCGATGCGCTGAACAAAACGGGCGCCGGCGTATGGTTCGCCACGATCCTTGCGCCTTTGTTAGAGGGCTTACCTTACCTCTCAATTCTAGTCATTTTGATCTTAGTTGGCTTTCTCTTAACCCAAATTATGAACAATGTTACGCTTGGCGCCATTCTTGCCCCAATTCTAATTACACTGGGCGAAGCCAGCGGTATTGCACCAGAACGATTGGTCATTCCCACAATCTTTGCTGTAGCGCTTTCCTATGCCTTACCGGTAGCTTCGGCCCGCATGACGCTGGTAGCGGTAACCGGGGCGGTGGAGCGCAAGGACATGATCCGCGTCGGCTTGGTCATCGGCGCGCCTTCAGCCGTGCTAATTTTAGTTTTCTTCTATTTAATTAGCACGTTGGGACTCATTTAGGCGACAAAAGGCGAATCTAAATTGTTGATATTTGTTCTCTTTTTTTGCGTGCTTAGATGCTCATTATCTTTCGTCGTTATCCACGCCACAGGAGCTAGCTATGCGCATTTGGTTAATCGGCGCCGATCAAGCAGGAATTATTGCCCTCCAGCAACTTCAGAAAAACCCCAATATCACTGTTATTATCAGCGATTCCAACGAACGGCCGCGGGCGGTAACAGAAAAGGTGATCGCTAAAGTCGATTATGTAGAAGCGGTGACATCGGTCAATGTCAACACCTTGGCCCGGCGCATCCGGCCAGACTTGATCCTCATCGATCCTGGCGCCGAGCAGCGCGCCTATGGGCGGATGAGCGGTGGCATGGCCTTTTCCGAAGCGCTCAACCAAGAGATTGCCGCTTCCAGCGATTATCCGTGCTTGATTCTGTAACCCAGGGAAACAGGATACGGGAAACAGAAGTAGCGTACACTTGCACCCGGCTCCTTAATCCCGTATCCCGTTTTCCGTATCCTACTTCCTATGCCAACACCTGCATCCACTCCTCATAATCTAGGGCTCTATCGGCTAGAAGGCTTTAGCGGCTTTCAACGGGAATTGCTAGACTTACACAAATGGCTGGTTGGCCGCGATGACCTGCCGGCCATTGCTATCAGTGGCGAGCAAGGATCGGGCAAAAGTACGCTGGCAACAGCTGTCGCTTGGAATCATTTCTACCACTTTAGCGATGGCATCATTCGGGTCAGCGCGGCCGGGGCCACGCCTTTCCGCCTGTATGACATTGTCCGCACCATGGATGCCGTTTTTGGTACGACCTTGACCCGCACCAGTGAAGAACGCTGGGGCATTAGCATCTTGGAGCAACTCTACCATCGCAAACGACTCCTGATCATCGATAAATTAGCTGGCGCTACCACCGACGAATTGAAAACCCTCGTCGATATTATCAGCCATCTGCACGAAGCGGCAGGCCAGTCACGCATTTTGTTAATCGACCGTAACTTTAATCCGTTTATTGCCGAGCTTGTACAATTTCAACACATTCATTTGAATGGGCTGGCGCCAACCGATCTGGCTGACTTCATCGGCAAACGAGCACCGCGTAGTGTCCAGGCTACCGCGCTAACCCATGCAGATCAAATTCATGCCCAAACGGAAGGGCGCCCGCTTAACTTGCGGCTTGTCTTGGGCCTGCTGCTCGATTTCCCCTGGCCAGATCTCGAGGCGCTGCTGGCACAAATGCGGGATGAAGAGGGGTCTATACGGCTGAATCACCTGACCGCCTTTGCCATTGAAAATTTCGCGATCTTCAATCCTCAGGTCGGCCCTTTGCTCGAGCGGCTGGTCAGTGCCGCAGGTGGCGCCTCGCTCACAGCCCTGCAAGAACTCTTCTGGGCTAATCTGGGCACGGCCACCGAACTGGAAGAAACATTGACCGCGTTGGTGGAACGTGGTCTGATCGAGCAAGATCCATTTCGCCAGCGCATCGTCATGCATCCAGTTATTCGCGGCTATTTGGAACAAAGTGCGATTATGTTGGGCGAAGAGTGGGAACGGACCCATGCCACTTATTACAGTAACCTGGCCCAGCAGTATTTAACCCTGCCGCTCGAGCGCTGGCCAGAAGTGGATGTAGAATGGGGCAACATCTACCGGGGCGCTGATTGGTGTTTTCAGCGCATACGCCGGCTTTGGCAACAAGAGCCGCGCCAATTGTTGCAAAATCGGCCCCACGATCAAGATCTGCTAACGCTGCCCGAAGCAAACCCTACATTGGGCGCAGATTTGCGGCTCGCGCGCGATTACGGTCTGGCGCTCGCCCATTATGCGTTCTGGCGCCATCCGCCCGGTATTGAAGATTGGTTGGTAGCCGGCGCAGTGGCTTCGCTCGCCCTGGCCGATTTGCGTGACTATGCTTGGTTTCAAATGAACATTGGCCGCCAGCTCTTTTTTACCGGCGCGGTGGAGGAAGCGATCCAATGGTTTGACCGCGCGCGCATCATTTTTGATGAGCGTGATCTATTGCGCGAGTTGGCCTATGTACTTACGGACCTGGGTACGTCCTATCGCGTTATCAATGAGCCGCGCAAAGCGCTGCCATATTTTCATGCAGCGGTCGATTGTGTAGCGCAATTGGGGGATCAGCAAGGGTTGGCCACGGCTTATATGAATCTCGGTAGCGCACAATACGGTTTAAATAATTTTGATCGCGCCCTACTAGAGTATCGCAAGGCTTTACGGATTGCCCTGCGACGCAACGACGACCAGGTGGTTGCCAGTGCATTTAACAATATGGGCCTAGCAATGGAGGCGATGGAACGATTGCCCGAAGCCCAACGTGGTTACGAACAGGCACTGGAAATCTTTATGCGTATTGGCGATATTACGGGGATCAGTGCCTGTTACAACAATCTCGGTTCGGCCAGTTATGCGCGTGGCAATTATGATAAGGCACTGCTATGGTATGAATTTGACCTGCAATTGTCAGAACGCCGCGGCTCCTGGACCGATATGGCAGCCACCCTACACAATCTAGGCCATGTCGCGCTAGAACAAGGTGAGGAAGCGCGGGCACTATCCTACTTTACGCGCAGTCGCGATATATACGCGGCCTTTCAGTTAGAAGAATATGTGCAAGAGGAAGAGCAACTGATCGAAGAAATTCGACGTAACTGATAGACCTTACTCAGAATAAGCCGTTAAGAAGGAGACAGTAAGAGTTCCTGTTTCCCGGTCTGCGCAACGCTCTTACCCCAGGTAATCTCTAAATTCAGTCCACCGTTTTCCAAACCGCAAACAATATTCTAACAAAAAATTAGCATACTTTTTGCACTTTGGGGTGCAAAAAGCTTATTTTCCACCAATCATAAACTTGCGTGGAAAATTTGCTTGCGGTATGATAGGGCACGTTAGCACTCACACGCTTAGAGTGCTAATTGACCCATCGTCGTTTAGATGAGTGCCTTTTAAATGAATTGCAAAGCAAAAACCAGTCTACCTTTTACGTAACCTTTAAGGAGGATCATTCTGATGAATCTCAAGCCGCTTGGTGACCGCCTGGTCATTCAACCTTCCGAACAGGAAGAGCAAACCACAACCGGTATTTTTCTGCCCGAAACGGCCAAGGAAAAGCCCCAGCAAGGTAAAGTCATCGCCGCTGGCCCCGGCGCCCGCAAAGAAGGTGGCGAACGGATTGCCATGGACGTCAGCGTTGGTGACACTGTGCTCTATGCCAAATATTCTGGCACCACCATCAAGCTCAATGGCAAAGAAATTCTGATCTTGAAAGAAACTGACGTACTGGCCATTGTCCAGTAATCAGTGCCAGGTCCTAATTAGTGCCAAATCATCTGTCTACACATAGTACAATTCAGTACCCGCGGCAAGCCAAACATAAATTTTGTTGGTCTGCGCAACAACGTTCGTTTATTTTAAAGGAGAAAGAAAAAAATGGCAAAGCAAATTGTCTTTGAAGATGCCGCACGTAAGAAATTGAAGGCTGGCGTCGATGCGTTGGCCAATGCTGTTAAGACCACGCTTGGCCCCAAGGGTCGCAATGTCGCCTTGGACAAAAAATGGGGCAGCCCCACCGTCACCCATGACGGCGTGACCGTAGCCAAGGAAATTGAACTGGAAGACCCGTTTGAAAACATGGGCGCGCAGCTTTTGAAAGAAGCCGCCACCAAGACCAACGATGTCGCTGGCGATGGCACTACCACCGCCACCGTTTTGGCCCAGGCGATTGTCAACGAAGGTCTGAAGAACGTTACCGCTGGTGCCAATCCGATGCAGATCAAGTGGGGCATCGAAGCTGGCCGCGACGCAATTGTTAAGGCGCTGAAGGAAATGGCCACCCCCGTTTCGGGCAAGTCCGGCATCGCCCAAGTCGCCAGCATCTCCGCTGCCGACAAGAAAATTGGTGACTTGCTCGCCGAAGTGATGGATCGCGTTGGCAAAGATGGCGTCATCACCGTCGAAGAGAGCAAAGGCCTGGAATTCGAGACCGAGTATGTCGAAGGTATGCAGCTTGACCGCGGTTACCTGAGCCCCTACTTCGTCACCAATTCCGAGCGCATGGAAGCCGAAATCGCCGCTCCTTATATTTTGATCACCGACAAGAAGATCAGCAGCGCGCAGGACATTGTGCCCGTGTTGGAGAAGCTGGTCCAAATTGGCAAGCGCGAAATCGTAATTATTGCCGAAGATGTCGACGGTGAAGCGTTGGCCACGTTGGTTTTGAACAAACTACGCGGTATGGTCAATGCGTTGGCAATCAAGGCCCCTGGCTTTGGTGACCGCCGCAAGGCCATGTTGGCCGACATTGCCATCCTCACCGGTGGCCAGGTCATTACCGAAGAATTAGGCCGCAAGCTAGAAACTGTCATGTTGGATGATCTGGGTCGCTGTGACAAAATTGTCAGCACCAAAGATGCCACCACGATCGTGGGCGGCGCGGGCGACACGGATGCCATCAAGGGCCGCATCAGCCAGATTCGGGCCGAATCCGAAGCCAGCACCAGCGATTACGATCGCGAAAAACTGCAAGAGCGCCTGGCCAAATTGGCCGGTGGGGTTGCCATCGTGCGCGTCGGTGCAGCTACCGAGACCGAATTGAAGGAAAAGAAGCACCGCGTCGAAGATGCCTTGAGCGCCACCCGCGCTGCGGTCGAAGAAGGTATTGTCCCCGGTGGTGGTGTGGCGTTGATCAACGTCATTCCGGCCCTGGATGGCCTGAAACTGGAAGGCGATGCCGCGACCGGCGTCCGCATTCTGCGCCGCGCGCTCGAAGAACCAATGCGCATGATCGCTCAAAATGCCGGCCTGGACGGCCCCGTCGTGATCGAGAAGGTGCGCGGTCTGCATGCCGAGGGCAAGAAGACCACCGGTTATGATGTGATCGCCAACGACTATGTGGACATGCTGGAAGCCGGTATTATTGACCCGGTGAAGGTAACCCGCAGCGCCGTCGAAAACGCCTGCTCGATCGCAGCCATGATTCTGACCACCTCTGCTTTGATCACCGACATCCCAGAACCGGAGAAGGCTCCGGCGGGCGGTGGTGGCGGCATGGGCGGCATGGGCGGCATGGACATGTAATTCAATTAATAATTGTCAATACAACATTGACAATTATTAGTGGTTGGTGGCGGCTGCGATTATTGCAGCACCACCACCAAAAGGAGCGCCGAGACAACTCGGCGCTCCTTTTTTGTCATCAGAACTATTTTGCTTTTACTTTGGCCTTTCGAAGTCACGATGGTACAATGTAGACACATCTATGTAGCTACAAGAGTAGAGGAGGATAATATGCCTCAGGTTGGTATACGTGAATTAAAAAATCAGGCGCCGGAAATTATGCGGACGGTGCGCGAGCAAGGCATTGAGTACATTGTCACCTATCGAGGTGAGCCGGTGGCAGTCTTGCTGCCCTTAAAGAAAGATTTGCACCAAGCCTCAGCAGAAACAATTGTAAATTCCACCCAACCGAGCCCCGAACTTTTGATAGAACTAGATCACTTACTAGCACAAGGAGAGCAACTACGGCCCAAGAACCGCCAAGCACTGGAGTTGATGCGTACTTGGTTAACGGAGCCAGATAAAGACGGTGAAGCCTGGTGGGATGAATTTAATGCTGAATTGCAACGCAACCGTTTAACTTTCCAACCGCGATGAGTGCTCTGTTACGCTATGTTCTAGATACAAACACGATCTCGGCCCTGGTGCATCGAGTACAGCCTGCCGTACAACAGTTCAACCAACAAATGGGTAGTAATGCCATTTTTCTACTCTGCCCGGTTGTCTGGTATGAGATGCAACGTGGTTTGCTACGTGTGAAAGCCACCCATAAATTGCAAATGTTCGAGCAATTAGCTACCACCTTTGATTGGGGCGAAATTGAGCAAGCAGACTGGCAATTGGCGGCAGCAACCTGGCCGCAGATGGTCACCTTGGGTCAACAACCCAGTGATGCAGATTTGCTGATCGCGGCCTTCGCCGCGCGGCATGAGGCTATATTGGTGACGCAAAATCTGCGGCATTTTCAACCATTAAGCATACTTTTGAATTTTCCGATTCAAACCTGGATATAACCCTTATGACCTTACCAACCCGTACCGAAGCTATCGCCTTGCTCCATGAATGGGTGCAATCCGAGAGCTTGCGCCGCCATATGCTGGCGGTGGAAGCGGCGCTACGCGCCTATGCGCGCCATTTCAACCAAGATGAAGACCTGTGGGGACTTACCGGTCTCTTCCATGATCTCGATTACGAGCGCTACCCGGATATGGATGACCCGGTCAACGGCCACCCGCGCGCCGGCTTGCGTCTCTTCGCCGAACGGGGCTATCCAGCCGAGTTGATCCACGCCGTACAGGCGCATGCCACCTTTTTGGGTGTGCCCAGCGAGTCGCTGCTCGACAAGACGCTGCTGGCTTGCGACGAGTTGACCGGACTGATTCAGGCGTGCGCTTATGTGCGGCCCGACAAAAATTTACGCAATGTAGAGCTAAGCTCGGTCAAGAAGAAGTGGAAAGATAAGGCTTTTACGGCTGCGATCAATCGTCCCGAGAACATGCACTTTATCGAAGCGCTGGGCGTACCTTTCGATGAACATGTGCTGCGTGTGCTGGATGCGATGAAGGGGATCGCAGATGAGTTAGGCGTTGGCGGCACGAATGACGCAAGTGCTTGAACCGCGGATCTGGCTCGGTCCGTTCCCGTGCCGTTGATGGGTGCAATACACAAGTATTTACAATTCGATCGCGCTTTGCACCGTGTTGAGCAACACTTGTGTATTATAGGGCTTGGATAAAAATTGCGTTGAACCCAGGCGCAACAAATGGTTGGTCGTCTCTGGCTCGTTGTAGCCAGAGGAGAGAACGATCCTCACACCCGGATCAATGGCGCGCAGGGCGTAGAAAGTCTCTTCGCCATTCATGACTGGCATTTTCATATCCAATAACACCAGGTCAATTTCGGACTGATGGCGTTTAAATTTTTCTACGCCGTCGCGACCGTTGGCGGCGAGAAAAACTTTGATCCCTTCTGTAGTCAAAATATCACTGATGCCTTCACGAACAGGCGCTTCGTCATCCACCACCAAGATGGCGCTCGTGCTGGTAGCACTGGAGGGTGTCCGCACAGGGATTATAGAAATCGCTGCTTCACTGGCAGGGAAGAGCAGGGTAAAAGTGGTGCCAACACCTGGCATACTTTCTACTTTGAGCCCGCCTTGGCATTTTTGCACAATTCCCAACGTAGCCGATAGCCCCAGGCCGCTCCCCCGCTTCTTGGTCGTGAAATAGGGTTCAAAGATACGCGCCAAGGTTGCTGCGTCCATACCGATGCCATTGTCAATCACCTTGAGATAGACATAGCGCCCAGGGGCCATCGCTTCAATCCCTCGATAGCCGGTGCTCTGCTCGGCAGCGACAGAAGTTTCACCCGTTTCGATAATAATGCGGCCATGCTCGGTCTCGATCGCCTCGGCGGCGTTGATCACCAGGTTCATGATCAACTGCTGGGCCTGGCCGCGATCAATTTCAATCGTCGCCAAGTTAGAGATCAGTGAGAGTTGTAGGCGGGTGTGCTTGGGCAAGAAAGTCTCCATCAGACCCAAGTTGTCTTTCACCAACTCGTTGAGATCTAGTGCTTCGACTTCAAAAGCGCCCAAGCCGGTATACGCGCGCAATTGACGGGTAAGACCGGCCATCAGTTCGGCCGATTTGATGGCTTTTTCGATATGCGTACGCGCCGGGTCATCGAGCGATAACTTGCGCAACGCCACCGAGGTCTGGGCGAGAACACCGGTAAGAAGATTGTTAAAATCGTGGGCAATACCGCCGGCCAGCAGGCTAATATGCTCGGAGCGTTGGGCCAGAAGCAGCAACCGTTCCGCCCGTTTGCGTTCAGTGATATCGCGGTTGACGCCGACAATACCCATACGTTGGCCGTTACTATCCCAAATGTAAGCAACAGAGGCGAGAATATCGATCGGCGTGCCATCTTTGCGGCGGTGGATCTGTTCACCGCTCCAGAAGCCATCGCGTTCCAACTTTTGCAATAGCGCAATCCGATCGGTGCCGGGATACTCAACGCCCAAAACCTGGCCAAAGGGTTGCCCGATCACTTCGGCAGCCGTCATGCCATATAATTCCTCGGCGGCTCGATTCCAGCTTTCAATCCTAAAGCTCATATCGGTGGAGATAATTGCATCTGACACACTTTGCACCAGGTTGGCTTGATAGCGGATCGTCTCGACCGCCTTGCGCCGCTCGGTCAGGTCGCGCACAATTGTCACGATGAAGCCATCTTCTTCACCGACTTGGGCGAAGATAAAGCTCAGCTCGACCTGCAATGACTGGCCATTCTTGCGTCGAATCAGCGCTTCTCGAATCGCGACCGTTTCGGTTTGTTGTAAGTGGCGGAGCTCATGCACCAAGTTTTGGTAAGGCTCGGCTAGAACCTCACCCAGGGTGAGCAACAACACTTCCTCCGCCGCATAACCGATCAACTGCTGAAAAGCCGGGTTGGCATTAAACAAGCGCTGTGTTTGGGGTTCGATCAAGACAATACCAATCGGCGCTTGCGCAATTAGGCTCCGGTAGCGTTGCACACGCCGCTGCGCCAGTTGCAGCGCCGCCTGAAGTAGCGTTATCTCATCGGCCTCTGTTGCTACGCCGTCGTAATGTGGATCGTTCATGCGCTTCCCTTCAAAAACCATTGATTCAATCGCATCCACTTCGCTTTAATCCTTGACGAGGATGTGGTCGATAAGTTACGTGTTAGTCGTAGCAGCTTTTCGGCTATGTGAGCGATATAGGCACTAGGTAAGATATCACTTTTTTATTCTTAATTGTGTTACATAAGGTTTGCAATTTGCAACTGGATCGCTGTGTGTTTCGGGATCGTCCTTCAATGACTGTTGAAAAGCCTAGGGCAACGAACCGAATAGGTTGCGAAAGTCACCTTGATCAGTTAAAATAAAGCCATACCAGCAACGATTTCCATTGCATCGAGGGCTGGAAGTTACACCTATTCAGGGGAATAAACGATGCCTTCGCCATTTCCAGGAATGGATCCCTATATCGAAACGCCACGCATCTGGTCGGATTTTCATAACGACCTTGCCGGTGAAATACGCGCCGAATTAAATCGGCGAATTCGGCCAGCCTATTACGCCGGGTTGATCCCGTATGTGACCTACGAAACCATCGAAGTGACGCAAAAGAAAACGCAAGGCATTCGCCCCGCCGTCGGCATCTGGAAAACTACGTCTGCGCCCGTCGCCATGAGCACCGCCCAGGTTATCGACCCGGCGCCAGTAGAAAGTGTAGTTTCGTTGGAAATTCCACTTGAACTGCTCAGTGTCGAAATTCGCACCGCCGATGACGATCTCTTGGTAACTTCGCTGGAGATTCTCTCGCCCGTGAATAAACAACGCGGCCACGACGCCCATATCGATTATCTGCGCAAGCGACGCGAATTGCTGCGCTCGGCAGCCTACGTCATCGAGATCGATCTGCTACGCGCCGGTCTACGACCGCCATTAGATCAACCTGTGCCGCTGGCCGATTATTACGTCATGCTCAGTCGTGCGACCCATCGACCCAATGTCTCGGTCTGGCCGATTCCTTTAGCGGCGCGCTTGCCCGTGATCCCGATCCCCCTACTTGAGCCCGACCCCGATGTGGCGCTCGACTTGGGTGCGATCGTTGCCTCCGTCTATGAACGCGGCGGGTACGATGCGCGCATCGACTATCGCCAACCAGTTCCACCACCTGCCTTATCGGCCATCGAAGCGAGCTGGGTGGAAGCGCGGTTAGCGCCCGCTCGAAACCAGTCATGATAATCATGCGAAGATTTACGATTTACGATTTTTGATTTACGATGCGTCGTCGGAAGCGCAGTTTCGTAAATCAAAATCGTAAATCGTAAATTAGTCTTGCGGCTCAAGTCCCGCGCGGCTTCAGCCCAGCCTTGGCATACACCGCATCGATCACACGCATGTTAGCAACACCATCCGTGGCATCCGTCGGCACAGATACACCCCCCTGCGCCGCTTGGACAAAGGCGCGCAACTGGTAGGTATAGCTGGTTTCACCTGCCACACGTTCGCTGCGCTTACCCTGCGCTGTCTTTACCGTCAAGCGGTGCCACAGATGAGGTAGAATTGGGTTGATTACGCGCAGTTCACCGCGATCCCCGCGCACGATCGTGACGATCCGCAAGAGTACGGTGGAGAAAAATGAGACCGTGGTGCGCGCCGTGCGCCCGTCGCCAAAACGCAGCTCGGCCGCCATCCAGCGATCGATTTGTGGCCCAGCGAGCTTGGCGCTAGCCTGGACCACCGTCGGCTCGGCCCCAGCCAGGTAACGAAGTTGGTTGATCGTGTAGCAGCCCAAGTCCATCAGCGCGCCGCCGGCCAGATCATAGCGATAGCGAATGTCGTTGCGACGCAGCAGCGGCACGCAGAAATGCGCCTCCAAGTGGCGAATTGGCCCCAGTTCACCGCTATCGACAATCGCCTTCATGCGCAAGGCCAACGGATGGTAGCGATAGTGAAAAGCTTCCATCAGGGTCAAGCCGGTTTCCGCCGCTACCGCCGCCATCTGTTCCGCTTCTGCGGCATTAGCGGCAAGCGGTTTTTCGCACAGCACATGCTTGCCGGCACGTAGGGCGCGCATCGTCCACTCGTCGTGCAGATGATTGGGCAGCGGATTGTAGATGGCGTCGATGGCAGGGTCGTCGATCAGATCGGCATAGGAGGCATGTACCTGGGGAATTTGATGTGCAGCAGCAAAGCGGGCGGCACGTGCGGGATCGCGTGCGGCTACAGCAGTAACCCGAACGCCAGGGACAAGGCGCGCCGGGCCAATCAGCGCATTAGGTGCGATGCGGGCTGCGCCAAGGATACCAATGCGGAGTGGATTATGTGTGCTCAACGGCTGTTCCATTTTCGGGTGATGGGTGGATGCACTTAAAGAGAGTGATCCAGATTATACGTCGGACTTGCCAGGATCGGCAACGTATAAAAGCGCAAGCATGCATCCCAGGTTTTGACGGGTTTTCTGCGGGGATAAATCCCGCGGCTGCCCTTCGACAGGCTCAGGGCACGGGCGGTGAGCGTTCGACTGAGACGTTCGACGAGCTCAGTCGAGTCGCTCACGCCGAAGTCTTGTCGAACCGCGACCTGCTACTGTCAGCGGCCAGATTTCATTTGGGTGTGATTCATTTGGGTTGAGGAGGCAGCGTTCTCTAACGCTGCTCTGGTCGCATTAGAGAATGCTCCCTCCTCGTTCAACTCAGATGAAACACACCCATTTCATTTGCGCTCTTTTGTTCCCCTTCCTAAAGATTTGACACGGCTTCGGCAATAAGGATACTATTGGCACGATCCTCAAAAAATGGTCACACCTTTTCTATATTCGCAGGCAACCACGCATCAGATGTACCCTACGCCTGCGCATGGCAGAGATCCAGATCAAATTCAAGTCGTTCCAACTCAACTTAAATCAGGAGAAATTGAATATGAAGCGTACAGTTTCATTCTTGTGGGCCATGGCAGCCGTTGTGCTGTTGGTGGCGGCCTGTGCTGCACCGGCCGCCCCAGCCGGCAGCGCGCCAGCAGAAGCCACCAGCACCGAAGGCGATGCGGCGGCGGAGAGCAGCGCAGAACCATTAAAAGTCGTCCTCTTTGTTAATGGCGTATTAGGCGATAAGAGCTTCTTCGATTCGGCCCAGCGTGGCGTCGATCGCGCCAAAGCAGAGCTGGGCATCGAAGCCAAGACCATCGAAGCCGGTCTGGACGAAACAACGTGGGAAGCCGCACTGATTGACGCAGCGGCCAATGAAGAGTATGACGTTTTCATTGTTGGCACCTTCCAGTTGAATGGCTATCTGACGGCGCTGGCCGATCAATACCCCGACAAGCGCTTCGTGATCTACGATGCACCGGTCGATTATGAAGCCTGTACGTGTGCTAATGTCTACTCGATTATGTACAAGCAGAACGAAGGCTCCTATTTGGCTGGCGTCTATGCCGCGGCGATGACCACGCAGGAGATTGATGGGATGAACCCAGAGCCGATTATTGGTTCGGTCGGTGGCCAGGAGATTCCGGTCATTCTCGACTTCATGGTCGGCTATGAGCAGGGCGCCAAGGATACCAACCCCGACATTCAAGTGATCCGTCAGTTTGCGGGAGACTGGAATGATCCGGCCAAAGGCAAAGAATTGACCAAAGCCCAATATAGCCAGGGTGCCGACATTGTCTTCCAGATTGCCGGCGGCACCGGTCAAGGCGTCTTCGAGGCAGCGGCCGAAGATGGCCACTATGCGATTGGCGTCGATTCGGACCAGGCAATTGTGGTCGAAAGTGCGGACCCAGCCCAAGCGGAACGCATCTTGACCTCGATGCTGAAAAATGTGGACAATTCCCTTTTCCGCGCCCTCCAAATGCACATCGAAGGCACGGCACCCTATGGTGAAATCGAAGTCCTCGGCATTGCCGAAGGCGGCGTCGGGCTGGCGCGCAACAAGTATTATGAAGAAAGCACGCCCGATGAAGTGAAAGCCCTCGTCGATGCCGCCGAGCAGAAGGTGCTGAGCGGCGAGATTACAGTCGTGACGGCGTTCGAGTAAAATTTATCCGTAGAAAAATTACAACGGGGCCCAGTGCCCCCGGAAAGCAACCGATTTGTGATGGGACGGACCGTAGCCGTGGGGCTAAACCGACTCACGCAGCAAGGCAAATCTAACGACTCACCCCACCCTAGCCCTCACTGCCATTAAGTTAAGAAAAAATCGTTGCATTGTAGGTGCGGTTTTTAACCGCACAATCTCGGTTAGACCACCCATGTGCGGTTAAAAACCGCACCTACAATGCCCTAACTTAATGGCAGTGGGGGTGAGCCGTGATGGAAGGTACACCTTATGCCAACCCTCGTCAACATGCAAGAGATTGTTAAAATCTATCCGAACGGGGTCACAGCCAACAAGAATGTGAATTTTTCGGTGGAGAAGGGCGAAATTCACGCCTTGGTCGGCGAAAATGGCGCGGGCAAGAGCACGCTGATGAAGATCCTCTATGGACTTGAACAGCCCACAGGCGGCGAAATTTTGCTCAATGGGCGCCGGGTCACGATCAATAGCCCACACCAAGCAATTGACCTGGGCATTGGCATGGTGCATCAGAACTTTATGCTGGTGCCCTCGTTTACGATTGCGCAGAATGTCGTCCTCGGTCGCGAGCCGCGCAAGAACCGCTTTGTCGACGGCGAAGAAGCAATCCGTATCACGGAGAACTTGGCCAAGGAATATGGGCTGGAAGTCGATGCCACCGCGCCGGTGGAAAGTACGCCGGTAGGTATGCGCCAACGGGTTGAAATTTTGAAAACTCTTTATCGCGGCGCAGATCTGCTGATTTTGGACGAGCCGACCGCGGTGCTCACGCCGCAAGAGACGGACGCGCTTTTTGCCGCAGTGCGGCGGCTAGTAAACCAGGGTAAGACGGTCATTTTCATTACGCACAAGCTGGTCGAAGTCAAAGAGATCGCCGACCGAGTGACGGTGATGCGCCACGGCGCGGTGACCGGCCGCGTGAATACAGCCGACGTAAGTAAAGAAGAGATTGCGCGCATGATGGTGGGCCGCGAACTCTTTTTGCAAATTGATAAACCGCCGCAGCAGCGCGGTCCGGTCGTGGCACAGATTCAGAACCTGGGTTATGTGGCCCCCACCGGCCGCCCGATGTTGCGCGACCTTTCCTTCCAGGTTTATGCCGGTGAAATTTTGGGCATTGCCGGCGTCGAGGGCAACGGTCAAACCGAACTGGCCGAAACGTTGAGCGGATTGAAGCCAGCGACCACCGGTGACGTCATCGTCAACGGCCAATCGATTGGCGGCCAAGCTGC
>Ga0209591_10002567_pt1 | contig 21726 bp, 26 predicted proteins | sample MAT01_FD_187207 | JGI IMG/M metagenome (GOLD analysis project Ga0209591, IMG submission 187207) | Freshwater microbial communities from Lake Fryxell liftoff mats and glacier meltwater in Antarctica - MAT-01 (SPAdes) (version 2) | ecosystem: Environmental > Aquatic > Freshwater > Ice > Liftoff... | reverse complement strand
AAAGAAAAAGTACGGAAAATAAAATTACTTCTAAAACAAAAATATTCAGAGTATTTGCCAGATGAAATTTAATTAAAATGCATAGATGAAAATAAACATTAACGAAACAAAAAAATATTCCAATCTTTTCCAAAAAATTTTGGAACGAAACTAATATTGAAATTCAAGCTAGTAAAGAATACAAGCTCGAAGCAAACGGCATTTGGAAAGACCTATTTATGAAGCTTTCACATCACACTTCGGCTGACAAAAAATTAATGGGACGACTTCAAAATTTTTAAAACTCCGCAGACAGTTTTTCCACGGCTGACATAGTTTCCTTCGCAGACGATGAATCAAAAGAAGTTTTTATAGCTGAGTTGGACGGTTCCGTCTGACCTTGTTTTATTCGGTCGACATCGACTGGCTTTTATTATACAGACCATTTTGAAGTCGGACAACAATTAAGCCGACACTCCTTGCCGACCCTTCTGTATTTTTTATTTTTTTCCACCGCACTTTTTTTAATTCTTTTAGCCAACCGCACAAATGGCACATTTGGCTTTGCCCGACACACGAGCCAACCCTTCGCAAAACCAAAAGAGCCATTTCCCCTGCCCTTCTAATGAATTGAGAATGCTACGAACCTCATGTAAAATATTTTTTTGAAATTCCTATTTATTTTACTGACTGAATTTTACGCTCGCTGTTTATCGGTTTTGAGGTTATTTTGCTCAACCAATAAGTAAAATATATGGTGTAATGACCATTAGGCTGTGCAACGTAGTCACAAATTTCAATGGGTGGTAGCGGCAATGTTATCTTAGATAACGCATACATACTTTTGTGTATATATTAATTTATACTTTTTAGTATAGATTAAAAAACAATGCGTACATTTGTCCCGTAGGTTTATTTTAATCACCCCAAAATCTATTAATAAACTTAAAACTTTTAAACAATGAAAATAACAGCACAGGACGAGTATGGTTTGAGAATATTGGTACGAATTGCAAAGTGTAAGGATAAGACTGGCTTAAGCATTCCTCAGCTTAGCGAAGCGGAAGGACTATCACAACCCTATGTTTCCAAATTAACCCGGATACTTCGTATGGAGGGCTTGATTAATAGTACCAAAGGACATGTTGGAGGATATGTACTTGCCAGGCCTGCTTCCGATATTACGGTGAACGATGTTTTGAAAGCTTTAGGTGGACGTTTGTTTGATGAAGAATTTTGTGCCAATCATGTGGGAGTACTAAAACTATGCACTAATTCTGTTGATTGTTCTATTCGTTCACTTTGGTCAATGGTGCAATCTACTATTGACAAGGTACTGGATAAGATAACATTGGCAGATTTATCGAACAATGAAAAGGAAACTGCATCTACTTTGCAAGGTTTCCTTGAAGAAAATACCAATTTAAAATAGAGAATAAAAACCAATTATTAATAACTATTAACTAAACAAAATGATAACAGTTTCAGAAAATGCAAAACAACATGCATTGAGTTTAATAACAAACGAAAATAGCCCCGAAGGAACCTTTATTCGCGTAGGTGTTGATGGCGGTGGTTGTTCAGGCCTTACCTACAAACTCGTGTTCGATAATGTTATTACAGAAAACGATCAGGTTTTTGAAGACAAAGGAATAAAGATTGCCGTTGACAAAAAAAGCTTTTTGTATTTAATAGGTACAGAGCTGGATTATGTGGGAGGCTTAAACGGAAAAGGCTTTGTATTTGTCAATCCGAACGCAAGTAGAACTTGTGGTTGTGGAGAATCATTTGGCGTGTAAAATAGTTCGAAGGTTAAAAGAGTTTACTTGTTTTTACAAAACTTTAAAATTTTCTAACAATATAACATCATAGTAAAAAAATGGCGATTAAAATTACAGAGGAATGCATTAATTGTGGCGCTTGCGAACCGGAATGTCCTAATAATGCTATCTACGAAGGTGGCGCTGAATGGCGTTTTTCTGACGGAACATCTATAAAAGGAATGTTTACCTCAAAAAGCGGATTGACGGCTGATGCAGACGAATTGGAAGCACCTGTGTCAGACGCAGTTTATTATATAGTATCCGATAAATGTACAGAGTGTGTTGGTTTTCATGATGAGCCACAATGTGCCGCTGTTTGCCCTGTAGACTGTTGTGTGGATGATGAAAACTGGCGTGAGAGCAAAGAAGAATTATTAGCAAAAAAAGACACATTACATTTAATAATTCAGGATTGACCAATGAGCATTATACCTCCCGATAGCTATCGGGATTAATATTATTAAGACTTAAAAAGCATGAACGAAATTTTAGAAGACAAAATCAGCACGGAATACAAGTATGGTTTTGTCACCGATATAGAAGCAGACAATGCACCGAAAGGTTTAAATGAAGATATCATTCGTTTTATTTCTGCAAAAAAAAACGAACCCGAATGGATGTTAAACTATCGCTTAAAGGCTTTCCGCCATTGGTTAACAATGGAAGAGCCACACTGGGCTCACGTTTCTTACCAAAAACCAAACTTTCAGGATATAATTTATTACTCTGCTCCAAAGCCAAAAGTTACATTGAATAGTTTAGATGAAGTGGACCCTGAATTATTAAAAACATTTCAGAAGCTCGGTATTTCTATCTTAGAACAAGAACGGCTTGCAGGCGTGGAAAGCAGAATAGCGTTGGATATTATTGTGGACAGTGTTTCGGTAAAAACAACTTTTAAAGAAACATTAGCTGAAAAGGGAATTATTTTTTGCTCGTTTGGCGAAGCTATTCAAGAGCATCCTGAACTTGTAAAAAAATACATGAGTTCGGTTGTTCCACATACCGATAATTTTTATGCGGCACTGAACTCCGCTGTTTTCACAGATGGCTCTTTTTGCTATATACCAAAAGGCGTTCGTTGTCCGATGGAACTTTCAACTTATTTCAGAATCAATTCGGCTGGTACAGGTCAGTTTGAACGCACCTTAATCATTGCTGATGAAGGTTCGTATGTGAGTTACCTCGAAGGCTGCACTGCGCCAATGCGTGATGAAAATCAATTGCACGCAGCCGTTGTAGAACTTGTTGCGCATAAAAATGCACAAATAAAATACAGCACCGTGCAAAACTGGTATCCGGGCGATAAAGAGGGTAAAGGCGGCATTTTCAATTTTGTTACAAAACGTGGTATTTGTTTCGGAGATAATTCAAAAATCTCCTGGACACAGGTGGAAACAGGTTCTGCAATTACCTGGAAATATCCATCCGTAATTTTAAAAGGCGATAATTCGGTTGGTGAATTTTATTCAGTAGCGCTTACAAATAACTATCAGCAAGCCGATACAGGAACTAAAATGATACACCTCGGAAAAAATACTAAAAGCACTATTATATCAAAAGGTATTTCGGCAGGCTTTAGCAACAATAGTTACAGAGGTTTGGTACGAATTGCAAAAGGCGCAGTCAATGCACGTAATTTTTCACAATGCGATAGTTTATTGATGAGTGATAAATGTGGGGCACATACATTTCCATACATCGAAATCAAAGATCAATCAGCGATTGTAGAGCATGAAGCAACCACTTCAAAAATTGGTGAAGACCAATTGTTTTATTGCAAACAACGTGGTATTGATAATGAAAAAGCAATTGGTTTGATTGTAAACGGCTATTGCAAAGAGGTGCTAAGTCAATTGCCAATGGAATTTGCTGTGGAAGCACAAAAGTTGTTGGCGGTTTCATTGGAAGGCTCAGTAGGATAGTCTTCGATACAAAATTTATGAAAAATAAATTTCACTCAGACTGGCGATAAAAATTAACGTAAAAATAAATAGTAAAATGTTATCAATTAAAAATTTACATGCATCAATTGAAGGGAAAGAAATTCTGAAAGGAATCAATTTAGATATAAAAGCGGGCGAAGTACACGCTATTATGGGACCCAATGGTTCGGGAAAAAGCACACTGGCAGCAGTACTTGCTGGGCGTGCTGAGTACGAAGTTACTGTAGGTGAAATAATCTATAACGGTAAAGATCTGTTAAAACTATCTGCTGAAGACAGAGCCAGAGAAGGTGTGTTTCTTGCGTTTCAGTATCCGGTTGAAATTCCGGGAGTAAGCAATGTTAATTTTTTGAAAACCGCTATCAACGAAATTCGTGCTTACAAAGGTTTGGAACCAATGGCAGCAAAAGATTTTTTAATGATGCTCAAAGAAAAGCAAAAGTTAGTTGAGATAGACAGAACTCTTGTCAGTCGCTCTATAAACGAAGGCTTTAGCGGTGGTGAAAAAAAACGGAATGAAATATTTCAAATGGCAATGCTTGATCCGAAACTTGCGATACTTGATGAAACCGATAGTGGGCTTGATATTGATGCCTTGCGCATTGTTGCCAACGGAGTAAATAAATTAAAATCGAAAGATAACGCAACCATTATTATCACACACTATCAACGGTTGTTGGATTATATTATACCTGATTTTGTTCACGTATTATACAACGGGAAAATTGTAAAGTCAGGATCAAAAGAATTGGCTTTAGAGTTAGAAGAAAAAGGATATGATTTTATTAAAGAAGAAGTAGAAGTTTAATTTATTATAACGCCATTGCGAACGAAACGCAATGATTGAAGCAACCCCCATGTCTGTGGAGAATAAGATTGCGGAGTTTATCCTGAACCAGCCGAAGGGGTTGTAAAAACCCCTCGCAATAACGAAAGAACAAAATGGAAACAGCTACTAAAACAAGTACGATAAAAGATAAATTGATTTTTGAATTTGAGACATCAAAATTATTTTTATTTGGCAATACACAACTTCGTGATAAAGCTATGGACAGCTTTTACAAACAAGGTATTCCAACTCGAAAGCACGAAGAATATAAATATACACATGTAGATTTGATGCTGAAAGAAGAATTTTATTTCTCAGCAAATAAAAACTGTAACGATGAGCAAATTGAAGAGCTGAAATTTTTAAAAGATGCTTATGTTGTAATTATTGAGAACGGTATTTTTGTTCGAGGATCTTCAAACTTACACAACCTCCCAAACGGTTTAACAATATGCAGTTTAGTAGATGCAGTAAAAAGTAATTCACCTGTTTTTGAAAAACATTATGCACAATATACTGATGTATATGCCGACCCATTCATTGCCTTAAATACGGCAATGACTAAAGATGGCGTGTTTATTCATGTTGCAAAAAATGCGATAATTGAAAACCCCATACACATCATTCACATTTCAACAGCCTTCCAAAATACAATTATTCATCCACGCAATTTAATTATTGTTGATGAAAATGCGCAAGCAAAAATTATTGAATCGTTTGAAACACTTGATTCTACCGCAAAAATATTCAATAACGCATTAACAGAAATTGTAATCAATGAACGTGCTGTTGTTGATCATTATAAAATTCAAGATGAAAAGGAGTTGGGTTATTTAGTGAATACCACACAAGTAATTCAAAAGAAACAAAGCGTATTTTCTATCCACACATTTACATTGAGTGGTTCGTTAGTTCGAAATAATTTGACTTTAGTGCTGGACGGTGAACACATTGAGTCGCATTTGTATGGGTTGTATTTAACTGCCGGAAATCAAGTTGTTGACAACCACACTGTGGTAGATCACCGCAAGCCAAATTGTAATAGTAACGAGCTTTACAAAGGTATTGTTGATGGCAAATCAACAGCTACTTTTAATGGAAAAGTTTTTGTAAGAAAAGATGCGCAAAAAACAAATGCGTTTCAATCAAATAAAAATATTTTACTGAGTGACACCGGAACAATCAATACAAAACCGCAATTAGAAATTTATGCCGATGATGTAAAATGTTCGCACGGGACATCAACAGGTAAGTTGGATGAAGACAAAATATTTTATCTCCGTGCTCGCGGCTTGAGTACGGAAAGTGCTAAAAAATTATTAATGCACGCATTTGCTTCCGAAGTTGTAGATACAATAAAAATTGAACCTTTACGTGAATACATTGAAGGAAAAATTTTCAAACATTTGAATAATTGAAATGGAAACAGTCACGAAAAATAGTGCTCTCAATATTGAAAAATTTCGTCAGGACTTTCCTATCCTTTCAAAAAAGGTAAATGGCAAACCTCTGGTGCATTTGGATAACGGGGCAACAACACAAAAGCCTAAACAGGTAATTGATGCCATTAACAATTATTATCAAACGCAAAATGCCAATATACACCTTGACGAAATGCCTCCCTATAAAGCGGGAGGCGGTACCATAAAAACGGTTACGTTTGAAAAAACAGAATATGCTGATCTGCCTTTAAAATTTGAAGCAGGAACTCCGAATATTGAAGGCGATATTGGATTAGCAGCAGCAATTGATTATGTAAATGAAATTGGCTTTGAAAACATTGGCGCTTATGAATGCGAACTGTTGGAATACGCCACCGCAAAACTTTCGGGTATTGAAGGATTGAGAATTATAGGCACGGCAAAAGAAAAAGCAAGTGTTATTTCTTTTGTAATTGAAGGAGTTCATCCATTGGATATTGGAACTATATTAGACAAACAAAGGATTGCTGCACACACAGGTCACCATTGCACACAACCCCTGATGGAATATTTTGGCATACCAGGCACCATACGTGCTTCAATGGTATTTTACAATACTAAAGAAGAAATTGATGTGCTGGTGAATGGAATTCAAAAAGCAATTAAAATGTTGAAATGAGAATAGAAGAAATAGAAAATGAAATAGAAGAAGAGTTTGAGTTATTCGGTGACGACTGGGAAGGCAAGTACGAGCACCTGATTGATTTGGGGAAGCATTTGCCATTGATTGACAAGCACTACAAAACCGATGAAAGATTGATAAAGGGCTGTCAGAGCAAAGTGTGGTTGCGCTCTGAATTGAAAGATGACAAAATTGTTTTTACAGCCGACAGCGATGCAATTATTACGAAAGGAATTGTAGCATTAATGATAAGAGTTATATCAGGCCATGCGGCAGATGAAATTATAAATGCACAATTAAAATTTATTAATAAAATAGGATTGATAGAACACCTATCGCCCACCCGTAGCAATGGGTTAGTAAGTATGATAAAACAAATGAAATTAGATGCACTTGTATACAAACAGTTAAAAAGTTAGAAAGTCCGAAAGTTATACACAGCAGTTATAAAGTTGGAAGGTTTTGCAAGTAACCTTAAAACCTGCCAGCCCTAAAACCTTAAAATTTTAAAATAAAAAAATGGCAGCGATAATAATTACACAAAATACTGAGCTTACACAAAAGGCTATCGATACGCTTAAAACATGTTACGACCCTGAAATACCCGTTGATATTTGGGAGTTGGGCTTGATTTACGAACTCAATATCGATAAAGAGAACAACCTCACTATGATAATGACTTTAACATCACCCTCATGTCCGGTAGCGGAAACGTTGCCCCCTGAAACAGAACAAAAATTGCGTGAAATAGAAGGAGTTAAATCAGCAAAAATAACAATGACTTTTGAACCACCTTGGGAGAAAGAAATGATGAGCGAAGTTGCACAACTCGAATTAGGATTTATGTGAAATGGAAAACGGAATAATAAATAAAGTAGCATCAAGTGGCATCATCACCATCAACCTTGAAGATTTTTATCCACATGGCGAACGTGTATTGTTCGATATAAAAGAGCACTTGTTTCAAGGTTTGATATTGAAAGAAAAAGACTTTAGGGAATTTGTTAAGAATGAAGACTGGCCTAAATACACAGATAAATACGTTGCGATTATTTGTTCAGCAGATGCTGTTGTCCCAACCTGGGCATATATGCTATTGGCAATACAGTTAGAGCCTTACGTAAAAAAAGTTATGTTCGGTGATTTAGAAACACTTGAAACAGTTTTGTATAATGAGATACTTAACAAACTAAATATTAGTGACTATAAAGATGCCCGCATCGTTATAAAAGGTTGTGGCCATTTGCCTGTACCTAAAGCTGCTTATGTTGAAATTACGAGACTTTTACGCCCGATTGCAAAAAGCATCATGTATGGCGAAGCTTGTTCTATGGTTCCTTTATACAAACAGCCCAAATTTATAAAAACACATTTCGATGAACACAAAAGTTGTTGAAAGTTTAATATTATAAAACTATCAAGAATGAAAACACAAAACGTTAGTCAAAAATTGATCAGTTCTCATCTTATTTCCGGTGAGATGAATCCCGGAACCGAAATCGGGTTGAAAATTGATCAGGTATTATTGCAAGATGCCACCGGTACATTAGTAATGCTGGAATTGGAAGCATTTAATTTAAATAAAATCAAACCAGAAATCGCAGTACAATATGTAGATCATAATCTGCTTCAAACGGATTATAAGAATATGGATGACCATCTATTTCTACAGTCGGCAGCGGCACGTTTTGGATTCTGGTTCAGCAGGTCAGGAAACGGAATTAGCCATGTAGTACACATGGAGCGGTTTGGTAGGCCAGGCAAAACGCTGTTGGGTTCCGACAGCCATACTCCTGCAGGAGGCGGTATTGGAATGCTTGCCATCGGTACGGGCGGATTGGATGTTGCTCTCGCTTCGGCAGGTGAACCGTATTTTGTTAAAATGCCAAAAATCATGGGTATCAAACTCATTGGAAAGTTGCCTGACTGGGTAAGTGCTAAAGATGTGATTTTAGAAATGCTTCGCAGGTTTGATGTTACCGGAGGACGCGGATATATTTTAGAATATTATGGAGAAGGTCTGCAATCTCTGAGTGCTTGGGACCGTCATGTTATCGCCAATATGGGAACAGAGACAGGCGCTACAACTTCCGTATTTCCATCCGATGAAATCACTCGTGAATTTTTACGACAAGAAGGAAGAGAAGACCAGTGGATAAAATTAGAAGCCGATGAAGGTGCAACTTACGATCACACTATAGAAATCAATTTATCTGAGTTAGAACCTTTAATCGCACTTCCTGGCAGTCCCGGCAATGTTGTTCCTGTAAGAGAAGTTAGCGGGTTAAAAATACAACAAGTTGTTATTGGCTCTTCTGCAAATCCTGGACTACGTGATTTTTGGATCGCATCCGCTATTGTAAAAGGGAAAACTGTTTCTCCCGATGTTTCTTTCGATGTCAATCCCTCTTCACGCCAAGTGTTAGAAAATTTGACAGAGATGGGCGCTCTTGGATCTTTGATAGCTGCCGGTGCACGCCTTCACCAATCTGGCTGTATGGGATGCATCGGTATGGGACAAGCTCCTGCTACCAATACTATCAGTCTCCGAACTATGCCTCGTAATTTTCCAGGACGCTCGGGGACACTCGATGACAAGGTTTACCTATGTAGCCCAGAAACTGCTATGGCGGCAGCACTTATGGGGAAAATTACTGATCCCAGAGAACTCGAATCTTTAATAAATATTGCTTATCCAAAATGGAAAGAGCCTGTCCAAATAAAAATAAGTAAGCAGATGCTGATTGCGCCAAATGGAGTATCTGCTGAATTGATTAAGGGGCCGAACATTAAAACACTTCCCGATTTTGAACAGCTTCCTAATGAACTGGAAATTCCCATCCTATTGAAAATGGGAGACGACATTTCCACAGATGGAATACTGAAAGCGGGTGCCGATGTACTGCCTTTACGTTCAAATATACCAGAGATAAGTAAATATGCTTATTATGCCATTGACCAAAGTTTCTATGATCGAGCGATTCAAAACTACAGGGGCTTTTGTGTTGTAGCAGGCGGAAATTACGCCCAAGGTTCAAGCAGAGAACACGCTGCGTTGGCTCCCCGGTATCTTGGGCAAAGGTTTGTTATTGCCAAATCTTATGCCCGTATCGGCTGGCAGAACCTTATCAATTTTGGTATAATTCCTTTCGAATTCATAAACCCGGCTGACTGGGACAAACTGGAACAAGGCGATATTTTACGGATAGAAGGCTTAAGGACAGCCATCAAAAACAGATATCCGGTAACAGCTGCTGTAGTTGGAAAAAATATTGAAATTCCACTTACTTACAATATCAGTGAGAGGCAAGTTGAAATTATCTTAAAAGGTGGAGTTATAAATTTTGTGAAGCAAAAGTAATTTTTCGGCATGCTGTTATTAAAGACAAACAGGACGATCAAATAAAATGGAGACAATAAATAAAATAAACATTGATGTAAAACACATCGCAACACTGACCGGGCACAGCGGCTGTGTATATGCGATGGATATAGGCATTTCTGAACATTCTATTTATACAGGTGGCAGTGATAAGCTTATCGCACTATGGAATTTAGAAACCCTGCAAGCTGAAAAATTTGCGGCATCTTTACCTGCAACTGTTTATGCAATTTGTCATATTCCTGAAAAAAAATTATTGCTTGCTGGAACAACAACAGGAAGTATTCACATACTTGATTTAGAGAAAAAAGAAGAAATCAAAATTCTACAACATCATACGGCACCAATTTTTGATATAAAATATTCATTACAAACCAATTGCTTTTATACAGCCGGGGGCGATGGTAATTTTGCAGTTTGCTCACTCGATACTTTATCAGTGATTAAAATGAAAAAACTTTCACATGAGAAAGTACGCAGCATTGATTTTAATTATACTACTTCCGAAATAGCCGTTGCCTTAGGTGATTGCAATATTCTTGTATTTGACCTGCACACATTGGATCATAAAAAAGATTTTATTGCACATCAACTTGCAGCAAATGTTGTGCGATACAGCCCTGATGGTAAATTCCTTTTAACAGGAGGAAGAGATGCACATTTGAATATTTGGCAAGCAGAGAATTATGAATTACTAGAATCAATTCCTGCGCATAATTGGGCTATTTACGATATAGTATTTAATCCTGATGCTACCTTATTTGCCACCGCCAGCCGCGATAAAACCATAAAAATTTGGGATGCTAAAACATATCAATTATTAAAACGCATCACAAAAGAAAATTTTGAAGCACATACACACTCTGTAAATAAATTACTTTGGAGTGCTTATAATAATTATTTGGTTTCTGTGGGTGATGATAGAATGGTTATGGTAAGGAAAGTAAATAGAATATAAAATTTGATGATTTACATAGGATATTAAAAAAAATTATGATAACAACCGACATCGCTATTATTGGTGCAGGTCCGGTAGGATTGTTCGCTATTTTTGAAACGGGTTTATTAAAATTGAGATGCCATTTAATAGATTATTTACCACAAGCTGGCGGACAGCTTACGGAAATATATCCTAAAAAACCAATTTATGATATACCTGGTTTCCCGACTATACAAGCGCAAGAATTGATTGACAATTTATTAAAACAAGCCGAACCGTTTAAACCCACATTTACATTTGGGGAACGTGTGGAATCATTAATTAAAATCAAGGACAAAGATTTTATTATCACTACCCATCTGGGAACAAAAATACACGCACAAGTGGTGGTTATAGCAGGAGGATTAGGATGCTTTGAACCCCGCAAACCAGAAGTAATTGGATTGGAAACATTTGAAAATGAAAAGGGCATAAGTTATATGATACTCGACCCTGAAAAATATAGAAATAAAAAAGTTGTGCTTGCCGGAGGTGGCGACAGTGCCTTAGATTGGGCAATACATCTTTCTGATATCGCATCAGAACTCACGCTTGTACACCGTAGTGAATCATTTAGAGGAAGTCCGCACAGCGTAAATCAAGTATTAAAACTAGCGGAAGAAAAAAAAATAAAAGTATTGTTACATTCTAACCTTAAAGAGGTGCAAGGCAAAAAAATGTTGGAAAACGTAACGGTATTAAATACTAAAACAAATGATGTCGAAAAAATTGATGCGGATTATTTAATACCTCTTTTTGGATTGAGTCCTAAGTTAGGGCCGATAGCAAATTGGGGATTAAATATTGATAAAAATGCCATCGAAGTAAACATCGCAGATTATTCTACCAACGAGTCCGGTATTTATGCCATCGGAGACATCAACACCTATCAAAATAAATTGAAGTTGATTTTATGTGGTTTTCACGAAGCGGCAATAATGGCGCACAGCGCTTATAAATACATACATCCAAGAGTAAAATATGCTATGAAATATACTACGGTGACTGGTGTAAATGCTTTTTAAAAAAGAAAAATGAAAAATAGTATAACGGTAACTGTTGTTGATAATGCAGGAAGGATAAATCTCGAAGCGCCCAATGATATGGGTTTAAATCTGATGGAGTTTTTAAAAGCAAATGATTATGAACAAATTGAAGGAACTTGTTTAGGAATTGCTTTGTGCGCAACCTGCCACATAAGGGTGCTGGAGAGTTTTCCGCTTTTGAATGAACAAATTGATGAGGAGATTTTACTGCTTGAAACGCTGCCTTTAATTTTTGAAAATTCACGATTATCTTGTCAGATAGAATTGAATAAAAATCTGAATAAAATTCAAATTTCAATTCCAGGTTAAGGTATAGAATTCGATAGCCAATTAAATTTAGACATTAGTTTTTAGAGAAAAATAGAGAGGCCAAAAATGAATATTACAAATGAACAGGTTTTAGAAGCGTTAAAGCATGTAGAAGACCCTGATTTAAAAAAGGATTTGGTAACGCTTGGTATGATAAAAGATTTAGAAGTAGACGGTAAAAACGTAAGTTTTACAGTAGTACTTACAACGCCTGCTTGCCCAATGAAAGAGCTGATTAAAAAGAATTGTGAAAATGCAATTTTGCAGTATATAGGTGAAGGGGCAAATGTAAATGTGAAAATGACATCCGATGTATCATCGAGGAAAGGCAGTGGGCCTATGTTGCCAAAAGTAAAAAATATTATTGGAGTAGCATCAGGCAAAGGTGGTGTTGGAAAATCAACAGTAGCCTCCAACTTAGCTCTGGCTTTAGTGAAGTTAGGCGCATCAGTTGGTTTGGTTGATGCCGATATTTATGGCCCCTCACAAACTATTATGTTTGATGTAGTACATGAACGACCAACGATGAAAGAGATTGATGGTAAAAACAAAATTATTCCTGTGGAGAGTTATGGGGTAAAATTATTATCCATTGGTTTTTTTGTAGATACCTCTCAAGCACTTGTATGGCGTGGACCAATGGCATCAAAAGCGGCTGTCCAATTGTTTCAAGATGCAGAATGGGGTGAGCTTGATTATCTGATTATTGATTTACCTCCCGGAACCGGTGACATTCATTTAACGTTGGTTGGTGCTGTTCCTTTAACAGGGGTTGTGATTGTAAGTACACCTCAACTTGTGGCATTGGCTGATGCGAAAAAGGGTGTTGGAATGTTTCAGTTACCGGCAATAAATGTCCCTGTTTTAGGCATCGTAGAAAACATGTCATATTTCAGCCCGCCAGACCAACCGGACAAAAAATATTACATCTTTCGTAAAGACGGAGCAAAAAAACTTGCAGAAGAATTAGGAGTTCCTTTATTAGGCGAAATACCATTGGTGCAAAGTATTTGTGAAGCTGGTGATGCAGGCCGTCCGGCTGTAATGCAAGACAATACCCCACAAAGTATTGCATACATGGAAATGGCAAGTAAGGTGGCGCAACAAGTATCCATACAAAATGCAAAAGTGCCAATAGCTCAAGTGGCGGATGTTAAATGGTAAATCCCGATATCTATCGGATAGACATAATTATGCCCAAACAGTTTTCGATAAATGCTTAAATAAAAATTGAAAAATGTGAAAATGACTACACCAACTCAGGTTTATGACGAAATGACGCCTAATCCCGTTACAATGAAATTTGTACTGAACTTCTTATTAATTGAAGAGGAAGGCAAAAGCATTGAATTCCGCACAAAAGAAAAAGCAGAGGTTTCGCCTCTTGCAAAAAAAATATTTGAATTTCCTTTTGTCAACGGAGTTTTTATTGCTTCCAATTTTATAACTGTTACGAAAGATGACAGCTGCGAATGGTACGAAGTTATTCCCGAAATTAAGGAGCTGATTAAAACCCAGCTTGCTAAAGGCGAACCACTTCTCAGCCGAGAATTAATTACTGAAGAAGCGGAAGTGCCGGTAAACATTTCCGGGGATATCGAACAAAAAATCATTTCACTTCTTGACGAGTACATTCGCCCTGCAGTAGAGGGTGATGGTGGTGCCATTCATTTCAAATCTTTCGAAAACGGAATTGTAACTGTCACGCTCAAAGGGTCTTGCCACGGCTGCCCTTCTACCAATACCACCTTGAAACAAGGTGTAGAAAATTTGCTGCGAAGAATGCTTCCTGAAGTAGAAAAAGTAATTACTGAAACTGTATAAAAGTATTTTCAAGAAAATGTCAAATAACAACATTGAAATGGAATGAAAACAAAATCAGGAATTATGCTTGGCTTAGGAGAAACCGAACATGAAATTCATGAAACAATGGATGATTTACGAGCTGTAGGCTGTGATGTATTAACAATGGGACAATACCTGCAACCAACAAAACAGCATTTGTCGGTGGTAGAATTTATTCGCCCTGAAGTATTTGCTAAATATAAGGTGATAGGCCTTGAAAAAGGTTTTCGTTATGTTGAAAGCGGCCCTATGATCTGTTCATCATATCATGCAGAAAAACATATTTTTTAACCAATGGTTTACAATTAATTTCTCAGCGAATGATTTATAATTACGAGTGCAAACTAAAAACGTTATAGAGTTTATTAGGGTTCTCTTTAAAACCCTGTATTTTATTTTAATCCTTAAATCTTACACCATGTATCCAGAAAATTTAGTAATGCCAATGAAGGAAGAACTTACCTCTGTTGGTTTTGAAGACCTCCGCAACGCTGCGGAAGTAGATGCTGCCGTTAACTCAAAAGGCACCGTGTTAGTAGTTGTTAATTCAGTTTGTGGATGTGCTGCCGGTGCCGCACGCCCGGGAGTAAAACTTTCATTGCAAGCAACTAAGCGCCCTGACCGTATTACAACTGTGTTTGCCGGCTTTGACACCGAAGCCGTTGAACAGGCACGCAAACATTTTCTGCCCTATCCTCCGTCATCGCCTTGTGTGGGATTGTTCAAAGATGGAAAATTGGTTCATTTCGTGGAACGCCACCATATTGAAGGAAGATCCAGAGAGCTAATTGCCGATAACCTAAAGGCCGCTTTTGAAGAGTATTGTTAACAATAAGGCTATACAAATGATGAACTTTAAAGATATGCCGTTGCACTCACGGGTATGGATATACCAATCCATCCGTGAGTTTTCTGAAATTGAAATTAATCAACTAAAAACTAAAGCAGAAAGTTTTATTTCTGAGTGGACTTCGCATGGCAAAACGATGAGCGCTTGCATTGAAATCTTTCACAATCGTTTTATTATAGTATGTGTTGATGAAAAAACCACTTCCGCCAGCGGATGCGGAATTGACAAGTCGGTAAAATTTATTCAACAATTGGAATCCGACTTAGGCGGAAATACTTCTCTTCTAAACAGAATGAATGTTGCTTATAGAAAAAAAAGTGCAGCCCCGGCCATAAAGGGAGAAATACAGGTTTGTAGTATTAATGAACTCAAAAATTTGACCGATTTTCCAGAAGGACAAAAAGGGATAACGGTATTCAATAACCTCGTAAATACCAAAGAAGAGTTGGAGATAAATTGGGAAGTGCCATTGGAAAAAAGTTGGCAATACGAAAAAACAAAATAATGAAAAGTAGGATTGAACAATTACAAGAATTATTAAAGGATGACATCAACGACTCTTTTCTGAAATACGCATTGGCATTAGAATATGTTAAGGTTAAAGAAAATGATACTGCTAGAGATTGCTTTTTGAAATTGATAAAGGAGGATAAAGATTATGTAGCGACCTACTATCAATTGGGGAAATTATATGAGTCGCTGAATGAAGTAGAAAAAGCAACGGAAATTTATAAAAATGGAATTGAGATTGCGCAACAAATTGACAATAAAAAATCGCTGTTAGAATTACAGGAAGCTTATAATATACTGATAGACATTGATGAAGATGGAATATGATAATTATTTAACAGATGGTTCTTCTGTTTCCGGGGAATTCAAAAGTAATGACCCGTACCTTACGTATGGTTGCGGTAAATCAGATGTATATGACTGGCTGGCGGATATTGTTATGCCACCTGATTATAAAGTTTGCAATATTATAGAGATAAAATTTAAAGGTTCCCGCAAGGAATTCTACCTTAATCTTCAAAACACATATCTCAAAAGTGGAGAATTGGTTGTTGTGGAGGGCAACATGGGTGGGCATGATGTTGGGCATGTTTCCTTAGCAGGTGAACTGGTACCTATGCAGCTCAAGAAAAAGAATATACGTACGGAGGATGTAGTTAAAAAATTTTATCGCAGAGCAAATCCCAATGATGTCGCTAATTGGAAACTGGCAAAAGAGATGGGATTAGATACTCTATTTAAAGCGCGGGTTTTAGCTAAAGAGCTGGGCTTATCTATGAAATTAAGCGATGTAGATTACCAAGGCGATAAATCTAAAGCCACATTTTATTACACGTCCGAAGGACGTGTGGATTTCCGGGAGTTAATTAAACACCTGTCCAATACCTTTCATATACGGGTAGAGATGCGTCAAATTGGGATGCGTGAGGAAGCCAGTCGCATAGGCGGTATTGGTCCTTGCGGAAGTTATTTGTGCTGCCATACTTGGCCAACTGATTTTAAAACTGATTCTACTTGGGTGTCTCGTTACAAAAAAAATTTCCAACATAAACGACAAGACAATAAATTTGAATGCTACATCAAAGATGAGAGAGAAAATAAAGACGGTATTAAATCGGATGAGATGAAGGATAAAGCGCAAGAAAATAATAAATCTATAGTTGCCAAGGCCTTGTCTTATGAAAACGTTGTTGGTCAGGATAGCATAACTCGTTTTGATACTAAAGGCAGTAAACGTAAAAATAAAAATCGTAATTCAACAAATAAATCTAATTAAAAAAATAACCATGTCAGAACATAAAGTTAATTTAAGTTGGAAAAATGAGTCAGAAGATTTCTCGTATAAAAATTATGATCGTACTCATATCTGGAAATTCGAAGGCGGTAGTGTTGTTAAAGCATCTGCGGCTCCCGAATATCTTGGCAAAAAAGAATTTGTAAATCCCGAAGAAGCTTTTGCCGCTTCTTTGGCAAGTTGCCACATGCTCACCTTTCTTGCTATTGCGTCAATGAAAAAATACACTATACGGATCTATGAAGATAATGTAGTAGCGATATTAGAAAAAAAAGAAAAATCAAGAATGGCTGTAACAAGACTTTATCTTAGGCCTAAAATAACGTTTGCAGGAGATAACATTCCTGATAAAACTATAATAGATGAAATGCACCACCGTGCACACACGGAATGTTTTATTGCGAACTCAGTTTTAACAGAGATAATTATTGAACCGGTGTTTTGATTAAACAGGCCTTTTGAAAATGAAATTTACTATGAAAACAAAATCAACAGCCGGCATAAAAGTAAGTGTTGAAACGCACTATAAATCTAAACGATCGCATCCTTTTGCTTCGCACTATTTTTTTGCTTACCGCATCACGATTAAGAACATAAGTGATTATGTAGTTCAACTTAAAAAACGCCATTGGTGTATTTTCGATTCCAACGGAATAAAAAGTGAAGTAGCGGGTGATGGCGTTATTGGAGTGCAAAGGCTTGCTTACTTGTAAACAATGTAATCGGTATTACCCAATTATACGTGGTATCCCGATTATGATTCCTAACGAATTCAGAGAATTTAAGTTGGAACAACCCTTAATTGATAGTTGGAAAAAGCATTTGCAGGGTACGGAGCTTGTTAACTTTCGTATATGTAATTCGGCCAGCACAAATGAAGGCAACTTATAATCCTTCAAAAAAACAATCAAATTGCATTTGCTCAATGAAGCAAATTCGTTACAAGTATTTCAATGCACTTGACGCAATCAATGCAAGTCCTTAAGTAGTCTAAAAATGTACAAACCATTCGTCCTTGCGGCTACCACCAAAGAACAAGGTTTCCATCAGCCTTAAAACCTATACTGCAGGCAGTGTAACAGAAAATATTTTAAACTAGCCCGAAAAGTCGCGAAGATTTATGCAAAATATGTGTGGAAATATACGTTGCTGATGAGATTTCAAGTCAACTATTTTCGTTGCTGCATTAACAACCTTTTATATTAATAAGGCAGTGTAATAGAGTCTGGTTCTATAATTGCATGGTTATAATCATTTTCTAAAAAACTAATCGGAGAATTCCCAAACGTAACAATATCATCTTTCGTAATACCCCAGGGCTTCCAATAGTGTGCTAACACTTGTCCAAACATAGCATCATCCCATGCGCCAAACAAAGATTTATCCGAAGTGCCGGTCAAAGGAATAGATTCTACAATTACTTTTTCTTCTGTTGACTGTATATCATATTCAGCATAACTATTTAATAAGTAATTAGCATAAATAAATCTTGCACAAAGTTCTTCAAATTGAATGGGATGCAATGTTTTAACAGAAATTTTATCTATTATTTCCTGCTGGTTAATCCCAACTGCACCGTTGTCTTGCAAGCAGGCTACAATCCCAAAATCATTCATTCCTAAAGAAAAATTCAGGTTGTTGGATTCGTCTCTGTAATTAAATATATCTTCAGAATACTTGACTTTTACCACCCTAATGCTCCATGGTTTGAGCCCTTTAAATTCCATTGGAACAACCAAAGATTGTAATATCAAATGAAGTTTTTTGAATCTTCCCTCCAAAAATGGAGACAATTCAAATTCTATTACTTTGTTAACGTATTTTTTTACAGTGGGTTTTCTTGCTTCAATACTTATATCGTTGTATAAAACACCGTATATTAATTTAGCCATCCATTGAAACAAGCGTTCTTCCGGTACTTTTATTACGTCTTCGTATCCAACGGTAAAAGCTTTTTCTATTTCTTTTTCTAAAGGATTTATAGCGTTTTTAATAACGTCAGCAAAACAAGGGATATGCATATCCTGATACTGAAGGCTGCTCCCCTCTAACATCTTAAATGTTTTATCTCTTAATGAATACCGATCCAGAATCCATTCAGGGAAAACAGAGATTTGTTCCTCTGGAGAATGTAAATTCTGTCCAGTTAAGAAACATGTTTGTTGACTAAAATCAAATTTTTGGAAAGGGTTGTAAAGCTGGATTACCATGGTGGCAAAATTAATAATAAAAACACTACCCAGCTAAACAATCGAATCCTTTTGCTTCGCACTATTTATTTTGCATACCGCATCACGTTTAAGAACATAAGTGATTATACAGTTCAACTTATCAAACGTCATTGATATAATTTTGATTCAAGTGGAATATAAAGTCAGGTAGAGTGGTCAGTACAAATGAAGCTATTGTCCAAAGATGCTATTCAGCCAAAGTTGCAATTGCAACCGGATGATTATTTGTTGCCCAATGAAAATGTCATGCTTATCACTGAACAACTCTAAGTGTTATTGAATATACTATTTGACTTTTCTTTATTATCCTAAAGTACCTTCCGTCAATAATGCCTGTGAAAGGGCTATCAGAACAGCGAAAATAAAAATGAAGATTTCAAATCTGTTTAAAACGATGGCAGGTGCCCATCGATTTGCGGTGCTACGCTTTACTATTGACCCTAACTCAAAATATTTGGTGGCGTTATGTTTGTTGCCTAATTGGGCTACTGAGTAATCACAAATTTTCATTCTGTAAAACAAATACAAATGGCATATCAGCGCATTTGCAAGCACATTTAAAAACCGCGCCAGCTAATGTGGAGATTTCGTGGTGGCAGACCACTTTTTTTCGTTTATCAGTGATCACACTTTTTTGCGATGCTTAGCAATTCAATTCGCTATAATTGGACTATCCCAAGCTTTGATATTCAGTCATTTATGTAAGAACACTAAATAATGGCCATGAAACAACTTTCAATGATCACACTTGCGCGAAAAGAAGTGGTCGAGGGTAGCGAAATCTCCAACTATCTCTGAAGTATGCTCCATATATTAATACCGTTGGCAAAGAGCCAGAGCTTGCGGTGGCAAAGGTGGAGGTAGGCAATGTGTGTACTGGTGATGGTCATCTGTTGCTATTATTACAACCCCTGAAGCCATCGCATCATCAGCGTGTCATGAAGGGTGTATTGGTTGTTACTGTAAATTACAAATTCTTTTCTTTCCAACATGCGTAAGGCGGCACTCACTGAGCTGGCGGCACCCAATTGATAAGCACCGAGAAATTGTTGTGCCATGGGGTTGCTCACATTCTCTTCTTTCGCCAAAGCCACAAGTAATTTCCACTGAAAGGAGGTGAGCAATAGCTGGTAGTTTGCAAACTGTGGAGCTTCCTGCAGGAGTATCTCAGTGAATACTTCATTCAATAAAAGATCATTTGCCTTGTCCGATCGACCAAATAATTTATTGCATACCAGCTGCACATAGTAGGTTTGCATGCGTGTCCATTGAAAAATCCGGGCCAGGTGTGCGGGCGATATTTTCTTTTCAGATTTTGTAAAATGTGATTCGATAAACGCACCGTATACCTGCTCCGGCAGCGGGTCGAGCTGAAATAGTTGGGCGCTTCTGTAAAAGGGTCGTGCCTCTTCGCTAAACATGGAAGTCATCATGTTACGGTGGCTGCCACTAAAAATAAAACGCACCATCGGGAAGTCTTGCATCCAGGTACGAAATAATGCTTCTGCATTTGCTTCCGGGTAGTTTACAATTTGCTGGAACTCGTCAAGACAAATCACTACTGGTTTTTTACTTTCCATTAAGAATTTCCCGACCGCTTGAAAAGTTGCTGCAGAGGGTTGAGGGGGGGCAAGGCCGAACGATAACTGAGGCATACCACTAAGTGGATCAAGGCCTACCGTGGCTCCTACAGAACTGATCATTTTCATTAATCCACCGCCAAGGGAAGTGGAGGACTCACCAAATTTTTGGGTGATTGCCGAAGTAATCCGTTTATTGGCATCGTGTAGTGTGGCAGTACCCAACAAATCGATGAAGACACAAGCTGCTTTTTTCTTTGTTTCCAGATGATGGAAGAAATGTTTGAGCAATGCGGTTTTACCCACCCTTCGCCAGGCGTGGATTACAGCGTTGCGTTCGTTATCAAATTGATCTGTTAACCAGGCCAGCTCATTTTCGCGGTCGCAAAAATAGGCAGGGCTATGATAGCCGGATAAAATGAATGGATTGGCTGGTTTTCTCATTTCACAAAGTGCGTTACGTAGTATTCGTTACGTAAAGTTCGTAATATTGATTGAAACTCCAAAATTCTATTGTCTGCTATATAGCACTAATCTTGTGTCTTAAGCCATACCAGATACTTCTCAATCTGAGATACTGCATAGTATGGAGAAATGCTACGAAATCCATTTTAATGCGGCAAGGTTGCCCATGGATTGCTTGAAGGAGAAATTGTGAACGGAAGACATGAGCCGCTTGTTTCTGAAGAGTTGTTCTTGCAGGCAAACAATGTCACGAAAAGAATGGTTTATGGATATAAGCAACTTGAAAAAAATGAAAATGTCCCACTAAGGAATTTTGTTGTCTGTTCAAGATGCGGAACACCGCTAACCGGATACATCGTCAAGAAGAAGAATCTCCATTATTATAAGTGTAATAAGATCGGATGTAAATGCAATCGAAGTGCAGTTGCTATGAATGAGCTATTCGAAAATTTTCTTAATCAATACCAGATTGACAAGCGCTTTATCGAGCCTATCAGCGATGAGTTACTTCGTACATATTCAAAACTAACGTCAGTCGATAAAGAGACGGTGCGA
>Ga0209591_10002566_pt1 | contig 21729 bp, 20 predicted proteins | sample MAT01_FD_187207 | JGI IMG/M metagenome (GOLD analysis project Ga0209591, IMG submission 187207) | Freshwater microbial communities from Lake Fryxell liftoff mats and glacier meltwater in Antarctica - MAT-01 (SPAdes) (version 2) | ecosystem: Environmental > Aquatic > Freshwater > Ice > Liftoff... | reverse complement strand
CCAGCCTCGCAAAAACAATTGATCCCCTGCGCCGCAACCGAACCAGGCTGCGAACAAAAAGTCATCTCAAGCCTGGCCCGCAAGGCATGGCGCCGCCCGGTCACCACCACAGAACTCGCTAGCATCACCCGCGTCGCCACAAGTGCCCTGGCTGCTGGCGACACCTTCGAGCAAAGCATCCAGGCCGCCATGCAGGCAATCCTCGTCAGCCCTAACTTCCTCTTCCGCATTGAGAAAGCCACCCGTAATCCAGGCCCCGACGGCCTCGAATCCATCACCGGCACCGAACTCGCCAGCCGCCTCAGCTACTTCCTCTGGAGCAGCATGCCCGACGAAACACTCCTCTTGTTAGCCGAAAAAAACCAGCTCCGCAAACCTGGCATCCTCGAAGCGCAAGTCAAACGCATGATCGCTGATCCCAAAGCCGACGCCCTCGCCGACGGCTTCGCCGGCCAGTGGCTCGAATACCGCAACCTCGATCTGGTCCGCCCAGATCCCGAACGCTTCCCCACCTGGAACCCCCAACTTAAAAGCGCCATGCAGGAAGAAACCCGTCGCTTCTTCCTCGATCTCACCCGCAACAATGCAAGCATCCTCAACATGATCGATGCCCGCTACACCTACCTGAACGAAACGCTGGCCAAACACTACGGCATCCCCGGCGTCGTGGGGCAAGACTTCCGCAAAGTCCTCCTCCCCGACGGCAAGCGCGGCGGCATCCTCTCGATGGCCAGCGTACTCACCGTCTCCAGCTACGCCACGCGCACCTCGCCCGTCCTCCGCGGCAAATGGGTCCTCGAAAATGTCCTCAACGCTCCACCACCTCCGCCTCCACCAGACGTACAGCTCCTCGACGAAAAAGCCGTCGGTACCAAAATGAGCATGCGCGAACAGTTGAAGCTCCACCGCAGCAACCCCACTTGCGCCTCCTGCCACGCCCGCATGGACGTCCTCGGCTTCGGCCTCGAAAACTACGATGCCATCGGCGCATGGCGCAACAAAGACGGCAACTTCGATCTCGACTCCTCAGGCACCCTACCCAGTGGAGAAACTTTCTCGGGTCCCGGGCAGCTCAAGAAAATCCTCGCCGCCAACCCCAAGCCCTTTGCCGACTGCTTCGCCGAAAAACTCCTCACCTTCGCCCTCGGCCGCGGAGTCGAACGCGCAGACCGCCTCAACCTCGCCGCCATCGTCAAAGCCGCGTCACTCCAGCAATACAAGTTGCAAGCATTTATATTAGAGATAGTGAAAAGTGCGCCCTTCCAGAAGCGGCGCCCGGAGGCTCCAAAGTCATGATCCTGACTGGTAAACACCTGAATCGTCGTACCCTGCTGCGTGGCCTCGGAGTCAGCATGTCGCTGCCGATGCTCGACGCAATGACGCCCGCCGCCGCCAAATCTCCAACAACGAAGTCCCCCACGCGCCTCGCCTTCGTTTACGTCCCCAACGGCATCAACATGGCCCACTGGACTCCTCAGACTGCCGGTAAAGACTTCGAGATCACCCGCGTCCTCACCCCTCTCAAAGACCAGCGCCACAACCTCACCCTCCTCTCTGGCCTCACTCACAACGGTGGCCGTGCCCTCGGCGACGGCCCCGGCGATCACGCCCGCGCCGCTGCAAGTTACCTCACCGGCGCACACCCCCGCAAGACCGCTGGCGCCGACATCAAGAACGGCATTAGCGTCGATCAGATCGCCGCCATCAGCGCAGGCAAGCAATCCCGCCTCGCCTCGCTCGAGCTCGGTATCGAAGATGGCCGCCAGGTCGGTAGTTGCGATTCCGGCTATAGCTGTGCCTACTCGAACAACATCTCCTGGCGCAGCGAAACCAGCGCAATGCCGCCAGAGATCAACCCGCGCAACGTCTTCGCCCGTCTCTTCGGCAACGGTGCTGCTGGCGAAACTCCAGAGATGATCGAGCGCCGCAAGCGCAACCGCCGCAGCATTCTCGACTTCGTTCTCGACGACGCCAAAAGCCTCCGCTCCGACCTCGGCACCGGCGACCAGCGCAAGCTCGACGAATACCTCTACTCCATCCGCGACATCGAAGCCCGCATTGAGCGAGCCAGCAAAGGCGAAGTCGCCGGCGGCTTCAAGATGGATCAGCCCGAAGGCACACCCGCCGACTACACAGAACACGTCCGTCTCATGTTCGATCTGATGACGGCCGCCTTCCGCACCAACTCCACCCGCGTCGCAACCTTCATGATGGCCCGCGAAGGCAGCGCCCGCCCCTACCGCGAAATCGATGTTCCAGACGGCCACCACCCTCTCACCCACCACCGCAACAATCCAGAAATGATGGAGAAGGTAGCCCAGATCAACTGCTTCCATTTTTCGCTCTTCAGCGAATGGATCAACAAACTCGCTACCACTCCCGACGGCGAGGGCACCCTGCTAGACCACAGCGGAATCGTTTACGGCAGCGGCATCAGCGACGGCAACAAGCACCTCCACCACGATCTGCCCGTCCTCGTAGCAGGCAAGATGAATGGCACCATCCAGCCCGGTCGCCACATCGTCTACGAAAAAGACACACCCATGACCAACTTCTATCTCTCGATGCTCACCAACTTCGGCGTAAAATCCGAAACCATTGGCGACTCAAACGGCGAGCTGAAGGGCCTGAGTGAACTGGCTTAGCCTAGTCCTGCTAGCTGTCCAACCCGAGGTCATCGCCCACCGCGGCGGCGCCGCCCATTGGCCAGAGAACACTATGCAGGCTTTCGAGTCCGCCATCGCCGCAGGTGTCAAAGTGATCGAGACCGATGCTGTTCTAACCAGGGACGACCGTGTTGCCCTAAATCACGACCTCAACACTGCCAAAGGCCCAATCCGCCTCAACAAATTCAGTGACATCGGTCGCCCCGCACTCGAAGACCTCCTCGCCCTCATCAAAGGCAAGAAGCTATCGGTCATGCTCGAAACCAAGATGGCCAAGCCCGGCGATAAAGATTACGTCGAACCAGCTCACGTCGTCGCCAAAATCGACGCCCTGATCCGCAAGTACAAAGTCGCACCGCAGATCATCCTGCAAAGCTTCGACCATCAGACTCTGATCGAGATGCACAAGATCCACCCGGAAATCCGCCTCTGCCTGCTGAACCCGCGCACGCGTCTCGATAACTACGTCGCCCCGGCCAAGACAATCGGCGCGCAGATCCAGTTCATCAACTTCCGCATCATCGAAAAGCAGGATGTCGACGCTCTCCACGCCGCAGGCCTTAAGGTCTTTTCCGGTACCACCAGCGACCCTGCCGACTGGAAGAAGCTAATTGAAATTCGGGTCGACGGAATCCTCACCGACGACCCCCTCGGCCTTCAAAAACTCCTCGCCTCTAAAGCATAATAGTAATCATGAAGACCCTATTGCTGGCGCTCACGCTGCTTCTCTCGGCCTGCACGCAGACCCCCCGCGAGGCCGCGATGAGCAACGAGCCCATCAAGACTTACCAGGTTACAGGCGAGATCACCGCCATGGACGGCCCCACCCAGGTAGTCACCATCAAACACGAAGAGATCAAGGGCTGGATGGATGCCATGACCATGGGCTTCCCGGTCAAAGAAAAAGCCGAGTTTGAGAAACTCAAACCCGGCGCAAAAATTACTGCCGATGTAAACGTTCAGGGCAACGATTTCTGGTTGACCAAGGTCGTCCAGAAGCAGTAGCTCTTTCCTAAGTCACATCATCCACCTGCATGACAGGGTCATGTCCAACCTGCATTTCAAACAACCTTCCGTTAATTGTCCAACCGATGTGGGCGGCCACTTGAATCCGGTATTGGGCACCATTGCTTTCTCCCTTGGTCGGGTCGAGTTCTGCGGTTCCGAGCTCTCGAACCTTCCAAAGATAATTGTCCCCCGCTTCTATGTTCTCTTCAACATTCCAGAAAATGTTGTGCTCAATCGTCTCCCCACCATCCGTCATGTAGAAAAACGGGGTAGAGTTAGCATTGTCTCTGGTGGGGCTTCCTGTGTTTTCATCATGCGCAACCAGCACCCACATTTTGATGAAGTTCACTGTGTACTCATCGCTCAAGGGTATTCCAATCGCCACTCCAACATTGCTGTTCTTCTTAATCGAAACCACACTGTCAGATTTGGCTTTGAATGTCCAATCGCCAGTGGTTCTCTGGATCCAGCACCGGGAGCGAAGATTCGGGTCTCTGCCTTCGTTATCGGGCAAAAATCTGCCCTTTTTGCAAATATCCTCGGTTGGGTCGAAAAGCAGATTTAAATGATAGTTCACGCGATTTCCTCTCTTTATCTATGGTGGTTGATTCACCGCCAGCACTCAGTCACTGGCGGCTGGACTGCTGCGTTTCCATGCGAAGATAGCCTTCGTCAGTTCGCAGCGAAACCAGTTCCGGGTCGCTCTTTACTTCACGAATTGCATAACCGGCTTTGATGGATTTCAAAAGCAACTGCATTGCCAAACTGCGATTGCCGGTCAACTCGGCGCTGACTGCCAATTCGTAGAGAACTCCACCCGGCAACTTTTCAATCCCGGCAAGCCGTCTCAGTTCTTGCTCTGTGTTCTTCTTCTCTCCGCGCTTCACCCGGTACAGAAGCAACGCTGTCTGCCATTCAACATTTGCCGGTGTCTTCTGCAATCGCTCCTCTGCCAGCCGGATAGCAGTTGCGTACGCTTCATTCGCCTCGCCCTTCCTGGCTGGGATCCAGCGCAAGGTATCTCCCAGATTCCCCCAATTGCGAAACTCGTTTCCGCCCAATTCCACCGCCTTTCTCATTGGCCCCAGCGCCTCCGCATAACGCCCATCAAAGAACAGCAACGTCCCTAGATTGCTGTACAAAGTTGCACTCGGCTGCAGTTCAACTGCCCGCTGCAGCACGCTTGCTGCCTCTTCGTTCCGGTCCAACATGTGGAATACGCTAGAAAGCCCACTCAATACCCGCACGTGATCCGGCACCAGATTTCTTGCTTCCTCAAAAGCCTGCAGCGCCGCTCCCATTTCTCCACGCCGGTAATAAAATGCCCCAGCCCCAGCCCGCACCATCCACGACGCCGGATCTTTTTGGCCTCCCGCCTGAAATGCCTCCGACGCCCCACTCCAGTCCTGCTTCGCTGCTTTCCACAGCGCCAATCCCAGCCAGCAATAGCCGCTCTTCGGATCTAGCTGCACACCCATCTCCAAGTGCGCTTTTGCTTCGTCTAATTTTCCGCTTTGGGTCAATGCAACCCCCAACGTGCTTTGGGCCAGTCCTAACTCAGGCTGCAATTCTACAGATTTGCGTGCCCACCCCAATGCCTGCCTGACAATCAATGGATCTTTCACCAGTGTATGTTGAGCTAATCCAGCCTGTGCCAAGACCTGATACGCCACCGCAGGGTTCTCCTTCCCGGCCAACATCGCCTCCGCTTCCCGCTGCGCGACTTCGATATTCCCGGGCTTCTCATATCGGTTCAGTGCTGCCCTTGCCCTGTCCAATCGGCTGGCTAGGGTTTGAGGCTGATTCTCAGGCGCCCCAAGTGATTGCTTCCGCTCATGATCCCAGTACCCGAATCCAGCCACAACCAACAAAACCACAGCAACTTGTGTCGCCCGCAACCACTGATTCCCTGTCTTCTTGCTAGGCTGAGAATCAATTTCGCGTACTAATGTCCTTGCATTCTCATACCGTTCGTCCCTGTTATTGGCCAGGCACTTCATGACAATCGATCGTTCCCTCTCACCCACTCCAGGCCTCAAGCTGCGAAGATCCCGGGCACCCTCGCTCATCATTCGTCTCGATTGCTCTGTCCGTGTGGAACCCCGAAACGGAGACTGTCCACTTAACAACTCAAACCAAACCACCCCCAGGCTAAATATGTCCGTCCGCGCATCCGTTGAATCCCCCATCAGTTGCTCGGGCGACATGTATCCGTAAGTCCCCAGAACCGCCCCTACATCAGTCAATTGGGTTCGCGTTGCATCCATACCCGCTGCCTGCTCCAACGCAATCTCTACCCCCTGTGCCAGACCGAAATCCAGAACCTTCAGCAAGCCAGATTCAGACACCATGATGTTGGATGGCTTCAAATCCCGGTGCCAAATTCCCGCTTCATGTGCAACAGCAAGTCCGTCAGCCGCCTGTCGTATCAAGTCTCTCACTGCCTGCGGGGGCATGGGGCCGCGCTTGATGATTTCAACCAAACTCTCTCCACATACATATTCCATCGCCAGATAGTCAATTCCAGATTCGCTGCCCACCTCATAGATCGACACAATATTGGGATGGTTCAACCTTGAAGCCAGCTGTGCCTCACGCAAGAAGCGTTTTCTTCTTCTTTCATCCCCCGCACTGTTCTCAGCCAGTACTTTGATTGCCGCTTTTCTTCCCAGCCTCTCATCCACCCCCAGCCAGACCGTCCCCATCCCGCCTTTTCCGAGCTGCGTTTCGATGCGGTAACGACCTAACTTCTGGCCAATCATGATTTGGTCTTCTCAGTTTACATCTGACGGAAGCCTTCCTGTTAATCTCACTAACCCTTGAGTTAAAAAGGCCAACAAGGGAAGCACCGCCACCCCAGTTGACCTGGTCATTTTGCGGCTAACTCTTCCGCGTCGCCTCGATCTCCAGCGTGATCGCGATCTCATCGCCAACCACCACACCACCTGTTTCAATCGTCTTGTTCCAGACCAGGCCGAATTCCTTACGGCTGATCTTCGTCTTGGCCACGGCACCGCGCACAATCTTGCCAGGCGCGGGCATCACCTCAGGGCTCAATTCATCAATTGTCAGCGTGACAAGTTTCGAAACCCCATGCAGCGTCAATGTCCCATCCACCAGAATCTTCCCGCCCGCCTTGTAAAACTTGGATGACTTAAAGGTCATAGTGGGGAACTTGGCCACATCAAAGAAGTCCTGGCTTTTCAAATGCCCATCGCGCTTCGGCTCATTCGTATTGATCGTCGCAATGTCAACCGTCGCCTCGATACTCGACTTGGCCAGGTTCTTCTCGTCAAACGCTACCTTGCCCTGAACGTTCGAAAAGCGTCCGGAAACATTGGTCACCATCATGTGCTTCACACTGAAGCTCGCCCCTGAATGGGTCGAATCAATATCGTAGCTCTGGGCAAAAATACCCACTGCTCTGAAAGCGAGACTAAGAAAAAGTTTGGTCATTATATTACCCCTTGTTGTAGTAAAAACGCTCATGGACAATCTGGCCATTCTTCCAGCGTCGCATTGCCGTTTGGTTTAGCTTCGCACGATATCCATTCTTGAAGGTGAGGTCCATTTCCCACTCCGAAAACGAAATGTCATCACCCGACACACTAGACAAAACGGCCGCCGAATGAATCTCTCCAATCGAGCTAAAGAATTCGATCTCACGGTTACGGTTAAACGCTTTTCCCACGAAGGGCGCGTCGGAATTCTCCTGCATCACAGCGTCTTCGGCATAAAACTCATCGAAGGCCTCAAGCGCCTTGCCCGAAAGCACTGCGTCATCGAGCTTCTTGTTCAGTTCAGCAACATTTGACATCTTCATCTCCTTTAATCGTCAAACAGAAAATTGACTAGTCAGCTATTTAGATAAAAAATATCAGCTCGCGTCGCGGATTTTTTCCATCGCCGCAAGCAAACTTTGCATTTCAGTTTTCGAAAGGTTCTTCAGCAGCCGCTTGGCGCTCTTCTCCACTTCCGGGTCCAATTTCAAAAGCAGTTCAAGGCCAGCCTTGGTGATAAAGCAAAACACTTGACGGCGATCCTCATCGGGACGCTCCCGCCGCACCAATCCCTTGACATCCAGACGATCAATCAATCGCGTGATACCCGGCGTATGCTCAATCAACCGGTCTGCCACAGTCAGCGTAGGCAATCCATCTGGCCCCGCCCCGCGCAAGATCCTCAACACGTTAAACTGCTGCTCGGTCAAATCATGAGGCTGAAATACAGTTCCCTGCAATCGCCGCAAGTGATCCGCCGTCTTCATAAACGCCACAATCGTTTCCTGCTCAAGTGTAGAGAACGGTTTGTTCTGCTTGATCTCGGCGAGGATTCTCGAAGCGGCCATGTCTGTACTCTACATGACAATAGATGACGCGTCAACTATTTATACGAAAAATACCAGCCGCTCCGGCACAATGAAGGAGCGACGGGTTTTGAGGGTTGGCTTTGCCTGCTACAAAGATCGATTAATTGGGTAGAACGACAGTCTCGACAACATGAATCACTCCTTTGGATTCCATCGCGATCGACATCGTCGACATACCGCCCTTCTTGCCGGCAATGGGCAGCGCTCTGCCAGACATCTTCGCCGTCAGCATCCCGCCGGTAACAGTCTCAAGAGAAGCCTTACCACCGCCCGCCTGGATTGCCTTCTGAATCGAGGCGGCATCTATCGTCCCGGCGACAACGTGGTAAGTCAACACCTTCACCAACGTATCTTTGTTCTCAGGCTTCAGCAGCGTCTCAACCGTCATTACGATGCCATGTCGGTTTCAGCGTTTCAATAGGCAAATAAATCCGCTACGAGGTAATTCTCGTAATTCAGTCCATATGAGACTGACGCTATAATTTGCGGCTCTATCCGCCTATCTGATCTTTCTGCCGGGCTATCTTCTGGCAGTTTTATTCAAGAGCCAAAAGCACTCGTAATTCCTACACTTACTCAAGTTGAAGCGCCTTCACGGGATCAAAGCGGGCTGCACGCAGAGCCGGTATCAGACTCGCCATAAACCCTACCGCCAGCAACCCCAGCGACACAGCTGCAAATAGGGGCAGATGAAACGGTTCTGTCTCAAAAAGCAAGCCTTGAATCAATGCTGCCACGCCAAAACAACTCGGCAGCGCCAGCAAAACGCCCATCCCAATCAACTGCAATCCCTCTCGCGACACGAGCCAGAGCAGCGAACCGGGAGTGGCTCCAATCGCTGCCCGAATCCCAATCTCTCGCATTCTCACGCTTACATTAAAGCTGATCAGCCCATAGATGCCAAGCACAGCCAACAACAGCGCAGTGCCAGCAAACACAGCCAGCAAGACGCTCCACAACCGTGGTTGCCACAACGTATCGTCGACGAGCATGCCTAGTGTTTTGATCTCATTCACTGGTGTTTCCTGGTCCACTCCCGCCACAGCGGCTCTGATCTGATTTTCAAGCCCCACTGTCGAACCAGTTGCCCTTACCGCGATAGTCGCCGTGCCCCAGCCATACTGCTTGTACGGATAATAGAACTCCAGGCTTTGCACAACCTCTGCCGAGTGATATTTAACATTGCCCACTACCCCAACCACGGTTGCATAAGGGTCCCAATTTCCCGGTGATCCTGCCCTTACTTGCTGGCCTAGCGCAGATCGATTTCCAAACAAAGTCTTTGCGGCACGCTCGCTCAAGATGATTACCCACCCGCGAGTCAAATCATCCTGACTTGTAAAGTCGCGCCCTTCGCGCACTGGAATTCTCATCGCCTCAAAGTATCCCGGCGAGATATCGACAAACGTTGCTGGAGCCCGCACTGCTTTGGCTTCCTCAGAGTCGCCCTTGGCTTCGACATTCAAGGAATTGCGCTCAGGTTTTCGATTGCCGGTGAAAGGAAAATTATCGCTTCCGCCCACTCCGATCACCCCTGGAATCTCTTTGATCCGGTTCAGCACCTGCTCGTAATAAGCAGTGACGGTTTTGATCCGAACCGTATTTTCTCCAGGCCGATAAGGTGAAAGATTGAACGTCAGTACACTCTCTTTGCGGAAACCGGTCTCGGTCTGCATCAACTTATAAAAGCTTTGAATAATCAGGCCCGCCGACACCAGCAGCACGACTGAAAAAACAATTTCACCTACCACCAGCGCGGAGCGCAGACGCGACGTCCGTGCCGCCCCCCGCGACCCAATCCGCAGCGTATCTTGCAGATTCACATTGGTGGACATCTTTAGCGGCGCAAGCCCAAACACAACCCCACAAGCCAGCGTAATCAAAGCCGTAATTCCGAGCACCTGCCAGTTCAAATCCCACTGAATCCAGAAAGGCAACTCCACCGGAATCATCTGCGGCAGTAGCTTCAACAAAACCTGCGCAATCACAACCCCAAGCACTCCACCCGTCACCGACAATAGGAGACTCTCTGCCAGCAACTGCCGCAAAACATCCCCTGCCTGCGCCCCAAGCGCAGCCCTTACTGTAAACTCATGTTGCCGCCGGGTAGCTTGCGCCAGCAACAGGCTCGCCAGATTAAAACAGCACACCATCAACACCAATACCACCGCTGCCCCCAGCATCAACAAATAAGGCTTCATCGGCCCAACCTCCGCCTCCCGTAAATCCACAACCCTATGCCGAACTTCCTTGTTCTCGGTCGGAAACGTATTCGCGATCCAATCGCTCACCGGGCTCAATTCCGCCTGCGCCGCCGCCAGACTCGCTCCAGGCGCCAACCGCGCAATCGATCCAGTAGACCATCGATAAGACCGCTTCTCCTTGCTCCGGCTAGTCCCACGCAAAGCAAGTGCTGACTCTTCCGTCACCCACATCGAAGTTCTCTCCGGAAATGCGAAACCTGCCGGCATCACCCCCACCACCTCATAAGAATTCATTGCCGTACGAACCGTCTGCCCCAGCACACTCGGATTAGCCCCAAACCGCTCTCGCCAAATCTTCTCACTCAGAATCGCCTTCCGAATCGGTCCTCCAGGCTGATTCTCTGCAGCCGAAAATTCCCGGCCAATCATTGGCTTCACTCCCAGCAGCTCAAAGAGCCCACTCGAAATCTTGGCCACCTCAATGGTTTGCGCCCCACTGTTGGACACAAGATTGACTCGCTCCAGCGAATAGGTTCCCACCCCGGCAATCAGCCTGCAGCGCGTACGAATATCGTCGGCATCAAGAAACGACAACCCTAAACTATTCCCCGGGCTTTTTACCGGAAAGGTATCCAGCTTCACCAACTCATCCGGGTTCCCATATGGCAAAGGCCGTAGTAGAAATCCGTGAATCAACGAGTACACCGCCGTATTGGCCCCAATCCCAATTGCCAGGGTCAAAACAACAATTAAACTCAAATTCCATCGGGAAACGAGATAGCGCAGTGAACTTAAAAAAATACTCATGGCGGTGAATCTTAAAGTATGGATTCACTCAGCCGAAAACTGATGAAATTTCTCACAAACGGACTGATTCTCCCGGCAGACGGAATCAAAACGAGTACGGCACTTCAACAAACTCAAGCGACCCTGGAAAGTCCTTCGTATTGCGAGTCGCCAACTTCAGCCCATGCAGTTGCGCCACCGCCGCCTGCAAAGCAGCAGGCAACTTCCAACCATGCGCTCGCCGAAGCTCCGCCGCAAGATCCGCCTCAACTCGCGTGATTGCAATCGAAGGAAAAAGTTCAAGCAGCCCCAACGCCCGCTCCCTGGCCGCAGCATCCTCAAACCCAACCAGAACCTCAGCCCGCGTAATGACAGAAATCGCCGCTACCCCCTGATTCTTCTTCAAATACAAAGTCGCCTCAGCCCGTCCATTGAAGTGGTCAATCAGAATGACCGAGTCAAGCAAGACCCGCACTACCAGCCCTCTCGTTCCTTCTTCTGAAACTCCAACCCATCCCCACCGCTCCAGATCCCTGAAGTCTTCGCAAGCTCCGCCTCAAATCGCAACGCATCCTGATCCTTCAGCAACTGCAGCGCACGCCGAACTACCTCAGTCATCGGCACACCTTCCTGTGCCGCTTTGATATCAATCCATAATTTGATATCGTCATCAATAGAGATAACGGTTCTAACCATACCGCAACGATATCATAACTCCAAACTTAGACATCCTACAAAAATCGTAGTATAGTCTATAGAGAACTATAGATTATGTTAGCTGGACACCTCGACCATCTCGAAGCCGAGTCAATTCACATCCTCCGCGAAGTAGCCGCAAGCTTTGCCCGCCCTGTCATCCTTTACTCAGTCGGAAAAGACTCCTCCGTCTTGGTCCATCTCGCCCGTAAAGCCTTCTTTCCAGGCAAGTTACCCTTCCCACTCGTGCACATCGACACCACCTACGAATACCCCGAACTGATCGAATTCCGAGACTGGTTTGTCAAAGAAATCGAAGCCAATCTCATTGTCCACGTGAACGAAGAAGCCGTCGCCGCCGGAACCAACCCCTACTCCCTTGGCACCGCCAAGTGCTGCAGCCTCCTCCGCACCCGCGCTCTCGTAGATGGCCTCCAGAAACTCCAGGCCGACGCCGCAATCGGCGGTGCTCGTCGCGACGAAGAAAAATCCCGTGCCAAAGAACGCGTCTTCTCCTTCCGCAACCAGTTCGGCCAATGGGACCCCAAAGACCAGCGCCCCGAACTCTGGAACCTCTACAACCCAAAAGTCGACCCCGGCGAGAGCATGCGCGTCTTCCCCCTCTCCAACTGGACCGAATTCGACATCTGGAAATACCTCGAGCGCGAGCACATCCCCATCGTCCCCCTCTACTACGCCGCCCCACGCGAAGTCTACGTCCGCGGCAACACCCTGATCCCGGTCAAGGCCAACGTCCGCGCCCTCCCCGGCGAAACCCCGCAAATCCGCACCTGCCGCATGCGCTCTCTGGGCTGCACTCCCTGCTCCGGTGCCATCGAATCCGACGCCGACACGATCCCCAAAATCATCGAAGAACTTTTCAGCTTCCGCCGCAGCGAACGAGAAAACCGGGTCATCGATCACGATCAGGAAGGCTCAATGGAAATCAAAAAGCGCGAGGGCTATTTCTAAATGCAAACCACCCTCCGCTTCTCCACCGCCGGCAGCGTTGACGACGGTAAGAGCACTCTCATCGGCCGCCTCCTCTTCGACACCAAAGGTGCCTACGAAGACCAGATCGAAGCTGTCAAAAAGAGCAAGGTCAACCGCAGCGGCCGCGAGATCGACCTCTCCCTTCTCACCGACGGTCTCAACGCCGAACGCGAGCAAGGCATCACCATAGACGTCGCCTATCGCTTCTTCGCCACTGCCACCCGCAAATTCCGCATCGCCGATACCCCCGGCCACGAACAATACACTCGCAACATGGCCACCGGTGCATCCACCTCAGACGCCGCCATCATTCTAGTCGACGCAATCAAAGGCGTCAGCCGCCAGACCCTCCGCCACGCCACGATCTCGCACCTGCTCGGCATCGAACACCTCATCTTCGCCGTCAACAAGATGGACGCGATGGACTGGAGTGAATCGGTCTTCACCAGGATCAAAGGCGAGCTCGAAGTGCACGCCCAGCGCTGGCCAGGCTCGAAATTCCACTACCTCCCTGTCAGTGCTCTCGATGGCGACAACGTAGCCTCACGCAGTGATCGGGTCGATTGGTACAACGGCGCAAGCCTCCTCGATTTGATCGAGACTCTTGAAATCAGCCCGGCTGCCGCGCCCTTCCGCTTCCCGGTGCAATACGTCGTTCGCCCCGGCGACGGCTTTCGTGGCTTTGCCGGACGCATCTCCAGCGGCAGCGTCAAGCCCGGCGACGCAATCGTAGTTCTGCCCAGCGGCCGCCGCGCCACCATCAAAGAAATCTCCACCTTCGACGGTCCTCTCGCAGAAGCCTTTCAAGGCCAAAGTGTCACTCTGGTTCTCGATCAGGAAGTGGACGTCAGCCGCGGCGACTTGATCGCCCTCGAGACCGCCCGGCCAGAGCTCAGCCGCCATCTCGAAGCAGATCTCGTCTGGATGGCCGAAGAAGCTCTCGAACCCGGCACTCCCTACATCTTGCGCTCGGCTACGCGCGAACTCAGCGCCAAAATCTCAAAGGTCGAATGGACACTCGATCCCGAAACCGGTCATCACCTTAAGTCCAACACCGCAAATCTAAACGACCTTCTGCGCGTCTCGATTGAAACCACGCAGCCTCTCGCCTTCGACCCCTACGTCAAATGCCGCGAGACCGGCAGCTTTATCCTCGTCCATCCGCGCACCAATCGCACCATCGCTGCCGGAATGATCGTCCGCGGCGCTCAAAAGACTGTCCGCAACGCAACGGCGCTCGCCTTTGATCTGGGCCCAGTGACAGCCGGCGAGCGCGTAGAGCGTTATGGTCACATGCCCGCCATCGTTTCCAGCCAGGATCCGGATTTGCTCGAGCGAATCCTCTTCGAACACGGTGCCCTCGTCATCCGCTGGCAAGGGCCCATCCCTAAGTCGCTGGAAGATTCAGGCGCAATCGTTATTGCCGATCATGGTCAGGAAATTCCCGTAGAAGGCGCACTCGAATTCTTAGAAGCCGCCGGCATCCTCATGCGGCGCAACGATTTCATCTCTGGAGAAGGCATATGAGCGAAGTACTTACTGATATCGACAAGGCACTCACCGGCAAGGCCTGTTACACCTGTAGCTTCCAACTGGAAGACGTCGTGCTCCTGCACTATCTGCTCCAGCGAGACTCGACCATCCCGGTTCTCTTTCTCGAAACCGGCTATCACTTCGCCTCCACTTACGCATACCGCGATCAACTTACTAAAGACTGGAAGCTCAATCTCCAAAACCTCGTAGCCTTGCAATCCGTAGCCGATCAAGAAGCTCAATTCGGAATTCTAAATCAATCCGAGCCTGCCAAATGCTGCCAGTTGCGCAAAGTAGAACCCCTCTTTGACGCTCTCGAAAACTACGATGTCTGGTTTACCGGCCTGCGGCGGGAACAATCACCCACGCGTGCCAAGCTCGAAGTCTTCGAACAAACCACGCTCAAGTCGGGCAAACAAATCGCCAAAGTCAGCCCGCTCGCACATTGGACCTGGAAGCAAGTCTGGCAATACGCCCGCGAGAACAATCTGCCCATCCTCGATCTCTACGAACAGGGTTACACCAGTATCGGTTGTGAACCCTGCACCGCCAAGCCCGCCACTGACGATAACCTCCGCAGTGGTCGCTGGGGCGGCAAAAAGCTCGAGTGTGGCATCCACACCTTCGCAACAGAATAGGCCCACTTTATGGAAACGATTCTCGGCTTCTTCATCGCAATGGTCGTCGGCCTGACGGGCGCAGGTGGCGGCCCACTAACGGTTCCTCTCCTAGTGCTCATACTCGGTCGCAGCGCATCGGAAAGCGTAGGCACTTCGCTCGCCTTTGTCTTCGTCATAAAACTCTGCGCCTCTCCGCTTTATATATTGCGAAAAAGCGTCGATTGGCGAATGCTCGGCCTCATGCTGGCCGGTGGGCTTCCCGGTGTCCTGCTCGGCTCCTGGATCCTGCTACACCTCAGCAAAAAACAAATCGAACCCATTCTGCTTCCACTCGTCGGCACCACCATCGCCGCCCTCGCCTTGATGCGTCTCTTTCGCATCAAATCGATGCCCCGTCCCAAGCAGGAGCGCCGCTGGCTCATCCCATTCGCCACTCTTCCCATTGGGGCAGAAGTCGGCTTCTCCTCGGCTGGAGCCGGTGCGCTAGGAGGCCTCCTGCTCATGTATCAAACCATCCTGCCCGCCTCCACCATCGTCGGCACAGACCTCCTCTTCGGCATGGCCCTCAGCTTCATCGGCAGCGGCATCCATATCATCTTCGGCCAGGTCGATCACGCTCTGGTCTTCAAAATGCTTCTCGGTGGTATCCCCGGTGCCATCCTCGGCTCGTGGCTCGGTACCAAAGTTCCTTCCCAAACCCTCCAGGTTGCCATGAGCGTCGTATTCGGATATCTCGGATTGCACATGAGTTGGAAGGGTCTGGCACCACTCTTCTTGCGTTAGTACCAATTCCATCGGGAAACCCTCTGGTACTATTTTTACTTCAGTACCAATTTCGCTAGTACAGTATTTCAACTACCCCTCCATCGCGGTTACTCTGAATCCACGATGAAACCAATCCTTTCTGTTTGCAGCATCCTGGCATTTGCTACGTGCTCTTTTGGGGCCACCATTGTTACTGCCGGTGGTTCTCCAGCAATCCCTACCCTTCCCAATGGGTTAGTCACATCCATCGCTGGCGCCACCACGATTGACTTTACCGCCGGAACCCTAACTGTCCCGACCTACACCGAAGACGGTGTTGTCTACTCTCTTCTAGGCTCAGGAAGTATCCGGAACACTTCTGCTGGCTTCTGTGCGCAGCCTCCTGCTGACAACACAAACTATCTTTGCGTCGGTCCAAATGGCGCTACAGGCAGCCCTGTCGAGGCAAACTTTCCAACCCTGATCAACTATTTCGGTTTTTACGCCGGCAGCGTTGATACGTATAATACCCTTGAATTTTACAATGGAAGCACGCTCAAGTTTTCCCTCACCGGCTCACATATCGCCACCCGCGCCGGTATCGCCGCCGACGGAAACCAGGGAGTTGGTGTTTACATCAATATCTTCGCGACCACTGTTGCTGATCAATTCAACAGGATTAGGTTTATCTCCACTAGCAACGCCCTTGAAACGGATAACCATGCATTTGCTCTCCTTGACGACAGCGTTATCCCAACCGTTGATGGTGCAATTCCTGAGCCAGGCACGCTGCTCACCCTCATCCCCGCAGTAGCCTTCCTCTATTTCCGCCGCAAACGCGCCTAATCTTTCAACCCTCCGCCTAAGAACAATTGGCCTGCCAGCCTCAAAAAACTGGCGGGCCAATTTATTTTTTTCCCGGCATAACTTTCTCCCACCCCAATGACAACCGATAAGCATGAAACGCTTATCAGCTTTCCTGCTTCTCGCCCTGTCTGTCGCTGCACAGGATTGGCGCTACGATCTTCTCCCTGTTTCTGGCCAGGCCCCCCCTCCCGGCAACGATGGCACCATCGCCTACGATCCAGACGCTGCCTCTGTGTATATGTTCGGGGGCCAAGCCAACTCCAATCTCAACGATCTTTGGCAATATTCTCTCAACACCCAATCCTGGAGATCTCTCACCCCGGTTGGGCCCCTTCCGCCCACCCGCTTAGGCCACACCCTTGTTCTCGATGAATCCAAGCGCCGTTTGATCCTCTTTGGCGGCCAAGGTTCTGGTTTTTTTAGCGATGTCTGGGCCTTTGACCTAAAGTCGGAAAGCTGGGCCCAACTGGGCATCGATAATGCTGGCCCTAGCCGCCGCTAAGGCCATTCGGGCGTGATCGACCCCGGTTCAAATTCCCTTATCATCTCCCACGGTTTTACCAACTCCGGCCGCTTCGATGACACCTGGTCCTTCAATCTCGCAACCAATCGCTGGACCAACATCACACCCTCTGGTACCAAACCCCTGCGCCGTTGCCTCCACCACGCTGTCCTCGATCCCAGCACCAGGCTCATGTATCTATACGGCGGCTGCGCCAGCGGCAATGGCCCCTGTCCGCTCAATGACCTTTGGGCCTTCGATCTCCGCACCAACACTTGGTCGGAACAACCAAATAGCAGAAGCGTCGCCGGACGAGACCACTACGGCATCAGCTTTGACTCTCGCCGCAACCGTATTGTCCTCTTCGGCGGCGGCGGTAACGCTACCCTCGGTGACACTTGGTTCTACGACTCGTCTGTGCGCTCCTGGTCTCCTTTGCCTTCCTCGTAAACTTCACCTTCGCCCCGTGAGCGTCACCAAGGCGCATATTCCACTCAGCGTGGTGTCACCTTCTTTTTCGGGGGCTCCACCCGTCAAGGCAATTCGAGCGAGCTTTGGCAGCTTTCCAGTGGTCTGAATGCAATTCCTCGTCTCGCACAAGGCGGTGCCGCCAACGTCTTCTCGGGTCTCAACGATGCCATTTCCCCAGGAGAACTCATCTCCCTATACGGCGATAGTCTCAACTCCAATGTCCTCTTCAACGACATCGCAGCCACAGCCTTTTTCACCAGCTCAACGCAACTCAACATCCAAGTCCCCCAACAGCTTGCGCCCAATACCACTGCCACAATCAGTATTCTCAACGGCAACTCGATTGCAATGCCTGTTCTGCCATTACACCCCGGCCTCTTCCCCGGCGCATGGAATCAGGATGGCACCATCAATTCACCTTCAAACGCCGCCACCGCTGGCTTGATCGTAGTCGTCTACGCCACCGGTCATGGCTCCTCAACCGCCGTCACTCTCGAGATTGCGGGCCAATCGTCAGAGCTTCTCTACGCCGGGCCTGTCTCAGGAGCCACCGGCTTGCTTCAGATCAATGCCCGCATCCCCGCAGCCACGCCGCCCGGCCCGGCGACGGCTTTAGAGGCTTCGCCGGCCGCATCGCCAGCGGCACTGTTAAGCCCGGCGACGCGATCGTCGTCCTCCCCAGCGGCCGCCGCGCCACCATCAAAGAGATCGCAACGTTCAACGGCCCTCTCACTGAAGCCAGCGAAGGCCAAAGCGTCACGCTAGTCCTCAACGAAGAAGTCGATGTCAGCCGTGGCGATATCATCGCACTGGAAACCGCCCGTCCCGAACTCAGCCGCCACCTCGAAGCTGACCTCGTCTGGATGGCCGAAGAACATCTCGAACCCGGCACGCCCTACCTCCTCAAATCGGCCACAAGAGAACTCAGCGCAAAGCTCTCCAGGATCGAATGGACCCTCGACCCCGAAACCGGCAACCACCTCAAGGTCAACTCAGCCGCCCTTAACGACCTCCTCCGCGTCTCAATCGAAACCACTCAACCGTTAGCTTTCGACCCCTACGTGAAGTGCCGCGAAACCGGCAGCTTCATCCTCGTTCACCCTCGAACCAACCGCACCATCGCCGCCGGCATGATCGTCCGTGGCGCACAAAAGACAGTCCGCAACGCAAACACCCTGGCCTTCGATCTCGGTCCCGTAACAGCCGGAGAACGAGTAGAACGTTACGGCCACATGCCCGCCATCGTTACGAGCAAAGACCCCGATCTACTCGAGCGCATTCTCTTCGAACACGGTGCCCTGGTCCTTCGCTGGCACGGCCCGGTCCCCAAAGAACTCGAAGAATCGGGAGCTATCGTTATTTCGGACTACGGCCTCGAAGTACCCGAAGAAGGCGCCCTCGAATTCCTCGAAGCCGCAGGCATCCTCATGCGGCGCAACGATTTCATCTCAGGAGAAGGTATATGAGCGACGTGCTCCAATCGATCGATCAGGCTCTAACAGGCAAGGCCTGCTACACCTGCAGCTTCCAACTCGAAGACGTAGTGCTCCTCCACTACCTATTGCAGCGAGACTCCAAGATCCCGGTTCTCTTCCTCGAAACCGGCTATCACTTCGAGGCGACTTACGCCTACCGTGACCAACTCACAAAAGACTGGAAGCTCAACCTCCACAATCTCGCTGCAACTCAGTCGGTAAAAGATCAGGAAACCGCCTTCGGCATCCTCAATCAAACCGAACCCGCCAAATGCTGCCAGCTCCGCAAAGTCGAGCCCCTCTTTGACGGCCTCGAAAACTACGACGTCTGGTTCACCGGCCTCCGCAGGGAACAATCCCCTACGCGGGCAAAACTCGAAGTCTTCGAAACAACCAAACTGAAGAGCGGCAAGCAGATCGCCAAGGTCAGCCCACTCGCCCACTGGACCTGGAAGCAAGTCTGGCAATACGCTCGCGAGAACAACCTCCCCATCCTCGAGCTTTACGATCAGGGCTACACAAGCATCGGTTGCGAACCCTGCACAGCGAAACCCGCAAGCGAAGACAACCTCCGCAGCGGCCGATGGGGTGGCAAAAAACTAGAGTGCGGCATCCACACCTTCGCCACCGAGTAAGCAACCAATATGGAATCGATCCTCGGCTTCTGCATCGCAATGATCGTCGGCCTCACCGGTGCTGGTGGCGGTCCTCTCACCGTCCCGCTTCTGGTGCTGGTCCTCGGGCGTAGCGCCTCAGAAAGCGTAGGCACGTCACTGGCCTTCGTCTTTGTCACCAAGGTCTTCGCCTCACCCCTCTACATCTTCCGCAAGAGTGTCGACTGGCGAGTCCTTGGCCTCATGCTGGCCGGCGGCTTCCCAGGCGTCCTCGTGGGCTCCTGGATCCTCCTCCACCTCAGCAAGAAACAAATCGAACCAATCCTCCTGCCACTGGTTGGAGCCACCATCGCGGGCCTCGCCTTCCTCCGCCTCTTCCGTACAAAGCAAGCCCCACGTCCTAACGTCGAGCAGCGCTGGCTTATCCCCCTCGCCACCCTTCCGATAGGCGCAGAAGTAGGCTTCTCCTCAGCCGGCGCAGGTGCCCTCGGCGGTCTTCTCCTGATGTACAAAACCGTTCTGCCAACAGCCACCATCGTCGGCACTGATCTGCTCTTCGGCATGGCCCTAAGCTTCATCGGCAGTGGAATCCACGTCATCTTCGGCCACGTCGATCAAGCTCTCGTGCTCAAGATGCTGATCGGTGGCATCCCCGGAGCAATCATCGGCTCCTGGCTCGGCACCAAAGTCCCATCCCAGACCCTCCAGGTCGCCATGAGCGTAGTCTTTGGCTACCTCGGTTTACACATGAGCTGGAAGGGCCTCGCCCCTCTTTTCATTCGTTAAAAAATAGTCCGTAACTTTTTCTTAACCCGCTGCCAAATGCCAACTATGAAGAGCCTGGCTACATTTCTCCTCACACTCACCCTGTCCGCTCAGGACTGGAATTACCAACTCCTTCCCGCAACTGGGGATTCTCCCCAACCACGCAGCGACGGTACCATCGCCTATGACGCCGAAACCGCCTCCTTGTATCTCTTCGGAGGCCAAGGCCGCGGTTTCTTGAACGACTTGTGGTCTTATTCACTCACCAACCGCAGTTGGCGAAACATTAACCCTTCAGGCACCCAACCTCCAGCCCGCCGCGGCCAAACCCTCGTCCAGGACAAGCAACGCCGTCTCATCCTCTTTGGGGGGCAGGCTAGCGGCTTTTTCAGTGATGTCTGGGCCTTCGACCTCACAACCGAACGCTGGTCCCAACTCGGCCAGGACAATGCCGGCCCCAGCCGACGCTACGGCCACTCCGCTATCTATGATCCCGAGACCAATCGCATGATCGTCTCCCATGGCTTCACCAACTCCGGTCGCTTCGACGATACCTGGGCTTTCGATCTCACTGCCAACCGTTGGTCCAACGTCACTCCCTCCGGGACAAAGCCCCTCCCCCGCTGCCTCCACCATGCCGTCTTCAATCCCGAGGTCCGTCAGATGTACCTTTACGGTGGCTGCGCCAGTGGCTTCGGCCCCTGTCCGCTCGGCGATCTCTGGTCTTTTGATCTCCGCTCCAATACCTGGACGGAACTCCCCTCCTCCTCGAGAACTCCCGGTCGCGAATACTACGGGTTAACCTTCGATACCCGCCGCAATCGCCTGGTTCTCTTTGGCGGTTCCGGCGGCGGCCTCTTGGGCGATACATGGCTCTACGATCCCACCCAGCGTACATGGACCCAACTCGAACTCCCTGGCTCTCCCTCTCCGCGCTCACGCCATCAAGGCGCATACGCTACAGACCGTGGCCTCAATCTCTTCTTTGGCGGTTCCACACGCAATGGCGACTCAAACGAAATCTGGGCTTTATCGAGCTCTCTCCCGCAGCAACTTCGCCTCAGCGGCAACGCTGTAGTAAACGCCTTTAGCGGCCTCGCCGGTCCACTCGCCCCAGGCGAGTACATCTCCATTTTTGGAGAAAGCCTAGGCCCCAACCCAACACTCACTCTCAACTCTCGCCCCACCCCGCTCCTCTTCGCCAACAGCACGCAGATGAACCTGCAACTGCCCTTCGACTTGCCAGTAAATCGTGACATCACTCTCCGCCTCACCCGCAACGGCGAATCTAGCAACGAACTCAGTATCCCCATCGTCGCGGCCCACCCAGGCCTCTTCCCCATGGGTGTCAACGAAGACAACTCGCTCAATTCAGCAACCAGCCCGGCGGCCAGTGGCGCAATCATAGTCTTCTAC
>Ga0209591_10002565_pt1 | contig 21731 bp, 8 predicted proteins | sample MAT01_FD_187207 | JGI IMG/M metagenome (GOLD analysis project Ga0209591, IMG submission 187207) | Freshwater microbial communities from Lake Fryxell liftoff mats and glacier meltwater in Antarctica - MAT-01 (SPAdes) (version 2) | ecosystem: Environmental > Aquatic > Freshwater > Ice > Liftoff... | reverse complement strand
TTTAGTTGGGTGTATATTTATATTAGTGTGGTGAATTGACGATTTTTGGGTATGAATATTTAACAGAACAAAGTTACTTTGTTTAATTTTGTGTACTTTGTCTTTTGATTTTAGAATAAATAGAATATTATGATATGTATATAATTAAAATCTTACTTCTTCTTGTGTGTTTTTCTCCATTTTTGGTGTATGGTCAAATCCAACAACCAAAGTTACCTTCTATTCCAAAAGCTACTCAAACTTTGTACATTGCCCAAAATGGAACTGATACTAATCCTGGTACTGCTCTGTTGCCAAAAAGAACATTTAACAATGCTGTTTCTACATTCGAATTTCTTGACGATGACGGTAATGGTAACACATATTGCGAAATTATTCTCTTAGAAGGAGATTATTATTTAACAAATTCTAATCGTATGACTCAAAGTGTTACTAAATGGCGAACTCCCAAACAAGGCGGAGGGTTCTTAAAAAAGAACATTAGTCTTTTTGGAGATGGTTTGGTTACCATTTACGGAGATTCACTCCCTTCAAATTCCATTTTAGTATTGTTAGCAGGTTCTGGAATTTCTGTTCGAAACCTAACTATTAAAAATGGAACGAATTCAGCATTAATTCTGGACGGTTCTGAAATTTCACATCATTCAGATGTTTATATAGATAATGTAACAACAACTAATGTTACTGGATTTGGAATTCTAATCCGAGGATATGACAATATTCATATTCAAAACTGTACTGTTACACAAACCTGTAAAGAAAATGAATTCGAAAAAAATAACAATTGTCAATGGGCTTCAGGTTTAAGAACTACATCATGTTCTAATGTTTTGATCAACAACTGTACTGTGTCTGAAAACTGGGGCGAGGGAATAAATATTAGTTATACAAATACAGTTGTGGTGAAAGATAACATAGTTAAAGACAATTATTCAGCGAATGTTTATTTACACTCAGCTTCCAATGCTATTATTTCACATAATAGAATAAAAATTGAAAATCCTCAATTTTGGAGATATTGTTACGGTGCAAAAGGTACTGCGGCAAGTATCGGAATAGCTAACGAGTTAACTTGTGAAAATGCTTGTTTTTTTACGAACGCAAACTTTAATGGAAATTGTGGTGATAAACGTGCTTGTTGTAGGTATACTGACTACAATAACCCCATACTTCAAGATGTTTCCTATAAACAAATTGATAGTATCTATGTTTTCAACAACATAGTACAAGGTTCTGGTGTTTCTATTTGGGATGCTTTTTCTGGGTTGTTAAATCTTTCATATATTAACAATGTGAATATTGAAAATAATACCTTTATAGGAATTGAAGGAACTGATTCTGTGAACAAAGGAGTTATAGAATTTGTTTTAAATACTCCATTTATTTACTGTAACAATGTTCTCTTTAGAAATAATATCATTAGTTACGATGTGAATAGAGCAAAGTCCACTTCGGCTAAATTATATGTCCCTTCAGGAATTTGCAAGGGTGATTGGAAACAAAAAATTTCCTTCTTTTCGAATCGTTGGACTAAAACGCCAATTGTTTCTGGGGTGTCATTTTCTAACGATAGTGAAGAGCCTACCCTTCCTATTTCTGTAGATTTTACAAACCTAACATCTATTTCTCCTTCTCAAAACAGGCAACAATTAGTTCAAGTAGGACAGACGGTTCCTTACATAACTGACGATTTTTTTCACAAACCGAGAAATGGTTTATCTAATATAGGAGCAATAGAAATTGATCCTATTTCTTCAGTTCAAGAATCGAATAAATCAGAATTTGAAATTCGAAGTAATCATTCATCAAAGAGTTTGAACATATTTTTATCAGACAAACTATTTGGGAAATCAATAGAACTCTACAATTCAATGGGTCAATTGCTATACACGACAGTAATATCCCAAACAACTGTAGAAATAAACGCATTAAACAATATACCTTCAGGAATATATTTTATTCGAATTGGTAACCATTCTCAACCAATAATTTGGTACTAACCTACCGTTGAATAAGTACAGGAATTGTTTCTTGAACCGTAGGAGTTTGTAACACAATAAAGTATGTTCCGTTCTGAATAGTTGCTGTAGAAAATCGAATTCTCGATTTAGAAAATTCTGGGCTACCAGAAAATAATGTTTGGACTGTTATTCCCTGAATATCCACTAAATCTACTTTGGTAAATCCTTTTTCCGAAAGAATCAGTTCCAATTCCACGAATTCTGTTGAAGGTTGTGCAGAAGTAAGTGCAAGCAAAACCTTAGTTCCTGCATTTACCAAACGTGTACCACCTTCTTCACAAATATCTATAATAGTAACTAATCCATCACGTTTACCAATCCTATCATTTGAGTTTCTAATTCTAACGGAATCAATAAATAATGGAGTGGAAGAAACATTGCCTAATGCAACTCTTAACTCTAATGAACCTATTTCACCTTTAGCATTTGTTTGCAAAGGAAAAGTTAGAGGAACTAATCTTTCACCACCAATTATAGTTCCGTTAAATTGAGCAAGTCTTGGAACTAACACAGATGCATTAAAACGAAGAATAAAGTCAACTTCAGCATTTGAAGAGAAAATAAAGTTTTCGTTATTTTCTAAAGTAATGGGCACTGTTAAAAAAGTATTTGTAAATGCTTCTTTGATTGGAGCAACAATTACTATATCTTTTGCTGCGGTATCTCTTCCTTCGCCAAACAGGGCAATAACAGCTGGTGAGCCTTCGCCTGAATGTTCTAAAATAAGATTCGATTGAACTCTACCTACTTTTTCAGCAAAGAATTGTAAATCTAATTTTAAAGTATCAATTTTTGAAATAGTGGTATTTCCTGCAAAAGGAGAAAGGATTGAGAACGAAGTTGCTGAACCACCTTCAATTTTTGCATTTGTAACTTGAATGGGCGTTGTAGAAAGAGCATAAATTGTCGTTACGTTAAAAGAATCTTTTTTTGTAAACACATCAATAATACCAAAATCAATTAGTTTATTCTGTTGAGCTACTGTTTCTTCTATCCCTTCCCCTTGAATTGGAATAACTACAGAATCGGATTGAGTAATCACTTCAACAAAAGCAGTATGTATACCAATTCGATTTGGAACAAATTGAAATTCGCCAAAACTATTAGAAAAGCCATTGATGGTATATTCTGGTAATCCACTTAACAATGAAAAGGCATTTTGGTCAGGCCCAAAAATTCTTAACGAATTTACTGTAAATGGAAATTGAGATACATTCTGAACAAAAGGAGTTATGATAGAATCTTTTACTTTGCCGACCAAAACCTTCCCCATATCAATTTGTTGAGTTTTTAACTCAGGTATCACAATACGGAATACAGAATCCGAAACGTCCATTTGACTTAAAGTATCTTGATTCTCCCAAACAATAATAGCTTTGTCTTGAGGAGCAGAATTAAAATTAATTGCTCCCATCAATTGTTTACCATTTGGACTGTATTCTAAATCCTTATAACGATCTAAGACCCAGCTAGAATTAGAATTATTCAAGATGTCTCTAACTCGGTACGTTTTACTTGGCAGTAATGTTTTTAAATCAACTTCAACTACATTAGAAGCACTCTCAAATACAACTGTAGAAAACATTGGGTTAAAAGCAATAGCATCCGAAAAAGTTGGTATTACAAATGATGCTTCTTTTGAGCCAGTAGTAGAATTGTATATAATGTTTTGACGATCTCTATACGAACCATTTTCTACGCCTGAAGCTGTCATTATTTGACTTCCATCTGGACTCCATTCAATATCTTGTCTATGAAATTTGGAAAGTGGAACTATTTCTAAAACGGAAACTTTATTTGTAAAATCGTAAACAAGAATTTCAGGATCAAAACCTGAAATTGCAATAAATCTGCTATCGGGACTCCAAGCGGTTTTTATAGTCCTGCTATCTCTTGTTCCATCGTAGGTAATTCTATCAATTTCAACATTGTTACTATAATCATACACTACGAGTATTTTTGAAATTTTGTTTGATATTGTAGCAGAATAAGAGATTGCAATTTTAGTTCCATCAGGGCTCCATTGTATATCAATAAGATAATGAATCAGGGAAGGGGGAGGTACAGTTCTTATAACTGTATTGTTTACAGCGTCAACGATATAAAGAATTGAATCTCCATAGGCTAGTTCATTCCCCAAAGGATTTTTACTTATCCCTGGAAAACCAAATCGAGCACTAGGTAGATCAATAATCTTTCTTACTAAACCTGTATTTACGTATAATTCTGTTATAGTTTTTTTTATTGGAACGTTATTATTATCATATTCAGCAGTTAAATAATAGATAGAATTACCATCATTACTCCAAGTTGCATCGGTAAGAAATGATCTTGAAGCCCTAACAGTATGATACAAGGAAATATCATTTGAATCAACATTTCTCAAAGATTTATTACCAAGAACAACTTTAACAAGACAACTATCAGAAGCAATTTTGGGAGCTTTCCAATTGTGTACTAATCCGCCTGCTTTATTTGTAATTAATTCCCAAGTCCGTCCGTTATCAATGCTATAGTGTAATGAAACTGTGTCTATCGGGGGAACGTTTTTCCATCGAATAACCGTATCAATCCCTGCAACAAATACTTCACCTCCATTTGGTTTGACAAGCGTTAGAGGTTCTTGTTTATTTACGTATTGTCTAAATCCGCCAGTTGCAAACTGAAATATTTCACATTCATTCGTTTTAATACTAAATTGAGTATAATTATACGAACTATCAAAGGGATTATAGCTAACATTCAACGGTATAGTTTCGCCTGGGTTTATTATGAAGTTTGTTGGAAAAATTGTAAACAACGGATTTGAAGAATTTATAGCAGTAACTTGTATAGGTGTTGTATAATTGGAAGTAAACAATATTGTTGTATCGCTTTGTAAACTTAGACCTTTAAATGAAACTGCCAAACGATTTGGATCAAACGAAACTTGAAGATCCTTTTTCTTTGGTTGAATATAACTGGCAGTATCCTTGAATTGATTCCATTCAAAAAGAATTGTATTTATATTAAAACTACATTCCAACAAAGAAGTCCATTCAATACTACACGGATCTACACCTTGTGCATCATCTAATATTTCTGAAAAAATATTTTCTGCCTCACTACCAGAAACAACTTTATCGAAAACTAAGCCATCTGTAGCATTTGCTATGTTAATCAATTTAGCAGGTGCATTTATGCCTACACAAACGATATAAATTCTACAATTTTGGCTTAGTGCTTCGTTAATTACATCTTGTTCAGATATTGAATTAGAGATTCCATCTGTCAAGAATATAATTGAACGTGAGAATTTAGCTTTTTTTGCAATTAGTAAGGCACCTGAAGGAGGATTAAGTAACCCAGCGTTGTAATCGGTTCCACCACTTGGTACAATGGAATTTACTGCATTTGTTAAGAAGGTCTTATCTTTTGTGAAATCTTGTCTTAACATACTATTATTGTCAAAACTCGTCACGGCAACTTCGACATTTGTATTTGGAATTGAGGAAATTAACTTCACAGCAGCCTTTTTCGCAATTTCCATATTCGATTCACCATTAACTATTGAACTCATAGATCCAGAATTATCTAAGGTTAACACAATAGATACAGGTTTTATTTTGTTCAAATCTGATGGACAACTAATAGAAGTAATGGTACGTTGTTGGTTGTTTTCAAATAGCCGTAGTTCATTGCTATTTGGCACTGCTCTGTTTCCATTAGCATCAACAGCTCTAAACTTTGCTGATACTGTAGGGTAATTGCTGGTATTAACCGAAAATAACTGTATCTCTTGCGAAGTAGTTTTAGATACTAAAACACAAAATAAAAAAGCAATTGTAAATACTGTTTTCATTATCATTTTATTTTTTGATATAAGATTATTTGAAATACTTTAACGTTTAATAAGTACAGGAATTGTTTCTTGAACCGTAGGAGTTTGTAACACAATAAAGTATGTTCCGTTCTGAATAGTTGCTGTAGAAAATCGAATTCTCGATTTAGAAAATTCTGGATTACCAGAAAATAATGTTTGGATTGTTATTCCCTGAATATCCACTAAATCTACTTTGGTAAATCCTTTTTCCGAAAGAATCAGTTCCAATTCCACGAATTCTGTTGAATGTTGTGCAGAAGTAAGTGCAAGCAAACCCTAGTCCTTTAAACCCCATTTCAAGTTTAACTGGGGAAATGTTGAAAGCTTTGTCAATTATTTTAGTTGAAACGTATTCTTTTATATTCGATAGTTGTTTGTGCTCAAAAGCAACTTCTTTCTTTCCAAACTCACATTCAATAGTTGATTCCCATTTTACAACACAAGGAGTTTCATTTATTGATTCAGCATAAAGTTTAAACAAAATTAGTTCGAATTCACGCAAGGAAGTAACAGAGTTAAAAACCGTTCCTCCTGTAGAATCTGCTAATCCTTCTAATTCTTTTGAAGTTAACAAACCAAGTGAAATTATGTGAATAGTACACCCTAATATTTTTGCATTTATTAAAATGGAATCTGCAGAAAGTAAGTTCGACAAACCATCGGTAATGAAAATAATGGTTGGCTTATATTTTGCTTTTTTTGCTAACTGAATTGCACCAATCGGAGGATTAAACAACCCTGCATCGTAGTTTGTACCTCCAAAAGGACTGAATGAGTTTACTGCTTTCTTGAGTTTGGGTTTATCTATTGAAAAATCTTGAGCTAAAAAAGCATTATCATTAAATGTAGTAATTGCACATTCAAACTGAGAATTTGGAAACGTACTAATTAAGTTGTTTAAAGAACTTTTAACTATATCTATAGTTTTGAGGTTAAAAGTAGGTAGATTCATTGATGCTGAAATATCAACGGTGATGATCAGCGATGCTGCCAAACCTTGAGTTCCAGTTGGACAGTTTATGGAAATGTTTTGAACTGCATTTCCATTTTCAGTAATATTAACAGATTCTGTTGATGGAATCATCTTGTTACCTAAAATATCAGTTATTTTAAATTGAGCTGACATAAACGGATATGATTCCGAATTTAAGGAGTAAATATTAAAACTTTGTGAATGTAGCGATGAACATACTACAAAATATGCAAATAATATAAATATTCTCATATTGATTTTGATAAAAATATTGTGAAAAATATCAATCGATAGTTTAAAATAGCAAAAAGAATATTTAAAAACTAATAATTTTTATGAATCATCTTGTTTCAAGGTTGAATTAGAATGTTCCAAGAAATAAATGAGAACTGAACGCACAAAAAAAAGCACTGAATCGTCTATGGTTAGCTATTGAATATTGAGGAAAATTTGAAAAAATATATACAGATACGCGGCGCAAAAACAAACAATTTAAAGAATATTTCTGTTGATATTCCTCGAAACGCCATTACGACAATTACCGGAGTTTCAGGGTCTGGAAAATCTTCTTTAGCCTTCGAAACTATTTATGCTGAAGGTCAAAGAAGATTCGTAGAATCGTTGTCTTCTTATGCGAGACAGTTTCTAGAACGAATGAGAAAACCAGAAGTAGAATCTATTACTGGTTTGCCTCCAGCAATTGCAATAGAACAAAAAGGAGCAAATAGGAACCCACGTTCTACTGTTGGTACTACAACAGAAGTTTACGATTTTATTCGTGTTCTTTATGGCAGAATTTCTAAAGTACATTGTAAAAAGTGTGGTAAAATTGTTCAAAAATCTTCACCTCAAAACATTGCCGAAGAACTTCAACAAAATTGTACAATTGGAGATAGAATATATATTCTCATTAGAATGTCGCAGGCTACTGAATTTGACGATGTTATGCAAATATTTCAAGAAAATGGTTTAACTCGTTACTGTATATTGCCTGATACAACTTTGTTAAGCACTGAAGATTCACCTCCAAAGGCTGATCAAAGTAAGTCGTTGACTTTTTTAATTGACAGAATTGTTTTCGATACCACAGATGATGGCATTACTCGTTTGAACGAATCGTTAGAACAAGGACTTCGGTTTGGAATGGGTTCAGTTGAAGTTTATAATATCACTAAAAATGAAACTTACAAGTTCACTTCATCTTTTACTTGTGCAAAGTGTTCACTGCCGTACCAAGAACCAGAACCAAAATTGTATTCTTTCAATTCCTCCTTTGGAGCTTGTCCAACTTGTCAAGGTTTTGGAAGGTCTGCAGGAATCAATTGGGACTTAGTAGTTCCAGATCCTACAAAGAGCTTAGATGAAGGTGTCGTTGAACCACTAACTCGACGGTCGTTAGAACAATGGGACGATCAACTCCTAGAAGCGGCAAGACAACGAGGCATATCTCGAAAAAAACCTTGGAATACTTTAGAAGAAGACGATAGAAATTACCTACTGTATGGAGATGAAGATTATTCTGGAGTTAAAGGATTTTTTGAATTTTTAGAACGTTCAACTTCAATGCAGAATCGTATTATGTATGCTCGGTACCGAGGTTATACAAAATGTAATTCTTGTAATGGTTCACGTTTACGTACTTCAGCAAGGCAATCTTTTATCCATGGAGTAAATATTCCAGAAGTTGTATCAATGAATTTAGAAAAGTTGCTACTGCATTTTATTGATTTGGTTCCAAAACTGACTAGTTATGAACAAGGTGCAGTCGGAAAATTGATTGAAGAAATCATTTGGAGAGTTCGGCTTTTAGTAGATATTGGCGTAGAATATTTAACCTTAGACCGTTTAGCTCACACCCTTTCTGGTGGTGAAATGCAACGTATTAGTTTGGCATCAGCTATTGGATCTTCTTTAGTTGGAACATTATATGTTCTCGATGAACCAAGTATTGGTTTACACCCAAGAGATACTCAACGCTTAATTTCAATTTTGCAGCGATTAAGAAACTTAGGAAATACAGTAATTGTTGTAGAGCATGATCCTGATATTATGAAAGCCTCTGAGTTTATAATTGATATTGGTCCAAATGCTGGAAGACATGGAGGGGAAATCCTTTTTTCAGGAACTTACGACGAATTGTTGAAAAGTACTACTTCCTTAACAGCTGGTTATTTGAATGGAACAAAAAAAGTAGATTATTCATCTATCGCAGAAATGCCAGATTCTAAAGTGTTGAAATTGAATTCTCGAATAGGTATAAAAGAAGCTGTAAAACCAAAGTCACAACGTGAGAAAAAATTTGGCGAAAAAGTTTCACACGTTGGAAAATCCATAGATATTGTGAACCCCAGAACACATAATTTAAAATCAGGAGTATTTTCGTTTCCTTTAGAAAAATATATAGTAGTTACTGGAGTTAGTGGTTCAGGAAAAAGCACACTTGTTCACGATACTTTGTATCAACGTTTGAAATTGGGGAAAGAGTCAATTACTGATCCAAATAAAAAAATTCCTGAAGGAATTGGAGAATGTGAAGAAATACGTGGTTTGGAATATCTTTCTGGTGTAGAACTTATAGATCAGTCTCCCATTGGGCGCTCTACCCGTTCAACGGCAGTAACCTATACAAAAGCATTTGATTATATACGTGAAACCTTTGCAAATACGCAAAGTTCTCAAGCAATGGGATGGAAACCGGGGCATTATTCTTTTAATGTTCCCGGTGGTAGATGTGATGTTTGTGAAGGTGCGGGTGTCGTAACGGTTGAAATGCAGTTTTTACCCGATGTTACTTTGGAATGTGAAGTTTGTAAGGGAACTCGCTACAAACGAGAAGCACAACAAATTTTATATAAAGGGAAATCGATAGTAGATGTATTAGCATTTACTGTTGATGATGCAGTCGAATTTTTTGCAGATGAACCGAAAATCATTCAACGATTAGCAGTATTACAAGATGTTGGTTTGGGATATTTATCTGTTGGTCAATCGACGGATCAACTTTCGGGTGGTGAACTTCAACGTGTAAAGTTAGCAAAAGCATTAGAAACAGAAGTATATGAACATACTATGTTTATTTTTGACGAGCCTACTACAGGCTTACACCTCGATGATATAACGAAGCTTATTCGAATATTCAAATATTTGGTATCGAAGGGTCATTCAGTTATTGTAATTGAACATAACATTCATGTTATGGCAACGGCAGATTGGATAATTGATATTGGTCCTGAAGGTGGTGATAAAGGTGGGATGTTAGTAGCAGAAGGGCAACCAAAAACTGTTGCTACGAAATTTAATTCTTACACAGCTCAAGCATTAAAAGAATTCTATAATCTTTAAACTACCGATTCATAATTAACATTATATCCGACAAACCTGTAAACAGTCCTAAAGAAACTAATAGTATCACTAATACTATCTGATACGAAGCATCTTTGGTGTCACCTCTTTTGTAGAGAATGGTACTAATTATTAACGCTGGTACGCCACCTAAAACTGGAAAAATAAAAGAATACAATGCACATAAATACCCTGCAGCAATTAATTTGTTCTTTTTAGGTTCAGTCGTTTCACCAGAATTTGAAATTTTCTTCTTTTCACCCTTTAACTCCTTCAGTGGGGGAAACTTTTCCTTAAATTCATTCGCCTGATCAGCAAAATTATTAGTTGTGGTTTTTGCTGGTATATCTACTGAAGTCTTTTTTTCTCTCTTTGCAATTGGCTCATCAAATATCTTTGCTTGTTCTTTTTCCTTAGATTCTATTGGTATTGGTGCATCTATCTTAGGTGATTCTATCACTTTTTCAATAACAGATGGTGCTATCGTAGCTTTTGGTGTTTCAGCAACCGAAGAAATTATCGGTTGTTCAGGAGCTTTCTTTTGATCTCGTTTTTGCTTTTGAATTTGTCTCACCGTTTGGTAAGCTCTATACCAATCGAAGTTCACAGAATTTGAACATTGAACAATATCACCCGGGTAAACTGCTACTGGAATATTTTCAGGTATCTTAATTCCGTTTATTGAAGTTCCATTGGCACTTTTGTCAATAATAAACGATCTTCCATCTTCACGAAGTTCAATAACTGCATGAAGTCTACTTACCTTACTGTCCCCAAGTTCTGGGATAATGTAAGGATTTATCATTGAATCGGTACTTCGACCTATTGTAATGGAAACCATATATTATTTTTAGATTTTATTCAAAGTTAAAAAATTTTTCTGACAAACATTTTAAGTTCCCATTCTTTTTGTTGTCTATTGACACTTGTTACGGTATTTGCCGATCGTGTAAACTGAAAAACTACATTCTGAAAATAGTCTTTATCTATAAGTGCAGCAAGTGGAAATTCTATTGTTATAAGACTGTTTGTCGATAAATCTGCCAAAGTTCCTGAAAATCGCCAATTGACATCACTTATCAAATTACCACCAACCTGAACTTGAGCATTGTCGATACTTGTATTTCCATTTTGAAATTGAAGATCAAAACTCTGAATTACATTACTCCCTTGTAAAAAGTCCGAGGCAAGTTTTGAAAGTATTGCTGCAAAAGATGTAGAAGCTATATCTGTTCCTGCAGAGGCGGTTTGACTACCTAATTCTCGTTGTGTTCTGCCAAGAAGTATCATCATAATCGCATCACCTTTTATTTTGTCTTGCTCACCAATTTGATCTTGACCATCTATAGTTAAGAAAAATTCTATTTCTGGGTATGTTTGGGTACCAGTTATATCCATACGAATAGAATAACTTTGGTTTCGTTCATTATAATATCTTGTTCCTGAAGTTATTGCCGTTAAATTGAGAGAAGGATTATACATTTCTTCGTTAAATTCTAAAGTGCCTGTAGCAATAAATGGTCTATAAAAACTATAGGTAGAACCATCTCGGAGCTTCATAGTTCCCCAAAGCTTTGGCTTGTTGTCTTCTTGTTTGTAGACTAATTTCCCTGGTGCAATTCGAGCAACTAAGGAAGTCGGGATCAACATTCCAGGGGTTGTTAGATCCATTGTTACTGTAAAATCACCAATTATATCAACTTTCAAATCCATTTTGATTAAATCTGCAAAGGCTTTTTGAGCACCTAATGATGAAGGGCTTTTAGAGAGTTGAGGTAAATCATCAGGTGTCGATTTTTGTTCAGTATTCGTAAAACGTGTGTATTTTGGCTTTTGTAAGGCTGTTGAATCATTAAAGAATGTTGTTGAATCATCTAATCGTTGTAATGTATCAAGAATAATATACTCAAATTCTGAAACTGCATTGATATTCTTTATTTTAGGAACAACAACTATATTGCCATATTTTACTAAAACAGGTCCAACTAAATTTGGTGAAGCGAAAGTACCTGAAAATTTTAGAGGTTCCGATGAAGTACCAATAACAAACGGACCATACATACCTAATGCAGAGCCTCGAGAATCATCGGATAGAATTGCAATTTGTTTTGAAGTAATGTCAAGATTAAAACTATCAATATTTAAATCTTTTATGGTTAATTCGCCAGTAATATCGGCTCTTCCGTTTAAAAGATCTATAGGGTTATTCCTCACAATTGCAGTGTCTACATAGACTTTGTTGTTGAAAATTCTTGCAGAAGCTTCTGCGAGATATTCCATATTGTTCGAAAGTGAAACAAAGCGAATGTTGTTTCCTTTTGCAATTCCAGTATATTGAATTGAATTAAAATTAGGTCCATTTATTTCTAAATCAAGTTTTGCTGTACCAGTTAAATTTTGGATACTTGGAATAAAAGGCGAAACAATTGCTAATGGTAATGCGGACATTTTAGCACTCATTCTTATAGGTTTATCTTCAATAATAAATGCTTTACTTTCAGAAAAACCTATATTTAAAGGTAAAGTATCTATAGTTATTTCTAAATATCTCTTTATAGTATTTTGTCTTTTATTATACAAATCAAAAATACCTGTTACAGTAGACTGTGCATAGGCAATATCCAAATTAGCAAATCCTAATTTAACTTCATTGAATTCTAATGAACTAAAAGAACCAACAAATTCAATAGAAGGATCTGTGAATTTTTTATTCAATGTTACTAAAAGCCTGTCAACATTGCCTTTAATAGTTTTTAAATTTTCAAATAATTTTTTATCAGGAATCAGTTGAGGAATTTCAGATAATGGGAATGAGGATATATCTACAGTAAAATTATGGAATTCTTCTAAATCTAGGCTACCTGCAATTCTAATTTCTTCTGCCTTACTCCTTACAATTATAGCGCTATCTATAGTGAATAGTTTGTTTTTTAAATGTATTTGAAAAGGCTCTTTTAAATGCCAAAACAATTTATCTGTGTAATCAAATCCTAATGAATCTATATAAAACTCATACGAATTTGGTAAGGTTAATATTGAACCTTCAATGCTAAAGCTACCAATAGAAACAATTTCAGCGGCTACATTATAAGTTGTTTTTTTCTCTGTATACGAAACTGCAGTTGAAGGATGTTTAAATTCAATAGTGTTCAGTATGATTGAAGAATCAGAAAAGAAAGAAGCTTGAAATTTCTTTATTGGGTCAATTCTATCGTAAGGACTTGATATTGAACTTGAAGAAATTGTTACTTTTTCAACAAAAAAGTAACTTGAATCAGAAGCAAGGATGCACCGTTCAATTGATGTAGAAGGAAGCACATTTAAGATTGTTTGATTGTCCTTAGAATCGATTGTTAAGTACAATCTGCATTGTAATTCTTCAAATGGGATATGAAGGTATGATGCTAAAATTGGAACTATATTCTGTTTTACATCTAAAAAAACATACGCACTCGTTGGTTCAGTTACTAATTTCCTTGAATACAGTAAGGTATCATAACCAATTGGCTCTGATCCATCAAAAATAAAGGTTGTTTTTTGTTGAATAAACTGTGTAATATCAGCAATATGTTGTTGCAAAATAGCTATTAACGGTTCAAATCTGTACTGACCTTTAACAAGTAGAGAAAAATAATCGGAACGAAAATCTAAGTTACGTTCATTATTTTGGAACCCTAATTGGAAACGTTGAATTACAAAAGGTTTTATAGATGTTTGATTTATATAACAAAATTGAATTTTAGCATTCAAAACACTAACTTCTATCGAATCAGGATCAAAACCATGTCCAACAAGTCTAAATTCAGTGCTAATATATTCGGGTAAATCGGGTAATTTTAATAAATGAGCTAATTGAAAATTGGTTGTTTTACATTCAAGTAAATACCGAGGATTATTCAAATCCGACAAATAAATATTTCCATTTGCAAAAAGTGAAAATCCTTTTTTCAATTCGGATTCTAAAAGTTGATTTTCTGGTGCAAATTCAGTAACTCTTTTAAATCGAACGGCTAAAGTATCTAGATAAAAACGAGATCCTTTTTCTGAGTGCATTCTCAATATGCATTCTTCTAATGGAATTCCGCTTATAGTGGAAGCACTAAGATCGGCTTGAACAGTTGTAACCAAATCAGGAACAGTCACGCCTTCACCTTTTATATCTATAATTCCTGAAAGTATTGTTCTTTCAGCTTGTTCAATTGTTGGTAGAACCTTGTGTAAATCAAATTTTGTTAATTCACCTTTAACATAATAGGTAAGTTTCTTTTTAGGGTCAAAATTACTACCCAATTCGCCTTTAAAAGTTCCACATTCAGCTACTCCATCGAATGTTGCATCTGCATAAGTTATTGAACCTAAAACATGAGCATTTCGAACTTTCGAAGTGCCTATAAATGGTAATTTGGGCATTGAAACAGTCGGCAAATACGAACTAATTTCGTCATAATCTCCTACACTGTTTTCCATAGAAACATCGTAAATAAAAGATTCTGCTTTGTCGAGATTTCGTAATGTTCCAAAAATATGAACATTGGATTTTTTTGTTGAAACTTCTAAATAATTTACGTCCATATTACGCAAAGAACCACTGGCTTTCGCACGTACATTTGTTACATCTCCACCGACAATAAAAACTGGAGGAATAAAGAATCTTGCATCGTGAGCTGATGCTTTTGTTGCATCAAGAACAGCTTCAAATGGAGCTGTAAAGAGCATTTCATTTGTTAAAGAAAAGAAATTAATATTTTTCCATTTTGCAACTAACGTAAATTCAGTAGTTGGAGTTATAACTTCTAACCCATAGGTTTCAACTCCAGTAGAATCAAAAGTACAGATTCCTGAAAGGGAATTTAATTTAAATTGGGTGTTTCGTTCGGTCAAAGATAAAGTATGAAGTGCAAGTGTAAATTTTTGTAAAGTAGGTTGACCATAAAATGCAGAACGGAATTGTAGATTGTCAAAAACCATATGTAAATAATCTACATTGCCAGGTTGTTGATACCCCATAGAAAGTGAATCGACAAAGGCAATCATGCCATTGGTGATTTGTATATCGCGAACGGCAACATACCAGTCAATTGGTTCATTGGCAGTTGTATCTATTGAAGGTTTTGCAATTTTTTCTATATTCCAAATAGAATCTTGTTTTGAACGTAAAATTTTCACTTTGGGTTCAACTAGAATTAGAGATTCTATTGCAACAGAGCGGAAATAGAGCGACTCCAAAGAATAATGTACTCTAAGTGCTTTACAAGAAACAACAGTATCGTTTTCAGCTAATACTCTAAAATCATTGAGTGAAACTCCATGGTAAAGATCTATAGAAACTGAACCAAATTCTATTTTGCCAAGTAAATTATCATTCGCAACTTCTAAAAGTTTAAGTTTTGCCCAATTTCGAAATGTATCTGTTTGTGCTATAAAAAAAAGTACAACAGATAGCACAACTGATAACAAGAACAAAAATCGGAACACTCTTGCACAAAATACAAAAGCTTTTTTAAAGAAGGATGTTTGCTCTGCGGTTTTTTCCATACTACAAATGTACGAAATAATATTGTGAATTACTTATTGAAGTACTTGTTTCGAAGACATTTTAACTTTACAACAAAAGAACTTTAATACCGTATTTATACGTAATTATCACTTTGGACTATCTGTTTGGATTAAAATCTACCTTTTTTGTTTTATAATTTTATAACTTTGTTTTATATTCAGCACGAAATTTTTCAAAGCTTCGTGTTTATATTTGTCTCAAATACAATGTTCGATTGATAACTAAATCCGTAGATCCAATGAAAATTGCTATTTCGCTACTTATGCTTTTAATTAATTGCACAGTTTTTGCTTCACAAGGAAACTACTCCGCAGTTAAAGTACTATCTTCCAATGAACAAGAATTAGTTTTAGTAATAACTCCTAAAGTGATTTCTTTCGATACAATTCAAATTCAAAACCAACCATATATCGACCCAGTATTTGCTACTGGAATAGAAAAAATTTCCATAGCAGGTGCTCCTACAGAATATGTTGTTTCCATTCCAATTACTGTTCCAAATGAAAATGGAGCTAGTATAAATAATATTTCGTTAAAATCTGGTACAACTTTTTCTATTCCTCCAATACCAATACCTACGCAACGGTTTATTAACGAACGTCACGAAGTTTTTTACGAACCCTCGAAAGAATACTACACTTCAACAACTACTCATTCTTGGGCAAAGTTAGAATACAAAGGGATTTCACGAAACAGGCATATTTCTACTTTACTTGTAACAGTGGCACAGTGGAATTCTACTACTTCTGTTACAGAAATTGCAGACGAAATAACCGTAACAATTCGATTTACGCAATCACCTTCAGAAAAATCCATAAATAACAATTTGAACCAAAACGTTAATCTTACTCTTTTTGATCACACAATAAATGGTGTAAATGTTCCAAAATTTATAATTCCTGAACCCCAACAATCAACTTCTCAAAAAAAGAAAGAACAAGTATTTAATAGCGGTAGATGGTGTAGTTTCAACATTCCAACAGAAGGGATTTACACTATTACACCTTCAATGCTTTCCAATGCGGGTATTTCAGTTTCTTCTTCCGATATTGCTTCGTTGAAAGTTTATGGAAACGGTGGAAAAATTTTATCTGAATCTCAAATTATTGGTAGAAATAATCAATTGATTGAACAACCTATTATTGTCAACATAACTTCATCTGGAGAGTTAGAATCGATAGTTTTTTATGCTTGTGGTCCAGTTGCATTTGTTGATTCAACAATTTTGAATTCTAAATCAGTTGTTCGAGAAAGAAATACATACATAAACAGTGGAAGATATCTGCTTTCGGTCGGATCTGCAGAAAATGGACTTCGTACTTCGCCTATTCAACCAACTCCAAACGAAATCATTTCTAGACCTACTAAATATATTCATCGTCTTTTGTTCGAAGAAGAACTCCGAAATGCCTACCAAATACCAACTGGTAGAAGATGGTTCGGACGTAATATTGATGCATCGTTTCCTCAAACAATTCCTTTGAATTTGCCAAACTTGATTCGAAACGATACAATTCGATATGTTATGGAACTTGGCCATACAATGGCTACTTCTGGTTCAATAGTAGCATCTGAAAATGGTACTACTATTTCCACAGTAAATTTATCTTCGGTAAATTCTCAAAATTATGACGATCATGTAATTCAAAGAACTATTGGCTTCCTTCCTTCAAATGTGATTGAACCTGATCAGCGTTCAGCATTACGTTTTTCTTATGAAGGGAAAGGAAATGGATTTTTAGATTTTTTTGAAATTCATTACCCTCGTGAATGTACTGCAATTAATAATGAAATTGATTTCTTTTCTTCTCTAACCGATAGTGGTGCTACAGAATACGCTTTTAATGGTTTTTCTGGAAAGATTTATGGTTTTGATGTAACTGATCGTTCAAGACCTCAAGAAATAAGCAATGTTAGCTCTATTGGTGGAATGTTTACTATACGTCAATCTTTCGAAAAAGGGAAACTTCGCAAATATTTCCTTTCTTCAGCATTAAAAAATCCAATAAACTTTTCGTCTATTCAGGCTCCGTATTTACGTTCAAAAATGTTAAATGCTGATGTTATAGTAATTTGCCATTCTTCTCTAACTTCAAGTGCAGAAAACTATAAACTTTTCCATAAGAATAGTGGTAAAACAATTGAAATAGTTACCCAAGAACAAATTTTCAACGAATTTAGTTATGGACAACATGACCCTACAGCTATCCGTGATTTTTTGGCTTTTGCGTATCAAAATTGGACAAAAAAACCAGAACAAGTACTACTTTGGGGGTCTGGTCATTATGATTACAGAAATATTACAACGTCAAACCCAATTCAAGTTACTACGTATATGGCATATATTTCTAATAGAAACTACTTGCCCTACGATGGGTATGGGACAATGAATGTTGTGAATGGTAGTTTGACCGATGATTACTTCGTTCGATTTTTAGGAAATGAAAAAGATAAACTTCCGGAATTAAGTATTGCACGTTTACCATTCCGTTCGAACACAGAAGCAAATGTATATTTATCTAAATTAGAATTGTATCGCGACAATCAATCTGATGACCTTTGGAGATCAACAGCGATAATTATTGCTGACGATGGTGCAACTACTTATACTAATAGGGAAGGTGATTTGCACACAAATCAAACGGAACAGTTGGTAAGGTTTGCAATTCCTTCATATATTCAATCGAAGAAAATTTATTTAGTAGATTACCCAAACGTACTTGTAGGTACAAGGATTAAAATTCCTGAAGCAAACGAAGCAATTCTCCAAGCTGTAAATGAAAACGGTGGATTGTTTGTAAATTATACAGGGCATGGTTCTCCACGTGTTTGGGCTCACGAAGAAGTTTTCGACCGCGATAGAAGTATTCCATTAATGACGAACAAAAATAAGTTGTTTTTTATGACTGGGGCTACTTGCGATTTTTCTAGATTTGACGAATTTTCTGTTCGTTCAGGTGCCGAAGAACTTTCATTTAGTTCGTTTGGTGGTGCAATTGGAGTTCTATCCGCATCTCGTGTAGTTTTGTCTTCAAGTAATGCTGCACTAAATTTTTCTTTTTATACAGAACTTTTCAAAAAAGATTCTGCTGGAAAACTTCCAACCTTGGGAGAAGCTTTTTTTAATTTGAAATTAGGAAGTTCTGAATCCAATGATGATAAGTTTTATCTTCTTGCCGATCCATTGATAAAATTACATATTCCAGAACAACCAATTCAATTAGACGAGATAAACGCAGTTTCTGTAGTGGATTCTATTGTACCTATTCTTTCACTTTCTACAGTAACTGTTAAAGGAAGAATATTAAAAACAAACGAAACTTTAGACTATCCTTATAATGGTATAGTAAATCTTTCAATGTTTTCATCTCCTTTAAACGATTCTTTTAAAGACAGATATAATAATTCATTTTCTGTTCAACGCTATGGTTCGATTTTGCACAAAGGAGCCTACCCAGTTCAAAATGGTGACTTTGTTGCAAAATTTGTAATTCCAAAAGTAACCTCACTTACAAATACTCCAGGTCAATTATATTTGTATTCAAACTCTCAAAATGGTGATCACGCAATTGGATATTCTAATAAATTTGTTGTTTCTGGAATTTCAGATGAAGTTTTTACCGATTACGAAGGTCCTAAAATAGACTTATATTTAGATGGTAGAACCTTTAGAGTTAACGATATCGTTCGTTCAGTACCAACGCTAATTGTGGATTTGAGCGACGAAACTGGTGTTAATGCCACTGGTGCAGGAATTGGGAATAAAATACAAGTCTGGGTTAACAACAGCCCCAAATCCTTAGATATTACGAATACATTTCGTAGTTCAATTACTACTACTGGAAGTGGAACTGCAACAACGCCATTGTTTGGACTTAGTGAAGGGAAACATTCCGTTCGAGTTAGAGCATGGGACGTCTTGAATAATTTTTCAGAAAATGAGACGTTTTTTCAAACTGTTGCGTCTTCATCTTCGTATATTAGCGAATCTTTGACACTTCCAAACCCTGTTGTGGATTTTGGAACTACTTTTTTTAGATTTACCCACACATTTTCTTCTGCATTTACTGCACAAGTGACTGTGTACGCTTCTGATGGTAGAATTGTTAAAAATCTTGAAAAAGTAATTTCGACTCTCCAATCTGGTGATATCTCTTGGGATAGAACCGACAATAGTGGATTGACAATTACTCAAGGTTCTTATTATTACACTATTTCTATACAACCTTTTGGTTCAGATCAACGATTTGAAACAATGGGTAATTTTATATTTTCTAAGTAAAAATTTTACTATAATCTTGGAGCTAATTGAATGAAATACTTGCGTCACCTATCGCTTTTTCTATTCTCTTTTGTTTTATTGAATCAAGTTGCCTCAGCTCAAGCCGGTGGAGCAGCCGTTCCTTTTTTGCTTATTGCACCTGACGCAAGAGCTGCAGGTATGGGTGAAGCAGGAACTGCCATTGCAGATAATGTAAATGCAGTATACTGGAATCCAGGTGGAATGGGATTTATGGAAAATCAACGTCAAATATCACTTTCTTTTTCACGTTGGTTGCCTCAATTCAATGCAGATTTATATTATTCTTATGGAACGTATGGTGAATACTTTAGTGAATTAAATGGTATGGTTGCAGTAAATTTTATTCTAATGAACCTTGGTGAATTTACTCGAACTTCTGAAAATGGAACAGTTTTAGGAAAATTTCGTTCAAATGAATTTTCCATAGGCTTGTCCTACGGAACACTTATTGCCGACAACCTTGGTGCCGGTGTGCAAGTTCGTTACATACGCTCTAACCTTTCTCCAATCACTTCTGGTGGTGCTGGTGCAGGGGCAGGAACTTCATTGTCGTTTGATTTGTCAACACTTTGGAAACCTACATTTTTAGACGATCGATTTTCTTTTGGAGTTAATCTTCAGAATATTGGACCAAAAGTAACCTACATTCGTGAAGCAGATCCTCTACCTACCAATTTGCGAGTTGGAACAGCAGTTCAATTGGTAAACGATGAATTTAACGACTTGAAAATTGCCGTCGATGTTTCTAAGTTATTAGTAAAAAGAGATTCACTTGGTTCTGATCCACTTCCAACTTCATTAGTAACTGCTTGGCAAACTCCTGGAGCCGAATTTTCTATTGGTGCTGAATATTGGTATGCTCAAGCGGTTGCCCTTCGTGCAGGATTCTTTTCTGAGCCTTCTCGTATTGGTGGACGTCAATTCCTAACCTTTGGAGCAGGTGTTCAATATAATATGTTCCAATTAGATTTCAGTTTTATCAATACCATTGAACAAAATCATCCATTGGCAAACACAATGAGATTTTCGATGCTTATAAATTTCGATAAAATGACAAACTAATACTTTTACAGTATTGTTCCTTTATTAAAGCCCCTTTATGGGGCTTTTTTGTTTTCGTATGCCCTTAGCTAAAAAAAATATTTTCTTTTTGGAGAGAAAAAGTTGGGAATATGAAAAGTAGTTGTATATTAGTAATGTTACTTTAAAAAATATGGCAAATTATCGAATATAGTTTATATATTATTTTCTGTAGGTGATGTATGCTTTCCCAAAATTCACTGGAGCATAGCTCCAAAAATCCGCACTCAGTACAGAGTACAGTACAGTAGAAGAACTTTTTCAATTCTTCAGTTCCTCCAAAAATTTCGAACGAGGTACCTCTTTGCCTTTTTGGTTATGATCTACTTTAGTGTTCTAACATATACCAATTCGTATTCGGCTGTAAATAATCCACTTTGTCCCATGAATACTCCATCGACTTGCAAAAGTGGATGTGGTGATAATTGAAAGGTATAACTATGAAAAGAATCTTTTTATTTGTGATCTCAGCTCTTTTGGGAACTTCAATATCCACTGCCCAAACTGTTTCTCCTTTTATTTTTGGAGACGAATACAGAATAATAAATAATCTCGCTGTGAATGAAAATAAAGTTGCAGTTGTTTCTACAACT